>JQGF01000186.1_pt1 | contig 27976 bp, 19 predicted proteins | sample 210201 | NCBI WGS metagenome assembly JQGF01 (sample SAMN02947780, study PRJNA257236) | wastewater metagenome | biome: Domestic wastewater sediments; material: Domestic wastewater soil sediments and water; isolation source: domestic wastewater sediment treated with ammonia and hydroxylamine at...
GCATGCACTGGACAGTCGTGTTGTTCTAAAAGCCCGCATTGAGGCGCGCACAGCATGGGCGGAGCTTAAGCAAGCTGCGCAGCTGATTCCTCATCAAACGATGCTGATCACGTTGCTCATTGGCGACCAGCTCCTTCCCATGGCACTATATTTGGCATGCAAGAAGATCTTTTCGGCGATGCCATTCCTCAGCCACCCGCCTCAAAGCCCGCCGCCCCCTCGCGACGCAAAATCACCAAAGTCAGCCTTGCTGCTTCCGCCCTGGAGCTAAGCGAGCTGGCAGCTCAGCTGCCTGAAACCCTGCGTTTCGGTGTCTCCACCTGGTCTTACCCCGGTTGGCAAGGTTTGGTCTGGGATGGCGAGTACGAGCCAAGTACCTTGTCCAAGCACGGCCTGGAGGCCTACCACCAACACCCCTTAATGCGCACGGTGTGCATTGATCGGACTTTCTGGCGTCCTTTGACGGTCATGCAGTATGGCGCCTACGCCGCGCAGGTCGATAAGGATTTTCGCTTCGTGGTGAAGTGTCCATCCCTGATTACGGACGCGCAAGTGCGCGATGAGCAGGGCAAGGTGCGCAAGTCCAATCCCGACTTTTTGAACCCGCGTCTGGCGGTGGAGCAGTTTGTGCAGCCTGCCGTGGAGGGCTTGGGGGCCAGCCTGGGGGTACTGGTCTTCCAGTTAAGCCCACTGTCCTGGGCTTGGTTGCATCGGCCCGCCGACTTGTTCCATAAATTGGGGCACATGCTGGCGGCGGCACGCGAGGCTTTGCCTCAAGGCTCCTCAGTGGTGCTTGCCGTAGAAGTGCGAGACCCCGAGCTGCTGAGTCAAAATCTGGTCGATACGCTCAAGGCCAATGGAGCAACGTTTTGTCTGGGCCTGCATGGCAAGATGCCGCCCATCGAGGAGCAGTTGCCGATATTGCGCGCCTTATGGCCCGGTCCTTTGGTGTGTCGCTGGAATCTGAATCGGGAGTTTGGGGCCTACGGTTATGCCGATGCTCAGAAAAAACACACCCCTTTTAATGCCATTGTCAGCGAGGACTTGCCTACGCGTACCGTGCTGGCACGCACGATTGGCGGCATCACGGGGGCGGGCCAAGCTGCTTATGTGACGATCAGCAATGATGCAGAAGGCTGCGCACCGCTGTCCATTCAGCGGCTGGCGCAGCTTATTGCGGCGCAGAAAAAGTAAAGGCGAGGCGGGCGGGCCCGTTTGTCTGCGTCAAGAGGGGTCCTTTTGGTGCCTAATCAGGGATAAAACAGCAGCAGTCCGAACACGGCAAAAACCATCAGGTGCATATAGCCGTGAATGGGAGAGGTACGTGGGCCGCCAAAGCTCAGCATGCTCAGCATGACGGTAAGCAGAAACAGCACCATGTCGGTATTGCTGATACCCATAACGACCTGTTTACCGCTTATCAAGCCGATAAGCAGGACCACGGGTACGGTCAGCCCAACGGTAGAGACAAAGGCCCCCAGACAAAGATTGATGGCGCGTTGCATTTCATTGTTCATGGCAGCCTTGATGGCGGTAATGGACTCGGGGGTGAACACGATAATGGCAATCAGCACCCCCCCGACGGCGACGGGCGCGCCGGAGGCGGCAATCCCGTAATCGGTCACGATGGCCAAATCATGCGCCAGCAAGACAATCGGCAAAATCAGGGCGATCAGCACCAGGCTGCGTATCAGCATGGCGCGGGTAGCCTGGGGATCACGCGGTGGGGGCGTTGCGTTCTTGGCGCCTGGCACAGTGTCATGGGGTTGCATATAGTCATGACGACGGCTACCCATTTGCAGAGACAGGAACAGGGCATAGATCAGGCCCGTCAGTATCGAAATGCCGATGGCCTGTGTCGTGCTGAACTCGCCCGCAGTGCGGGTGTAGTTGGGCAGTATCAGCGCCATACTGGTCAGCAAGACGATCATGGACAGGTAGGTGCGGGTACCTTGACGGTTGAACGCCTGATCGCCATTGCGCGCCGCGCCGGCAATCAGGCACAGCCCAGTGATCAGATTCAGAATAATCATCATCACCGCATAGATCGAATCTCTGCCTATGGTGGGAAAGTCGCCCGGCCCCAGCAGCACCGAGGCAATCAGAATGACCTCGATCAGCACAATGGATAAAGTCAGGATCAGGGTGCCGTAAGGTTCGCCCAGTTGATGGGCCAGATGGTCTGCCTCACGAACGACGCCAAAGGAGGCGGCCAGAATGGTGATGAACAGAACCAGAAAGGCGAGGGTTGCCGTAGTGCCGTTCAGGGAGTCGCCCAGCCATTGACTGCCAAAAACCGTGAACAGACCCACAATGGACCAGGAGCCGAACAGGCGTAACCAGGTGACAGGTGCAAGCAGAGGGGAGGAGCCGGTGTGTTTCATGGTTGTTGTTTCCCGCGCGCAACGCTGAAGATGGCCAGGCGACGCGATGCGTCGTGCTCAAAAAACAGGCAGGAATGGGAAGCAGGAACATGCGCCAGGGCATGTGAGGGTGAGGCAGGGTGGACCATCGTGGATGCTCCTTTTGAAGGAGTAGGGCCGTCCCTGTATTGAAAAGGCAGATCCAGGTCGTCCCGGATCTGTTTTGAATTGAGCTATTCAAGCCCACGATTTTATCATCCTGTGCCCATACGGCAAGTCGGGGCCTTCCCAAGTGGTGCTTTCGCGGACGGGAATCTTCTTTTGCGCACCTGCGTGCCGCTTTATTCCCTCCTATTTAAGGTGGGCACCATTCTGATGAAAAAGAGGGAGAACCCAGGGATCGAAGAGCAGGTGTTTTTTCTGTGGGGAGTTTGTTTTTTTCAATGGCCTGTCTGAATTTGCCAGGCGCCACACCTGCATAGGTTTTGAATGCGGTCGAGAAATTGGCCGGGCTGGAAAACCCCAAATCCGTTGCGATGACATCAATTTTCAAGGCGGTCGTTCGTAGCAGATACTCAGCCCGATACATACGCTGCAGTCGGATATAGCTGCTGACGCTCAAGCCGAAATTGCGCTGAAATATATTCATGATTTTTCGTCTTGAGATCTTGAACATATCGCACAGTTCTTTCTGGCTGGGCGGTGAACCCAGATTGGCATCGATTGTTTTTTGAATGGCGTAGATCAGCATGCTGGTTTCAGCAGTGGTGCTGGGCCGCTGGGTCAGAGTCTTGCCGGCAGAGAGGTGGGAGAGCGCCTGTTTGGGATTACGTAAGGGAACGTTGATGCGCTCTTTGACTTCGTCAACGGCATAGGGATTGCCAATGTAATCAACGGCTCCTGCCTTCAGGAAATTGACGCATTCTTCACTGCTGCTTTCGCTGCGTGAATCCAGAATGATGATGGGAATGTGAGCGGTTGCTTTTAGCCCTTGCAGCATGTGTGTCAGCGATAAGGCATCAATCCCGCCTACTTGTTTATCCATCAGGATAAGTTCGGGTAGCGTTAGCTGGGCCTTGGTGTAGCCTTGCACTCCATCAGCGGCAACAGAAACCCGAAACGCTCCAGCCAGCAGAGATTGCAGAAGGTGTTCGTGCTGTCGAGTGTTATTGGAGATCAGCAAAATCCTGGTTTTTTGATCCGGCTGACACTTTATAGTGGCGTATTTGTTCAATATAAAGCCCCGCGCCCTTCTTCTGTCGAAGACGGCTACCTTTACTGGCATTGCTCAAGTAGCCAATTCCTTCAGAATACAGACTCTATGAATAGATAAAATCTATCGATATGATTCGTACGGCAGACATAACATTTTGTATCAACGGAAAAAGTAAATTTTCAAAATTGCTCATTGCATTTTATTTTTGGCAGGCGGCGTGCTGAAAGCCGGAATCCCGGGCTTTAGGCCGAACCCAGAAGTCGATTCTCAGCAATGCTACGTTGACGTATGGGTGAATTTTCCTGGCAGGAACAAGCGTGATTCTACGGCTTTTAAGACCGAACGAATGAGGGGGCTTTGGCAGGTCTGCCGTTGCTTTTCAGGTCTGCGCGTGTAGCCGTTCGCAGGTGTTTCACCCGAGCCTCCCCGTTTTTTTGTGAGGACTCATCCGCGGCGCTCAGTCAGTCAGTGAACGAGCATCGACGTGAACCCTGGGGGGCTGAGTGTTGAGCTTTCTCAAGCGCCGGGCTTCGGTGTTGGGATGGTTTTTAGACCGTTTTGGGGTCCCCGCTCTTGAATGACATTGAGCAGGATGGAGACGGGGCGCAGCCAGTCTCTGACGCGACTATCGCTAAGGGCAGAACAAGCTTGGTAGCCTTGTTCTGCCCTTGCTGTAAAACCCGTTGAACACTAGTCGGAACGTCGGTTTAAGCCGGGGCAGGATGCATGTGGATGGCCTCGTCCAGCATGTCCAGCCTGTCTTGCCCCCAAAATAGCTCGCCCTGATACACATAGGAGGGCGAGCCGAATACACCGGCTGCAATCGCTTCGTCGGTATAAGCCTGATAGCGTTGTTGCATGTGCGGCGCCTGTTCAAACCAGTAGTCAGCGTCCAGGTGCTGTGACTGCATGATTCGAGCCAGTTCTGCTGGATCGGCAATATTGCGCTCTTCACACCATTGCGCCCGCAGTATGGCCTTGTACAGCTCTAGGACGGGCAAGCTGGCCTGATTGATGGCGATGACCACGGTCGAGGCCAGCGTGGCATCCGGGCACATGAAGCGGGGCGTGGGGTTGATGGGGATGCCCAGCTTGCGGCACCAGCGCTGCAGTTCAGTGATCCGATAGGCCTGGCGTTCGGGGGAGCGTTGTCCGAGCAGCACACCTCCTGTACGGGCATACACCTGCGGCAAATCGACGGGCTTGTAATGGATGGGGACACCCTGTTTGCGGGCGATCGCCTCCAGACGGTCGGCTCCCAGGTAAGCCCAATCCGAGTTCATCCAGAAGTAGTAGTGAATGCCGGCCGTGCTCATGTGCGCACCTTGGGACGGGACAGATTGGGCAGGGAGAAGTGGGCCGGTCCGTGCATGAACCAACTGCTGGCAAAAGCGATCAAGCCCAGCGCACTCAGATACCAGACGATGTAGTCAGGTTGTCCGTCTCCATAGGCCAGTAAGGAAGTCGCCACCAAAGGGGCCAGACCGCCACCGATGGCGCCAGAGACCTGGACAGCGATTGAGATCCCGCTGTAGCGTACCTCGGGGGGGAACTGCGTGGAAAACAGACCGCCCTGCGGGCCATAGAGTGCTGCATAGACCAGACCAATGGCAATGACCAGCGCCAAGGTGATGGTGCCGGTGTCCAGGCTGCCCAGCATGGAGAAGAAAGGCGAGGAGAATGCCAGCATGCAAAGCGTACCCGCCATAAAGACCCATTTAAAGCCGAGACGGTCGCCCAGTACGCCAAACAGGGGCATGGTGAACAGCGCGGCAAAGGCGCCCCATACCGTGGCATTGAGCATCACACTACGCTCTACCCCGAGGGTGGTGGTGGCATAAGCCAGGGCGAAGGTCACCACCGTGTAAAACCAGGTGACTTCAGCCAGGCGGCCGCCGACCACCAGCAGAACTTCACGGGGGTAGTGACGCAGCACTTCCAGGGCGGGAATAGCGACCTGCTTGCCCTTTTTGCTCATCTGCTCAAAGTCTGGAGATTCGGCCACTTTGGCTCGAATCCACCAGCCTACCAACAGCAGCGCGACACTGGCCAGAAAGGGCAGGCGCCAGCCCCAGCTCAACATGTCTTCTTCGGGCAGGCTGGCAACGGCTCCCATCGCCAAAGAGGACAAAATAAGGCCCGGCGCGACCCCGGTCTGGGGCAGACTGCCAAAAAAACCTTTTTTACCATCCGGGGCGTGTTCCACCGCCATCAGGACAGCGCCACCCCATTCACCTCCCACGGCAACCCCTTGCAAAAAACGCATCAGGACCAGCAGGACGGCCGCCCAATAGCCAATACTGTCGTAGGAGGGAATCAGTCCGATCAGGATGGTAGGAATACCCATCAGAAACAGCGTAATTAACAGCATGGATTTTCGGCCCAGCTTGTCCCCGAAATGGCCGAACACAAAACCGCCCAGGGGACGGGCAAAAAAGCCTACGGAATAGGTGGCAAAGGCCGCCAGAGTGCCCGTAATCGGGTCGAAGGCGGGAAAAAAGATCTTGTTGAAGATCAGTGCGGCAGCAGTGCCGTAGAGGAAAAAGTCATACCACTCTATGGTGGTTCCCATCATGCTGGCCAAGCCAGCAGTGACGTACTGGCGCGACGAACGCGCCTGTCCGGTGTGAGGCATCGTCATAGCGACCTCCTGGTGGAAGCGGGGTGTTGAGTGTGGGCGTCAGCGAGTCGTTGTTAAGGGCGCAATGCCTTGGGTCTGACGGGACCAGTAATCGAAGGTCGCGTTCACAATGGAGGGCTTGAGCAGGTAGTCGTGGGCCTCGGCCGCCAGAGTGTCATCGACGGGAGTCAGCGGGCCAAACGCCGCTTGCGCACGCACCTGCAGGCGTGCCGCACGCTCCAGGTAGACCGACAGGTAGGTCGCCTCCTGGCAGCTTTTTCCCGCAGTCAGGTAACCGTGGTGAGCCAGGATGATGGCGCGCTTGTCGCCCAGCGCTTTGGAAATGATAACGCCCTCCTGGTCGGCAATGGGTACACCGGGCCATTCGCCCAGAAACGCACAGTCATTGTGCAACGGCGTCATGTCCATTTGCGAAATCACCAAAGGCTGGCGGGCGGTCGCCAGCACGGTCGCCCAGGGTGAGTGCGTGTGAATGATGGAGTTGACGTCGGGGCGGGCTTCGTACACCCACAGGTGAAAGCGGGTGGCGGGGTTGGCCATGCCCTGGCCGCTCAGGGTGTTCAGGTCGCGATCAACTTCAATGAAGTCATCGGGTGTGGCTTCATCAAAACCCAGACCAAAGCGCAGGGTCCAGTAGGCCCCGGGACGCTCGGACCGGACACTGATCTGGCCGGCCAGACCGGCCTCCTGTTCGGTCATGGCCAGAATGCGACAGGCAAACGCCATGGTTTCGCGGGTGTCGCGCTGGACTTGGGGTAGATGCGTGGCCATCTCTTGGGTGGCACGTTCATCGAAATAGGATTTGTCTCTGAGGGGGGTATCCATGCGATTTGTCTCCTTTAGCATGCTTCGCCGGTCTATGCGCCGACGATGGGGTCATTGTCTTGATTTAAATCAAAAGGAGCTATGTGCCTTGGCTCATAGCTCCTATTCCATTTGGCATGAAGAGGGATCGCATATGCCGGCCCGGCATGAGCCGGGCGCGGCGACTTTTCTCCTTTGCGCTTATGCCTGACGCCATCGGGAGCGCTCGCGTCGTCGCGAGCGGGACCAGGGGTGTTGCACCTTATGCGGCTGTGGCCGGGGATCGGGTGGATGTCGCGTGTCATTATTTTCCACGGGATTGGAGTCCGGTTTGGGCGAGTCCAGAAAGACATCAATGGAACAATCGCAGTCGAGGTACATGGACAGTCCTTTGTCAGCGTGAAGAAAGGGGAGGTAGTAGCGCAGCCCCGTTGCGGGCTTGCGTCTCTCCTGAAAAAAACGTGTCATAGCGCTCTAGCAATTCTTGCAGAATCAACTCAGGGTAGTTGTCCTGCTCAACCGGCAGGCGCGCCTGCAGGTGCGCCAGATGTTCATTATCTTGTTGCCCGCCCCAGTGCTTGTGGTAGTGGCCTTGTTGATAGCCACGTAGCTGGCGCAATCGGTTCAGGGCATTTTTGCCGACGTAGGCATGGTAGAGCGTATCCAGCGTCAGACCGCATAGGCCTGCCAGCAAGGCAAAGCCCTCAAAATCAAAGTGACGGGTTTGCAGCACTCGCAAGGTAAAGCGTTCCAGGGCATGCATGAGCGTGGTGGAGTCACTGGCGGCTGTGTCTTGGGCGTGTTGGAGCTGTTCCAGCGCGGCAGCGGCTTCTTGTTCGCGCAAGGCATCGTTAGCGCGAAGCACATCACACAGTCCGAAATGCAGAATATCGATTAACTCCAGCTGTAGTTGCGGCAGATTTCGTTCGGACTGTTGCCACCACTTCCAGTCCAGGTAAGCAGCCAGCTCCGCGCATTCCACCCAGATTGCGCGGTAGTAGTCCTGTTTGGCTACTCGCCAGTTCGGGTCAATCAATTGATTCAGCTCGGATTGCAATGCGAGCATCTGCTGGAGTCGGCGCACGCCCGCAGCGGTGGGGGTGGGCGTTACATGCTGACCCAAACGGTGCTTTTGTTGACCCTGCCCGTCAAAGTTTTCCGGGGCCAGCCACGTCTGGAAATTTGTTTTCAGGGCAGGCCATTCTTTATCGGTGATGGAGAACCAGGCTGTGTCGCGTGAACGGCCCTTATAGACAACGGCCTGACGGAACACCCCCTCGTAACGAAAGCCTAGACGCCGTGCTGCTGCTTGTGAGGGGGCGTTGTGCGTGTCGCATTTCCATTCGTAGCGACGGTAGCCCAACTTCTCAATGGCGTAGGCCATCAACAGATAGTGGGCTTCGGTGGCCAGGCGGGTTTGTTTCAAGGCGGGTGACCAGGCGACAAAACCTACCTCGATACAGCCGTTTTGCGCGTCAATCCGCATGAGGGCCAGGGTGCCTAACGCCTGTCCGGTCGTCTGGTCTACGACGGCGTAATGCACGGCATTGCTGGCCTGGCTGATGGCGTGCAGGTGCTGATCGAACTGTATCCGGTTGCTGAAGGGCCCGACTGACAGATAGGTCCAGTCGCGCCCGTCGCGGGCGCGGCTGTAGGCCTGATACAAGCTGTCGCCATGCTTGTCGGGGTCCACGGCTTCCAGGCGACAGTATGTGCCCTGAAGAACGCAGCGTGCAGGTTGGGGGCGGGCTTGCCAGTGGGCAAGCGCGGGGCCAATAGGCTGATGATAAGCGTTTAGCTGAACCATAGGTCATCTGCAATAGAAAACGCTCCAGAGATGCCTGTGTGGGGCATCTCTGGAGGCGGAAAAGGCATGGACTTGGCCGGGAATCGGCAGGCGTCTTGCTAGGTCACTAATTGATTCTATTGATCAAGTGGCAGGTTGCAGCAATCCGCTTTTGGCCTGGTTTCCAGACCGCTTTGTGTCAAGGGGAGTGACATGCGTCGGGCGCACCCCGAGGTTGACCTGGAAAGAGGGTAGGAGCCAGGGGCAAAACCAGGCTGGATGCGAGGCTCAGAAGGGGTTACGCGGGTGGGCGGACCCCAGAGTGAGGTAAAAAAAGCCGGCTTGGCACAGTGGACAAACCAGGCTTTGGGATGGGTATCAGACCGCAGGTTTAGAGTTGGTTCAGGTTCAGACGCAGCACGCTATCCTTGGCCCCTTTCAGGTAATGGGGGCTCTTGTCGCCATGCGGAGCCTTGATGGTCACAAAAGCGGTCTGGCCGTCTGCGCTCAAGGTGACGCTGTTGGGGTGAATGGGGGCGCTGAGGCGATGTTTCACGGTCAGAGTTCGGGCATCCAGAATGTTGATGGCGCCGGTGCCAGCAGGCGAGTCACGATCCACGCCGCGGTTGGTGGCGATCAACTCCTGGCGAGCCGGGTTATAGACGATATCGAGCAGCCCTGGGCCGACGTCAACCGAGTTTTCCACTTTCCCTGAGGTGGTATCAAAGACGTAGATCTTGCCGGTATTGGCATCGGCGCCGAACAACTGCTTGCCATCCGCACTCAGGGCCACATTCACAAAGAAGTGACGCGAGTCCTCACGCTTGTCGCTTTTGGCATCGCCCGTGCTAAAGCGCTGCTCGATCGTGCCGGTGGCGGGGTTGATGACCGCAATCTCTTCCTTGCCGCCCTGACCCACGAACAGGCGCTTGGTGTTGGCGTCATACGCGGCACCCGCAGGCCACAGTCCCACATTGTCGATATTGTGCAAAATACGGCCTTGGGTGCCGTCCACAATCCACACACGCCCCCCTTCAGCGGGGTTGGTTACAAAGATGCGGTTGTCTTGTTCATCAATGATGACCTTGCGGGTATGTTCCCAGCCTCCCTTGTCCTCTTTCTGGCCCAGCTGAATCAATTGTTTGACCGTACCGTTCAGGCTATTGAGGGCCAGTAAGGAGCCATCCAAGGTATTGCCCACGTACAGGGTGTGTGTTTTCTGGTTCAGCCCCAAGGCAAATGCCCGTCGTGGCAGTTGGATCAACTGTGCTGGTTGCAAGGTGTCCTGGTCCAGAACATGCACAAAGCCGGCGGTACGATCCTCAAACAAAGGGGTGGCAGCCACGAACAATTGATTGCTGTCCTTGGCGGCCAGCACTTCGTAAGCCCCTTCGATTGAGTCCTGGCGAAAGCTCACCTGCGCCTGCGGGGCTGTGCTGGCACGAGACGCGTTCAGGCCCGACTGTTGAGATTGCGGTGTGCTTTGGCAGGCGCTCAGCAGCAAGGCCCCCATGACAGAGGCAACAATCATTTTCAAGGAGGCGGGGCGGCACACAATCATGGATTTCCTTTGGACGTGAACAACAACAAACTGACTGCAGAACGGGCATGAGGCTGCCGTCAGCCCCAATGCGTCAGAGCCACAGTGCTTACGGCCATAACCACATTGCGGACCTGTGCAGTCGCCTGTTCTGATTCGGTAATAAATTAATAAATGAGAATCGTTACTATAAACAATTCGATTTATAAGCTTTTCTTGTCATTCTGTCCATGACAATACGCAAGACCCTGCGTGAACGCAGGGTCTTGAAGGTGCTGGGCTAATCCTGGGCGGGGCCTTGACCAAAACGGGCTTGCCAGTCTTCGTAGACTTGGCGTTTTTCAGCCAAGGGCAAATGTTCCACTTTCACACCCTGCTGTCCGAAGTCCTGGCGCATTTTTTGATAGAAGGCTTGGGTGGACCAGCCAAAAGGAGCCCCTTCCTTATCATCGGCGCAGTACACCACGCGCTCTACGCCTGCCGCGATCATGGCAGCCATGCACATGGGGCAGGGGATGCCGCTGGCATACATGGTACTGCCGGTGTGCTGGCTGCTTTTGAAGGTTTGGCTGGCATTGCGCAGGGCCTGGATTTCCGCATGCGCGGTAGGATCATGGGCGATATAGGTTTCATTCACCCCTTCGGCCAGCACCTGGTCGTTACGTACCAGCACCGCACCAAAGGGCTGACCGCCACGGTCAACGTTCTCTTTCGCAATCTGGATGGACCGCAGCAGATAGTGTTTATCGTTCATGTTTTTCTCCCTGAGAGAGCAAAGCTTGGAATAAGTCCTGACACGCGGGGCTGTGTCGTGTTCGGTGTGCCGACTCTACCTTAAAGAGGTTAAAGGCGGGCAGTTCAGATTGGGCCTGTCTGCAACGCAAAACAGCCGCTGGCAGGCAGCGGCTGTTCGGGTTCAGGCCATATTAGCGTTTGCCGCCAATGGTCAGGTTGGCATGACGGTTAACGTCTTTGTACAACAGGTAGCGGAAACGGCCAGGGCCGCCGGCATAGCAGGCCTGTGGGCAAAAGGCGCGCAGCCACATAAAGTCGCCGGCTTCCACTTCAACCCAATCCTGGTTCAGGCGGTAAACCGCCTTGCCTTCCAGAACGTACAGGCCATGTTCCATGACGTGCGTTTCTGCAAAGGGAATCACGCCACCGGGTTCAAAGTTCACGATATTCACATGCATATCGTGGCGCATGTCGGACATATCGGCAAATCGGGTGGTGCTCCAACGACCATCGGTGTCAGGCATGACGCGGGGTTCAACGTCTTTTTCGTTGGTCACGAAAGCCTCGGGGGCATCCAGACCTTCGACACGCTGGTAACGCTTGCGGATCCAGTGGAAGTTGGCCAGTTCGTTGCTGCGGTTGTGCAAGGACCAGTTGGTAGACGGAGGAATAAAGGCATAGCCGCCTTCTTCCATGATGTGTTTGGTGCCTTCCAGAACCAGTTCGAGCTGGCCCTTGACGACAAAAATCACGCCTTCGGCCTCGGGGTCATCCTCAGGGTGGTCGCTGCCACCTTGCGGGCCGACTTCCATGATGTATTGCGAGAAGGTCTCGGCAAAGCCGGACAAAGGCCGTGCCAGTACCCACAGACGGGTGTTTTCCCAACCGGGCAGGTAGCTGGTCACGATGTCCTGCAGCACGCCTTTGGGCAGCACGGCATAGGCTTCGGTGAACATGGCGCGATCCGTCAGCAGCTGTGTCTGTGGCGGATGCCCGCCTGGCGGGGCGTAGTAATTGACTTTGGACATGTTGATTCCCAATGAAATTCAGTAAGGAAAAATCTGTCGAACGGCACGGCGCAATCCCTGCGGCGGCCCAAAGGCAGAGGCGGGATGTCGTTGTAATGCGCGGGACCAATACACATTAACGAGAGCTGGTGATATTTACAAATTAAATGTATAAATCTCTTGTATTTGTTTTTTGAATAGCTGGAAGCGTGGGCTCGGATTTGAAACCTGGCGCGCAGTGGGCCAGACAGGCGCCCTCAGGATCTGCATTCGTCTCCCACCATGCTCTGACGCGGCAGCGCGGTCAATTCACAGGCAGACTCCGTTTGCCACACCGCAAGATGCGTCTTAACGGCCGGTGTGGCAGCTTGAAAAAATCGTTCTGCCACGCCCCGGGCGCTCATCGAGAATAGAGAAAAGGGGGTGAACACATGGATCATCAACGATCCAGCAGTCCCAGTCTGAACCGGCCTTTGTATGACCTGGATCTGCTATTGGCCTTGTTGACGGTTGTTGACTGCGGCAGTTTTACAGCGGCAGCCAGTCGTTTGCACTCAACACAGTCCACGATCAGTCAGAAGGTGCGTCGTCTGGAGGAATTGGCAGGACTGCGTTTGCTGGACCGGGCCAGTCGTGGTGTCAGCACGACAGAGGCGGGGCAGACCTTGCTGGCTTACGCGCGTCAGATGCTGGCCTTGAACCATCAGCTCTCTGAAGCCTTGTCGGGTTCTTTGGTAACCATCTCCGTGCGTCTGGGTGTGCCGGAGGACTTCACCAATGGCCAGACCATGCGGGCGTTGGCTGGTTTCAATCGCCGGTTTCCACAAGTGCGCCTGGAGGTCAGCAGTGGTTTGAGCAGTGATTTGCTGGCGGCCTATGATCAGGGTGAGCTGGATCTGGTCTTGGTCAAGCAGCGGCATAATGCCCGCGAGGCGGTGGCTTGTCTGCCCGAGCAGACGGCGTGGGTCGACAGTGCCACTGATCCTGTCTTTCATCTGGACCCTATTCCTTTGGTCACCTTCCCGCGTCGCGGTGTTTACCGCGAAGAGATTATCAGTGCCGTGGAATCCTTGGGGCGGCGCTGGCGCATCAGCTTCACCAGTTCCAGCTTGAGCGGGATTCAGGGGGCTGTGGCCGATGGAATGGGCATCAGCCTGCTGCCGCGGCGTGCGGTACGTCAGGATCATATTGAATTGGGACAGGCTCAGGGACTACCGCGCATTGACGCTTTTGAGCTGGCGATATTGCATCGGCCTCACGCCAATGAGATGGTGACCGCCTTGTCCCGGGTGCTGGTCGAGATGCTGGCCCCCGAGAGCGCCCGCCGCGCGTCATAGCCGGGCGGGCCGCCTGGGCCAGTGATCCAGGTAAGTGCAATCTTACTGTTTGGGGGTGACCGGATCAAAGTGCGTCATTACATCCAGTACCGGCTCTTCAGCCATGACGCGATCTCTTGCCGCCACAGCGATGGCATGGCCTTGGGCAATCGTTAAGGTGCCGTCCATTTCCAGATCGACTTCCACCCAGATCATGTCGCCCAGTTTGCGGGTGCGCAACTGGTGTATCCCTTCCACCCCGGGTGTCTCGCGTAACAGCTTGGCGATGCGCTCCTCGGTTTCCTGATCAACGGCTTTGTCGGTCAGGTCATGAAACGCGCCGATAGAAAATTTCCAGCCCATGCGCACAATCATCAAGCCCACGATACTGGCGGCCAAAGGGTCGCCCAAGGGCAAGCCTGCCAGGTTGGCCAGGACGCCGAGGCTGACAACCAAAGAGGAGGCCGCATCGGAGCGGGCGTGCCAGGCATTGGCAACCAGCAAGGTTGAGCGCAGACGTTTTGCCACGCGCAGCATGTAGCGAAACAGGAGCTCCTTGCTACACAGAGCGGTAAAGGCAACGAGTAGGGCTACGGGATGGACGGCCTCAATGCTGCTGGGGTCCCGCAATGAAGAGATGGCATTCCAGAGCATGCCGGCGCCTACGGCCAGCAACAAACCGCCAATCGCCAAGGTGGCAGCGGTCTCGTAACGCAAATGTCCGTAGGGGTGGTCGGCATCGGGGCCGCGACGGCTATGGTGATTGGCAATCAGCACCACAAAGTCCGAGAACAGGTCTGACAGGGAGTGGATGGCGTCGGCAATCAGGGCCTGGGAATGGGCGAAGATACCCACCACAATTTGCAGCAGGCTCAAGCTGATATTGACCAGAACACTGACCCAGGTTGAACGCTGGGCACCATGGTGCCGATCCAGATCAGAGGGGGTGAGATTTTCCATGCCAGAAGGTCCTTGCAGCCAGAGCGTCAGGCTGTGTATCAATACAGCGCTTTCAAGGTAGAGAGTGTATCGGCTTTCCTGCAGGCAGGGGCGCCCCAAGGGCTTGAACCGCTTGTTTTGAACAGATTCTTTGGTTTATAGATACAAAAAAGCCTCGCTTTGGGACGAGGCTTTTTTGCGTATCAGGAATGCGTCTTAATTGATGCGCATACCGGGCTGAGCGCCGGGGAATGGCTCCAGAATATAAATACCTTGATCGACGGCCTCATCCGCGTGGCTGGCTGCCAGAACCATACCTTCGGATACGCCAAACCGCATCTTGCGAGGAGCCAGGTTAGCCACCAGCACCGTCAGCTTGCCGATCAGATCTTCGGGCTGGTAGGCCGATTTGATGCCCGAGAACACTTGGCGCAAACGACCTTCGCCCGCGTCCAGGCTCAGACGCAGCAGTTTGTCCGAACCGTCTACGGCCTCACAGCTGACGATTTTGGCAATGCGCAGGTCCACCTTGATGAAGTCCTTGATGTCGATAGTGTCGGCAATGGCTTCACCACCGGGCAGCACGACAGGGGCGGGTGGGGGAGCCAGCAGCTCATCGACCATGGCGCTGTCGACGCGTTGCATCAGGTGTTTGAAGGGAGCGATGTGATCGGGTAGGGCGGCCACGTCATCCCATACAAAACTGCGGTCCAGGCCGAACAGTTCACGCGCCACGCGATCGGTCAGGGTAGGCAAAATGGCGGTCAGCATGACGGACAAGCCCTTGAAGCCAGCCAGGGTGCGCGAGCAAATGTCCTGCAGCGCATCTTTCTGGGCTTGTTCGGCAGTCGCAATGCCTTTAGCCATGACCCAGGGCTGCGCCGTATCAAAAGCCTGGTTGATGAGGTCGGCCTGAGCCATGATCTGGCGTACGGCACGGCCGTACTCACGGCTTTCCAGATCGGCACGGACTTTCTCGGCAACGTCCTTGAGCTGGTTTTGCAGCTCGGAGGTGTCACCCTGGTAAGCCAGCTTGCCATCAAAATGCTTGCTGATGAAGTTGGCGGCACGGCTGGCGATGTTGACGTATTTGCCAATCAGGTCGCTATTGACGCGGGCGATGAAGTCGTCAGGGTTGAAGTCCATGTCTTCAACGTGCGAGTTCAGCTTGGCGGCCATGTAATAGCGCATCCACTCGGCATCCATGCCCAGTTCCAGGTAGCGCAGGGGCGAAATGCCCGTGCCACGGCTCTTGGACATTTTTTCGCCGCTAACCGTGATGAAACCGTGCACGTTCAGTGCGTCAGGCACTTTACGGCCGGAGAACTTCAGCATGGCAGGCCAGAACAGGGCGTGGAAGTACACGATGTCCTTGCCGATGAAGTGGACTTGCTCCGTGTTGCCTTCCGGGTCCAGCAAGGCATCAAAGTCCAGACCTGCCTTGGCACAGTAGGCTTTCAGGGAAGCCAGGTAGCCAACAGGCGCGTCCAGCCAGACGTAGAAATATTTGCCGGGTGCATCCGGAATCGGGATGCCGTAATAGGGTTCGTCGCGGGAGATGTCCCAGTCGTTCAGGGAGGCCTCAGCACCTTCACCGGTACCCAGCCATTCGCGGGTCTTGCCTAATACTTCCGATTGCAGGCGTGGCTTGCCCTGGGCGTTCTTGCCCGTGGTCCACTCTTGCAGGAAGGCCACGCAGCGCGGGTCGGACAGGCGAAAGAAGAAGTGTTCCGAGCTCTTTAGCACCGGACGCGCATTGGTCAGGGTGGAGTAAGGCTCAATCAGTTCGGTAGGGGCGTAGACCGCGCTACAGACTTCACAACTGTCGCCGTACTGGTCCTTGGCGTGACACTTGGGGCATTCGCCCTTGATGTAACGATCGGGCAGGAACATGCCTTTGACTGGGTCATAGAACTGTTCGATGGTGCGTGTATCGATGAAACCGGCGCTTTTGAGCGTACGGTAGATATCCTGGGCCAGCTCGACGTTGTCTGGCGAGTCGGTACGGTGCCAGTGGTCAAACTTGATGTGAAAACCGTTCAAATAGCTGGGGCGTTCCGCCGCAATCTTGTCAACCAGTTGCGCTGGGGTGATGCCCGCACTTTCTGCTTTAAGCATGATGGGAGCGCCATGAGCGTCATCCGCACATACAAAATGTACCGTATGTCCCGACATTCGCATGGACCGAACCCAGATGTCGGCCTGGATATATTCCATGATGTGGCCGATGTGAAACGAGCCGTTGGCGTACGGCAGGGCAGTCGTAACAAATATCGTTCGTGACATGACTTAACACAATAAAAGAGAAAGGGAACAAGGATTCTACGGTCTATTGCCCACTTGTGCTGCGCAAGACAGAGAAACGTACACGGGCCAAGCCCGATCAGGCAGTGTGAATCACACAAATGCACACACCCTGAGCCTTTGCGGACTCAGGGTGTTCGAAAGCCTACCTGTTCAGTGTTGCTGTTCGTCCAATACAGGATAAACAGTCAAGAACTGTTAAGGGATCTCGCGCATCTCTATGTCGGTCACATCACGCGAACGGGGTGAGGACGACTGTCTGCTGGCAGTAGCGGGGCGGCGGCGCTGATCCCAATAGGCTTTGACACCGAAAGGACGGCCACTAATACGCGCCACAATGTATAAAATGCCGATCGCAATAGCAGTGGAAACCATGAAGATAAACGCCATGATTGCACCGAAAATTGTCAGCAAGACAAAGAGGGCTGTGCGGATAATCTGGTTAAATGTGTTCATAGGGTTAGTATGACATCATAAGTGTAAAAAAATTCCCCTTGAACCGCTAATTTTCTGGTTTAAAGGTATGGTGATGTTTCTTTATATCAAGGTTTTGGATAAATGACAGTGAGTTCTGAGCGCGTGTTGCAAGCCCTGGCGAGTGTGACCGATCCCAACACGTTAAAGAAGTTATCGGTCGATGCGGGTCGATGCGAACTGAGCATTGACCAGAATCAGGTTGAACTGACCTTGCATCTGCCCTACACGGCTTATGACATACAGGGTCAACTGCGTGAACGCATTGAGCAGGCCTTGGCAGGCGTGGGTGCCACCCTGTCCAAGTTGCACCTGAATCCGCGCATTGGCGTGCATGCCGTGCAGGAGGGCCTGCGCCCCATGCCCAATATCCGCAACATTATTGCGGTGTCATCGGGCAAGGGCGGCGTGGGTAAAAGCACCACCTCGGTGAACTTGGCCTTGGCCCTGCATATGCAAGGTGCCCGGGTCGGACTGCTCGATGCGGATATTTATGGCCCCAGCGTGCCCACGATGCTCGGTTTGCACGAGCGTCCCCGTAGCGCAGACGGCAAGATGATGGAGCCGCTGATCGGCCATGGTCTGCAGGCGAACTCCATCGGCTTTCTGCTGGACGAAGACGCTCCTGCAATCTGGCGGGGCCCGATGGCCACTCAAGCCTTGACCCAATTGCTGACACAGACGCGCTGGGACAACCTGGATTACCTGATTATCGACATGCCTCCCGGGACCGGTGACATTGCCCTGACCCTGTCTCAGAAAGTACCGTTGACTGGTGCGGTCATTGTCACCACGCCTCAGGATCTGGCGCTGGTGGATGCCAAACGAGGCTTGAAGATGTTCCAGAAGGTCAATGTGCCTGTGCTGGGCATTGTGGAGAACATGTCGGTTCATATCTGCTCGAACTGTGGTCACGCTGACCCGGTATTCGGTCAGCATGGTGGCCGCGATATGGCCAGCCAGTACAACGTGCCCTGGCTGGGTGCCTTGCCCTTGGCAATGAGTATTCGTGCGCAGACCGACTCCGGAACACCTACCGTCATTGCCAATGCGGACAGCCCCGAGGCCCGCCTGTATCACGAGATTGCCAATCGCGTGTCGGCCAACGTGTCTCAGTTGCCACCTGATACGTCGGGGCAGCGCCCCAAGGTTGTTCCCCGTCCTCTTTGAGCACGTATGCGCAAATCCGGCTTTTGCCTGCTGTTCTCAATGGTCCTGAGCCCTGGTGCCTGGGCGCAATCGTCTGTCCCTGAGGTCATTATTGATCCAGGGGGCGTGCCGCCCCAGGCCCTCAAGGAAATCCAGCGTGCAGTCGGTGCGATCACACGGCTGGCTGAGGACCAGGATCTTGGGGAAGTCACGCGCTTGCGTCGCCGGGCGCATGACGCGACTGTTTCTGCTTTGCAGACGCAGGGCTACTTTGATTCCGTGGTCACCCTGGAAGTGGGGGAGGACGCGGGCGGAGAATACTGGGACATCATTATCCGTCCCGGGGAGCTCACGCGGGTGCGTGATGTCAATCTGGATTTCAAAGGCAAGATTCAGGAGCCGGAGTATGAGGTGCGCCTTGAAGGCATCAAGGCCAGCTTCCCCCTGAAAAAAAACGATCCGTTTCTCAATTCGGTCTGGTCGTCGGCCAAGGCTGATTTGCTTGAAAGCGTGCAGCGCCAGGATTTTTATTACGCGCGTTATGTGGACACGCGGGCCACTGTCTACGCCGATGAAAGCGTGGCCGATCTGTCCTTGAAGGTGGACAGTGGGCCGCGGGTTCGCATGGGGCCGCTGGAGATGACGGGGCTAAAACGGGTACCGCAGTCCCTGGTGGATCGGTATGTGCGTTACACCCCCGGCGACCCCTACGATCAGGACAAGCTCGATGAGTGGCAGCAGTCCCTGGCTTCCACCACGTTTTTCCGGGGGGCTTTTGTTACTTTGAATCAGGATGCCAGCAAGAAAAAAGAGCTGCCTGATGGGGACGTGGAATTGCCCGTTCAGGTGCGGGTCACGGAGGCGCCTTCCAAGCAGTTTACGGGCTCTTTGGGGGTGGACAGTGACCACGGTTTGCGAGTTGAAGGCCTGTATCGGAAAAATATTGTGTTTGGCCTGCCTGTTTGGACAGAGGCGGGCATTGGCGTGGATAAAAAGCGTCAGCGTGCTTTTTATGACGTCCATCTGCCGCCGACGCTGCGCGGCTATAAAAACAGTTTTGGGCTTTTGTACGACCGCTCTGACATTGAGGGTCTGGATACGCAGCGCGCCGCCGTGGGCTGGAAACTGCGGCAGGAGCGCAAGGCAGCAGGTAATAGTCGGGTCGAGTACGAGACCGAGTGGGGCTTGCTGGGGGCCTGGGATAAAACCCAGATCATCGGTTTGCCGACCCGTGAAACACCGTCTGCGATTGCAACCTGGCAGTGGCTGCGTCGTGACGTGGACAAGAAATACGATCCACGAGACGGTAATCTGATCGACTTTGGCCTGGGAGCCGGTATCACGCTGGATCGAGGCGAGCGCTTCTACCGCAGCAACTTGCGCTTGCAGCAATGGTGGCCCATCGGAGATCGGGATGTCTTGTCCATACGGGGCGAAGTCGGCAAAGTGTGGGGCATGACGGATCGGACGCCGCCGGATTTCGGTTATCGCACCGGGGGCGCACGCAGTATCCGGGGCTACAAATATCAAAGTATTGGTCTGCAACGCGGCGAGGCTGTGATTGGTGCGCCTGCCATGGCAGTTGCCAGTGTGGAATATACGCACTTTTTCACCAGCATGTATGGCATGCGGGCGTTTGTGGACGTGGGCGATGCCGCTCCCAGCTTTGGTGATATGAATTTAGCCTGGGGTTACGGTCTGGGGGCTGTGGTTCGTACTCCAGCCGGGCCCTTCAATCTTGATCTGGCCTATGGTCAGCGAGACAGGCGTGTCCGTTTGAGCTTTTCTTTGGGAATCGCATTTTAATGGCCTGGGTTCGGCGCTGGTTCCGGTATTTCGCCTTATGGGGCATCCCTTTCATTGTGGTTGCCCTGCTGTTGGTGTGCGGCTTTTTGTACTGGGTATTGGCCAGTCAGGTGGGGACACGCTGGGCGCTGCGCACGGCTTTGCCTTATGTACAAGGCAGCGCGCAAGGTGTGCGCGGAACCATCTGGGATGGGCTGAGCATCGATCATCTGGTGTTGGGCTTGCCCGATACTCATATCGATATCGAGCGTTTGCGCCTGGAGGCTAACTGGGACGAATTGTGGGACCGCCGCTTGCATGTGGTGGAGTTAAGTGCCCATAAAGTAGATGTGGCCTTGAGCACGTCGGATGCGCCCAAGTCTGATGAACCGTTCAAAATGCCGCAGCTGCCGGTCAGTATTGCGGTAGACAAGCTGGCACTTGGCCAGTTTTTGTTGTCCCAGGATGGCACCCCCTTGCCCGTGGCCCTAGCGGACTTGTCCTCGGCGCTGGCGCTGGAGTCGGACCGTGCGCAGCTACGCCTATACGATTTGATGGTGGCCAACGAGTCCATTCGTGCCGGCTTTCAAGGCGAGGTGGAGCTGGCGGGCTTGGAGGCGCCCTACCCGGCACGAGCTGATATACAAATTATTGCGCGTGGTTTAACTGCAGAGTCGCCCATTTGTGCCAAGCAGTATCTGCCCGCTTATGCGCAGCCTCACAAAACCAGCGCACCCGCGACAAAATCAGCCCCCGCTGATTCGTCCCGCAACGTGACTGGCTCTGCCAGCGCAGCGCCCGCTACCGCGCAAACCTCAGTCAAGGCGACGGAAACGTCCGCCAGCCCGTCTGTTGACTCAAAGGGAGCGTCAGCGGCTCAGGGTGCAGCCGCTCCCGAGCAGCACCATGATGCTCAGGGCGCTGCGGGGCTGATCCGTTCTGCACCGTCAAACGGTACAGGCGTGGTGCTTGACGAGCGTATCAAGGAGCCGGTTGCTGTTCCTGAGCCCGAGCCCTTGCCTGATTGTGTGGTGAATGCTCAGATCAAGCTGGATGGCTCTTTGGAGCAAGCGACCTTGTCCCTCACGGGGCAGGGTCAGGGCTACAGCCTGGATGTTCAGGCAGATTTGAGCCCCTTGGCTTCCGTGCCGGTCAGGCAGGCTCAGCTGGCGGTGAAGTTACCGGATGAATCCACGCTGGACGCGGACTTTACCTGGGACGCCACGCAGGACAGCGGGCACGTTCAGGACCATTTCAAAGGCCAGTTCCGCAGCGATAAGCTGGATTTACACGCCTTGTTGGGCGATGTTCTGCCCGATGCATTGATCAATACGCAAGGCCAGTTCGATGTGGTGCTGGCCGATAAAGAACAATTGCTCCGGGCAGATGTAGACATCCAGCTTTTGCAGGGTAGCCGTTGGAACAGGCAACCCGCTCTGGGACAGATCAAGGCCAAGGCGTCCGCGCCGGCTCAACCAGGTCAGCCCGACTGGTGGCGTTTGCTGAATGTCTCCGAGGTGCTTACGGATATGAAAGTGGGAGACAACCAGGTCCAGCTAAAAGGGGGGTTCGGCATGTCGGGTAAAGCCGAACTGGATTTGCTGGCCCGTATCCCACGCGCCGAGCAATTATGGCCTGGACTGGAGTTGGGCAAGGCGTCGGTACAAGGCCAATTGCGCGGGGACATCGCCCGTCATGTTTTGCAGTTAACTGCCCAGTACGATCTGGGCGGCAAGGCGAAAGGGCAGTTGGGTCAAGGTCTGGCCGAGGCGGATCTGGCCTTGGAAGGCGGCTGGCACTTTGCGGAACAGGGCCAGGCGGCATACTGGGACGGAAAAGTCAGTCGGCTGGTAGCCGATCATGCCGGTGTGGCACTGCGTTTGCAGTCCGCTCTTCCTGTACGCTTTACCGATGCGGTGCGGGCGCCCAAGACTCCCGCTCTGGAAACACAGGTTCGTTCTGGGGATCAAGACAGGACAGGCACCACCGCTCAGCAGGCGGCTGGGTTGGCGAAGAATGAGACGGCGTTGTCAACGTCGGATGAGGCGGCAGCACAGGCTGTCGCACAGCGAGAAGCCGGGTCACCAGCGCAAGCCAAACCCGGCCAGACGGATAAGGCGGGCACCCGCTCAGACAACGCCGGCAGGACATCGCAGGCTTCCGAGCCATTGGCTCCCTGGTCGGTTCGGGTTGGAGCTGCTACGGTGAGTACGTCTGTTGACGGAGAGTCGTGGATCAATCTACGGCACCAGGAATCCAGCTACCAGCCCGGCCAATGGGCCAGCCGCGGCGAGGTCCGGGACTTGGTGTTGTCCGAGCCCCGTATTGCCCGTTTGCTGCGCAAGGTGGGCATAGAGGAAAACACAGACAAAGACCAAGGGGGTGTCAGGATTGTCAAGCACAAGAAAACCCAGCCCCCGGAGATTGATCTTCAGGCGCGTTGGGATCTGAAGTTTGCCGGCGCTTTGTCGGGGCAGTTGCGTGTAGACCGTGTGGCCGGTGATGTGCAGGTCTTTGCTGATCCGCCCACCTCCCTGGGTCTGCAAGACCTGAGCGTTGTCGTCAACGCTAAGCCCGTCTCGGCCACCAGCAGTCGCCTGGATGCTCAACTGGACCTGCGTACCAAGGAAATGGGCTATTTGACCGCCAAGGCGCAGACGCAGATTCATGGGCTGGTCTTGAATGAAAACGATCGTAAAACCGTCAGCATTCAGGCCAATATTGATGATTTGAGCTGGACACGCCTGTTCCTGGGCGATGCCATGGAGTTGGGCGGGCGTTTGAATGCGGACGTCAATATTGATGTGGGCGCCAAATGGGCCTGGACCAGCCGGGGCACAGTAACGGGGCGCGAGCTGCGCTTTACCCGACTCGATGACGGTATTCGCCTGATTGACGGTGAGCTGGATGCCCGTTTTGATGGCGATGTCTTCAGGCTGGAGTCCTTGACCTTTCCCGCTCGTTTACGCGTGGAGCCCCAGGAGTGGCGTACGGCGACCTGGTTGAAAGAAAGCCCGGATGCCAAGGATGGCAAGCTGACTGTTGCGGGCCAGTGGAACCTGAGCACCCAGCAGGGAGCGTTTGATGTTGATATTTTCCGCTTCCCCATTTTGCAGCGTTCCGATCGTTACGCCATGATTTCCGGCAATATCAATCTGGACATGGAACTGCCCCGCATTGCCATTACTGGCAAGGTGGTGGCGGATGCTGGCTGGTTCAATCTGGACATGTTGGGCGGCATTCCCACCGTAGACAGCGATGTGGTGATTGTGCGGGCCGGTGATGAGCCTGCCGCTGAGCCATCTGCCGCCACGACGGACATGAGCCTGCAAATTGATGTCGATCTGGGACCCCGTTTTTACCTGACTGGTTATGGCGTGAACTCGGGTCTGGTGGGCAGTCTGAGAATCACCATGATGGACGGCAAACTGACGGGTATCGGGGCCTTGCGCACTCGGGGTGGGCGGATCGAACTGTATGGGCAGAAACTGTTGCTCAGACGCGGTACGGTGACGTTTCAGGGCGATATCACCTCTCCGATCCTGGACATTGAAGCCTTGCGTACCGGCCAGGCTGTAGAGGCAGGTGTTAAGGTAGTGGGGACGGCCCGCAAACCCCGAATCGACTTGGTGTCCTATCCAGAAGTCAGCGAGGTTGAAAAACTGTCCTGGTTGCTGCTGGGCCATGGCCCGGATGACTCCGGTGGTGATATGGCGTTGCTGCTCAGTGTAGGCACTTCCTTTCTGGGAGATGGCGAGCCTTTCTACCGCAAGTTCGGTATTGATGAGGTGTCCATGCGCTCGGGCGATCTGGGCAGTGCGGGCAGCATCTTGCCGGTGGAAAGTGTGGTCAAATCCCTGAACAGCGGCACCAGCAACGAAGAGCGCAAGTTCATTGCCATTACCAAGGCATTGACGGCTGATTTTTCGGTCAGCCTGGAGCAGGCCATGGCCGATACCGGCACCGTGGGTCGGGCCAGTTACCGCCTGGCACGGGGCCTGACCGCTGAAGTCAGTATCGGCACCGTCAATGGTCTGGCCCTGATTTACCGCTGGTTCTCGAAGGATTGAGGCGGACTTGTCTGGCGCAAAGCGGACAGGCAATTGTGGTGCAAAGACAAATTTGCATCGCAGTTGCCTTGTGCAAGTCTCTAAACGATAAAATAACCGGTTACTGATTTAAGGCGGCTAATTTCTTATGAGTATCAAAAGCGACCGTTGGATTCGGCGGGCTGCTGCCCAAGGCATGATCGAGCCTTTCGAGCCAGGCCAGGTGCGCAGTGTGGACGGTCAGCGCATCGTCAGCTACGGCACTAGCAGCTATGGTTACGATGTGCGCTGTGCCAACGAATTCAAGATTTTTACCAACATCAACTCGACCATCGTCGACCCCAAGGCGTTTGATGAAAAGTCCTTTGTGGATTTTGTCGGTGATGTGTGCATTATCCCGCCCAACTCCTTCGCTCTGGCCCGCACGGTTGAATACTTTCGTATTCCCCGCAGTGTGCTGACGATGTGTCTGGGCAAAAGCACCTATGCCCGTTGCGGCATCATTGTGAACGTGACCCCGCTGGAACCCGAATGGGAAGGCCATGTCACGCTGGAGTTTTCCAACACCACTCCGCTGCCCGCCAAGATTTACGCGGGGGAAGGGTGTGCCCAGATGCTGTTCTTTGAAAGCGATGAAGTGTGCGAAGTCTCGTACCGCGACCGTGGCGGTAAATATCAAGGTCAGCTGGGCGTCACCTTGCCCCGTACCTAGGAGTTCTGGATGAAGTTTCGTTTTCCTATCGTCATCATCGACGAAGACTACCGTTCCGAAAATACGTCGGGTCTGGGTATTCGAGCCCTGGCTGCGGCGATAGAGGCCGAAGGCGTGGAGGTTCTCGGGGTCACCAGCTATGGTGACCTTAGTTCTTTTGCGCAACAGCAAAGCCGCGCGAGCGCCTTCATTTTGTCGATTGATGATGAGGAATTCGATGTGGATTCCCCAGAAGATGTCGCCAATGCGATCAAGAACCTGCGCTCCTTTATTGGCGAGCTGCGGTTTCGCAACGAGGACATCCCCATCTATCTGTATGGCGAGACGCGAACTTCGCAGCATATCCCCAACGATATTTTGCGCGAATTGCACGGCTTTATTCACATGTTCGAGGACACGCCCGAGTTCGTGGCGCGTCACATTATCCGTGAAGCACGTTCCTACCTGGAAAGTCTGGCGCCGCCGTTTTTTCGCGAACTGGTCAAATATGCATCGGACGGTTCCTATTCCTGGCACTGCCCGGGGCACTCGGGTGGCGTGGCCTTTCTGAAAAGCCCGGTTGGGCAAATGTTTCACCAGTTCTTTGGTGAAAACATGCTGCGCGCGGACGTCTGTAATGCGGTGGACGAGCTGGGGCAGTTGCTGGACCATACCGGTCCGGTCGCGGATGCCGAGCGCAATGCCGCGCGCATTTTCCATGCTGATCACTGCTTTTTCGTCACGAACGGCACGTCCACGTCCAACAAGATCGTCTGGCATGCCAACGTCGCCAACAATGATGTGGTGGTGGTCGATCGCAACTGCCATAAGTCGATTCTGCACGCCATCACCATGACGGGCGCCATCCCGGTGTTCTTGCGCCCCACGCGCAATCACCTGGGGATTATTGGCCCCATCCCGCAAGAGGAGTTCTTGCCGGAAAACATTGCACGCAAGATCGAGGCGAACCCCTTTGCCAGCAAGGCCAAGAATAAGAAACCCCGTATTTTGACGCTGACGCAAAGTACCTATGACGGGGTGATCTACAACGTGGAAATGATCAAGGAAACACTGGATTCCAAGATCCCTACGCTGCACTTTGATGAGGCCTGGTTGCCGCATGCGGCCTTCCATGACTTCTATCACGACATGCATGCGATTGGGGCGGACCGTCCACGTACCAAAGACACCATGATTTACGCCACGCATTCCACGCACAAAATGCTGGCCGGCTTGTCGCAGGCGTCCCAGATTACGGTACAGGATGCGGAAAACCGACCGCTGGACCGTAACGTGTTCAATGAAGCCTATCTGATGCACACCAGCACCAGCCCGCAGTACGCCATTATTGCGTCCTGCGATGTGGCGGCAGCCATGATGGAGCCACCGGGTGGCACTGCTCTGGTTGAGGAAAGCATTTGCGAGGCCATGGACTTTCGCCGTGCCATGCGCAAGGTGTCCAAGGAGTACGGCGAGAACGACTGGTGGTTCAAGGTATGGGGCCCTGACACGCTGCCCGAGGAAGGCATAGGCGAGCGCGAGGACTGGATTTTGCGCTCCGATGCGGAATGGCATGGCTTTGGCAAGTTGTCCACCAACTTCAATATGCTGGACCCGGTCAAGGCGACAGTCGTCACACCCGGTCTGGATATTTCTGGCACCTTTGCCGAGCAGGGCATCCCGGCCGCTCTGGTGTCCAAATACCTGGCCGAGCATGGCGTGGTGGTGGAAAAAACCGGCCTGTATTCCTTTTTTATCCTGTTCACCATTGGCATCACCAAAGGTCGCTGGAATACCTTGCTGACCGCCTTGCAACAGTTCAAGGACGACTACGATCGCAACCAGCCCATGTGGCGCATCTTGCCGGATTTTTGCAAGGCTCAGCCCACCTATGAACGCATGGGCTTGCGTGACCTGTGTCAGCAGATTCACCAGGCTTACCGCAAGTACGATCTGGCCCGCCTGACTACCGAGGTTTACCTGAGCGATATGATTCCTGCTCTGAAACCGTCGGATGCGTATGCCAAGATGGCGCATGGCGATATCGAGCGCGTGGGCATTGATGAGCTCGAGGGCCGGGTGACCGGTGTGTTGCTGACTCCTTATCCTCCCGGTATTCCTTTGCTGATACCTGGCGAACGCTTTAACTCCCGCATTGTGGAGTACCTGCAGTTTGCGCGCGAGTTCAATGCGCGTTTTCCCGGCTTTGAAACCTATGTGCATGGACTGGCGCAGGATATTGGCCCCGATGGACTGCCGCGCTACTACGTAGATTGCGTGCTTGAGTCTGAACCCAACGAGTAAATTTGCGTGATCCCTTTTTTTGATGTGGCCGTCATAGGCGCAGGTGCAGCCGGCATGATGGCTGCCAGTATCGCAGGCCAGCGCGGCCTGCGAGTGGTATTGATTGATCACGCTGAAAAGCTGGCCGAGAAAATCCGTATTTCCGGTGGAGGACGTTGCAACTTCACCAATACGGGCACGTCGCCCGAGAACTTCCTGTCCAAAAACCCGCACTTTTGCCGTTCAGCGCTGGCCGGTTATACCCCGCAGGATTTCTTGCAGCTGGTGCGCGACTATCGCATTGGCTTTCATGAGAAGCACAAAGGTCAGCTGTTTTGTGATGACTCCAGCGAGTCCATTATCCAGATGCTGCGTCAGGAATGTCTGAAAGGGCAGGTGTCCTGGCGCATGCCTTGTTCCGTTCAGTCCATCGGTCGTACTGAGCAAGGCTTTGTGTTGCGCACCAGTCAGGGTGAGCTCAATGCCCTGCAAGTCGTTATTGCGACAGGGGGCATGGCCATTCCGCAGTTGGGTTCTACGGACTATGCCCTGCGTGTGGCGCGTCACTTCGGTCTGAAAGTAATTGAGCCCCATCCCGCACTGGTGCCCCTGACTTTCGACGGTCGTGACTGGAAGCCATTTTCTGCCCTGAGTGGCGTGGCGTTGGAAGTGGAAGTCAGTACCGGGCAGGGTAAGCAGCGCCAGGCTTTTCTGGAAGACCTGTTGTTTACGCATCGCGGCTTGTCAGGGCCGGGTATTTTGCAGATTTCCAGCTACTGGCAGCCAGGTGAGAGCATTTGTGTGGATCTGGCACCGGGCCAGGACATTGCCCAGCAGTTGCTGGACTTGAAGGCGGGGAATCGCCAGCAGTTGGTGACGGTGTTGTCGACATTG
>JQGF01001035.1_pt1 | contig 25108 bp, 19 predicted proteins | sample 210201 | NCBI WGS metagenome assembly JQGF01 (sample SAMN02947780, study PRJNA257236) | wastewater metagenome | biome: Domestic wastewater sediments; material: Domestic wastewater soil sediments and water; isolation source: domestic wastewater sediment treated with ammonia and hydroxylamine at...
GCAGGCTGCGGGACGGATTGGGCAGGAAGTGGCTGAAGCGGGAGTAGTAACCGCCGACCAGGCCCCAGATCAGGCGAAAGGCCAACAGCCCCAGCGCCAGCAGACCAAAGCGTACATGCCAGTCCATCCACAGACCGCCAGCCTTGATGGTCACAAAGCAGCCCACAATGCTGATTACCAACAGCCAGTGGAACAGACGGGTGGGTAAGTCCCAGATAAGTAAAGGGCGAGTCGAGGAAGCGTGCATAGGGAAAATCCGCAGAGACAGAGACACCTGATTATAGTCAGTGTTGCTCTGAAATCTGCGTGACCCCGCCGCCTGCTTTAGGGTTTGGGCTGACGACGTTTGCGCAAGCTGATTTTGCGACCGTCGTAGCGATACTCGTCGATGACGCCGGGAGTATCTTGATTGGGGGTTTCCATGATCAAGGTGCGACCATGATTGCGAACCCGTATTTGCGCACTGCAGGAACCAAAGGCAGGCGAGACGTTGTAGCCCTTGGGTGAGACGGTCACCCAGTGGTAATTGATGGAGCAGCCCCCCAGGCCCTTGTCGACTGAGATCAGCGCGGTTTGCTCGTTTGGCTGTCGGAACGCGTAGGGGATATTGATCAGGCCTTTGAGTTCAGGGGCGATGATCTGAGCGTCCAGTTGCAACTGGGCCTCATAAATATAGTCGCTTTGACTGACATGCAATGTTCCGTAGGGGCTGTCCAGGCTCAATTGCGAAGGCGGTTGCGGCCAGGTCTGGCTTGCCGCGCTATGGGCGACAAACGGTTGCAGGGCTAAGGTCAGCCCAATCACAACATGGCGAATAAAGACCGTAGAGGCGGGCATGATCGATCACGGTTGAGGATGATCCGGGCTAGGCGAGCAACACAAAGCGCCATAGATCATCTGTATTTGTAAGTTTCATAACATTTTATGTATTTACATGCTGCGTAGAATACCGGATCGCAGAACTTTTCGCTATAAGGATAGGCACATAAGGTCAGTCTTGCCTTGTGATCTCCTGGGTAAACAGGCTCGATTAGTCCTGAAAAGCATCGAGTCAAAGACATAAAGAAACAGGCTGAATTGGGCTATGATTGATAAGTTGCCCTGTATGGGGTTCAGCCGCATTTCTTCGTTGCAGCAGAGACTTATTATGCAATCCATCCCGGATGCCGCACTGGTATCAGAATCGGGCTCCACGCTTGCCGCCCCGCAGGCCAAACCCGGCGATTTATTGGACTATGTCAGTTCCAGCCGTTTGCCAACACCTTGGGCTGTTTTTCAGATTCATGTGTTTGTTGAGCGTAGTAACCAAAAAGAACATGTCTTGTTAACTCTGGGCGATGTAGCCGATGGCGAACCCGTCCTGGCCCGTGTCCACTCCGAATGCCTGACGGGCGATGCCTTGTTCAGCTTGCGCTGTGATTGCGGGCCGCAGTTGCAGTTGGCTTTGGAACGGATTGCCACTGCAGGCCGTGGCGCCTTGATGTATCTGCGCCAGGAAGGGCGCGGTATTGGGCTGGTTAACAAGATTCGCGCCTATAACCTGCAGGATCAGGGGGCGGATACGGTCGAGGCCAATGAAAAACTGGGCTTTCCGGCCGATATGCGTCGCTACGATATTTGCAAGGATATGCTGTCCCATGTGGGCATCCAGAAACTACGTTTGATGACCAATAATCCCCGCAAGGTGAAAACCCTGCAGGAAATCGGGATTGATGTGGTCGAGCGTGTGCCACATCAAATTGAAGGCAATCCTTTTAATGCCAGTTATCTGAACACCAAGCGCTTGCGCCTGGGCCACTGGCTGGAAACGGACGAGTAGCGCAGTGCCAGTCTGGGCGCTGGCGCTTTGGCTTCAGCCTGGACGTTCTCGCTTGGAAAAAGGGCCCTTCACAGGCCCTTTTTTTGTGGGCGCCAGCCTACGATGACCTGGGTGGTGCGCCGGAGACGGATCAATAGGCTGGACGCTAGAGACACAAAGCAGGACTGTGACAAAAGGCCAGACGCTATAAAAACAAAGCCAGACGGGACTGGGGTCGCCGTCTGGCAATGGGTCGGGTTAGCCTGAACTTTGGGGGGTGAAACAAGCCCCCGTTTCCGGGCGATGCCCTGTGGCGGTCCTATTGGCTTGGACCGCGTTTGTTTTTAAGCCGTACTCTTTTCCAGCAAGGCGCTGACACTGGCTTTGGCGTTTTCTATAATCTGCTCTCGCAGCTCCGGAGCCTTGCCCAGACCTTCTGCGTACACGATGCGCAGATCTGTCACACCCATGAAGCCAAACATCACACGCAGGTAGCTTTCCTGGTGTTCCATGGCCTGGCCCTGCTCCGACTCGGAGTAGATGCCGCCACGGCTCAAGACCAGATAAACCGTTTTGTTACCCGCCAGACCTTCTGGGCCATTGCTGGTGTAGCGGAAGGTGCGACCTGCCTGGGCCAGGCGATCCATCCAGGCTTTGAGCTGGCTGGGAATGGTGAAGTTGTAGAAGGGGGCGCCAATCACAACCACATCCGAGGCCAGGAACTGGCTCAGGTATTGTTCGGTGATCGCGTTCTCGGCGCGCTGACGTTCGGTCAGGGTGGCAGGGTCCAGGCCCAGGCGCATTCCCAGTGAATCAGCCGAGAAGTGAGGAGGAGGGTTCAGGGCCAGATCCACATGCTCCACTTCTACCTGCTCATTTTGCTGGCGCAACTGATCCACCACAAATTGGGAAAGTTCGCGGGAAACGGAGTGGGCGCCGGTGATGCTGGAGTCTACGTGTAGCAGTTTCATAATGTTGGAATCCAAAGCGATGAAGGAATGCTTGTCATTATGTTGGATGACCCTGCCTTTGATAAGCCGGCTTTTCTGAGAAAGATTATTCTACTTTTGTCTGTAATCCTGGAAAACTATCCTGTATGTATGACTTAAATGACATGGTGCTGTTCACCGAAGTGGTGCAACGGGGCGGCTTTAGCGCGGCTGCCCGGCACCTGGGCATGCCCCCGTCGCGTGTATCGCGGCGCCTGAGCCGTCTGGAGGCCGAGGTGGGCGTGCGCTTGTTGCAACGCACGACTCGTAGCCTGTCGCTGACCCCGGCCGGCGAGGTGTTCTTGCGCCATTGTCAGGCCATGCGAGATGAGGCCGAAGCCGCCTATGCGGCCGTCGCGCAGGTGCAGCAGGAGCCACGCGGGCTCTTGCGGATCAGTTGCCCGGTTACCCTGGCACATACGGTGCTGTCGACGGTGTTTGCGCAGTTTCTGGTTCGCTACCCCCAGGTCGAGCTGGAGGTGGAGGTCAGCAATCGCGTGGTGGACCCGGTAGCCGATGGTATCGATGTGGCTTTGCGGGTGCGCAGCACCTTGAGCGACAGCGCCAGCTATATCGTCAAACGTCTGGGGGAGACCGGCTCCATTCTGGTTGCTCAGCCTGCGTTGCTGGCGCTTTTTGAGCCGGTGCGTGGGCCGACAGATCTACTCAAGTTGCCCACAGTCGCGATGTCGGCCCGGCAAGGTCAGAATGAATGGGAGCTGTATGGTCCTGATGGCGCCAGTCTGACGATAACGCATCGGCCCCGTTACATGGCTTCCGATTTGCTCACCTTGCGCGAGGGGGTGGAGCAGGGAATAGGCGTGGGCATTTTGCCCGACTATATGTGTTGCGAGGCCTTGCAGGCCGGGCGTTTGGTGCAGGTTCTGCCCCAGTGGGCGCCATTGCCGGGCATTATTCATGCCGTATTTGCCTCCCGCCGGGGCATGGCCCCGGCGGTACGGCATTTCCTGGATTACCTGGGTGAGCAACTGCCGGTGCATCATCCCCAGATTTGACAGACTTACCGCTTGGGGGTGCTCAAGTGGCAGCTGGGTTGGGCAGGCACAATGGCCCAGTTCAGGTCGATCATGGGACTGCGCTCGGACGACCAACGCTGTTGCGCCAGCCCTTTGATGGGGGCCTGCTCGTATAGCTTGAGCAAGGCTGCCGGTGGCTGTCCGCGGGTTTGCAGGCTGTACACGACGAGGGCCCCACACGCCATGTCCCGAGGCAGGGTCAGCCAGGGCGAGGCGGCGGGATCGGCATCAATGAAGACCATTACGTCCTGTCCGGCATGGACCGCAATATTTCCGCCCAGCCACGTGTCGGCAACCACGACTTTCAGAGGGATGCCGGGCATATGTTCGTTCCAGATGGCCTGCATTTGGGCAGATATTTCAGGACCCGGAAAGGTAGAGCGTGAATCCCGGCCTTTGTACCAGGCCAGCGGGCCTCGGGCCAGCGCGTAGCCGGATGCCAGCAAAATCTGCAGCACGATCACAATAATGGCGACCCGCCGCAATTGGACCTTGTCCTTGCCGCGCATGAACCACAAGGCGAAAAAACCGTACAAGACAAAAAAGGTCGTGGCCCAGGAGGCGACCAGACGTGTCCCCAGGACGGCCGAAACCAGAACCGTGCTGACAAACGGTGTCAGACCTACCCACAGCAAAAACTGTTTGTCGCGCTGGGAAATATCGACAGCGTAAGACGGCGTGCCTGGCAGGCCAGGATCAGACGAGCTCCGCTGTTTTTGATCACGGCGATTCCAGATGCCCAGGGCAATCATGGCGACCAGCATGGGGCTGAGCCGACCGAGCTGATCCAGGCAGAAGGAGAGTAATTCCTTGTAGGCTTCCCAGCGGGTGTGGGTCTCCAAGGAGCCGTCCATATAGCGAAACGGCGCGAAGTCATTCTTGAATAACCAGTACAAATGCGGGGAGAGCACCACCACATAGGCGAGCAGAGCCAGACCCAGTCCTGCCCAGGTCTGCCGCTGTCGCCACATACCGCTGCGCAAAAAATACAGGAAAAATGCCGTGAACAAAATAACGGCACTGTACTTGGTGACCGTAGACAGGGCCGCGACGGCACCTAGCCATAACCAGTCAGCCGGTCTCTGGTCTCGCCCCGCCCGATAGAAAAACCAGGTGGCTGCGGTGACGGACCATAGTTGAGCGGTGTTGTGATTGAAAATGGTTCCGCGCAAAGAAAAGTAGATGCTGACCGAGCTGATGAGCAGCACCATAAAAGCGCGCTCGGGGTTCAGAAACTCGCAGGCCAGTTTCCAGATGAACCACAGACCCAGAACAGAAGCGCTCATGCCGGCGGCGAAGCTCAGCCAGGCAGGGCGCCCGACCACACTGGTCAAGGCTGCCATCACCCAGGAGGGTAAGGGGGGGTGTTTCAGGTAGCCCAGCTCGAAGCTGGCCGACCAGACCAGCTCTTCCATGCCGTCCAGGTCTGGTGCTTTGTGGCTGATGGCCATCAAAATGGTCCACAGCAACACCATAAACAACAAATACAGCAATACGGAGCGCTGATAGGCGTCGGATCGGGCAGATGCTGGGGTTTGGACAGTCATGCTTGGAGTGCGTAGGTGTAAATCAGCAAGTGTACTGTGTCTACGTTGAAACGCTTCAATTGGACAGGGACGATAATCTGGGCTACGATGCGCTTCGTCATTAGGGAGTAGCCGCTTCGACTTATCGAAGATCAGCGTCAACATACTTGACCTACACAAGGTCATGGCGCTGGTAGCAACTTAGCCTGGCAAGACTTTTGACCATAGACCTTCGCGTTTGGCCGGGGGGGTTTGTGGTCATCTGTCTCTTATCCGGCCAGGAGTTGTTATGGAAGCGTTGTTTATCTCCACGGGTGTGGTTGCCTTGGCAGAAATTGGGGACAAAACCCAGTTACTTGCCTTTATTCTTGCGGCCCGCTACAAACGCCCTTGGCCCATCATTCTCGCCATTTTCATCGCAACCCTTGTCAATCACGGTTTGGCAGGTGCCATTGGAACCTGGGTTCCTGCGCTGTTGGACCCGAACGTATTGCGCTGGGTGCTGGGCATTTCCTTTCTTGCGATGGCCATCTGGATTCTGATTCCCGACAAGATCGATGACGCTGAAGCGACACGGACACGGTTTGGCGTGTTTGGAACGACCTTGATTACTTTTTTTCTGGCCGAGATGGGCGATAAAACCCAGATCGCTACGGTTGCCTTGGCGGCTCAATATCAGCAGTTCTGGTGGGTTGTGCTCGGGACGACCTTGGGCATGATGCTGGCCAATGCGCCTGCTGTTCTGTTTGGCGAGCGCATCGCCCGCCGTTTGCCCACCCAACTGGTGCACCGGATTGCCGCCTGTATCTTTGCTGTGTTGGGCCTGGTAGCCTTGCTGGGCGGAGTAGAAAGCCTGGGTTTCCAGGCCAGCTAGGTCCCTGATGCCCGCTGTCGTGGCCGGCCTGGGGGAACGGGCTGGCGACGAGCGCTTTCCAAGGTGACAACGGGTGCCAGAGCACGGGAATGGGCGGGAACAGGGGCATGGTGAGCCTTTTCCTTGTCACCATGATTCAGAACGCTGATGGCTTCCTGCAGCTCGGCGCCGTTCAGGTTTAATTCCCGGGCGGTTTCACTCAGATCCTGGACCAGCACGGCATTATCGCTGGTAATTTGGTCCACCTGCCGCAAGGCCTGAGTCAGTTGGCCCAGACCGATACTTTGCTCGCCGGTGGCGGCTGAAATCTCGCCCATTAAATGGGCGACCTCGGACACAGAGGTCAGAATTTCCTGCATGGTCTGGCCCGCATGGGCGGCATGGTCTGCACCTTCAGCACTCAAAGCCTGGGTTTGCGTCACCAGTTGCTTGATCTCATCAGCCGCTTGTGCCGCTTGCTGGGCCAGCGAGCGCACTGCTGAGGCAACCACCGCAAAGCCTTTGCCGGCCTCGCCAGCTCGGGCCGATTCAATAGAGGCATTGATCGACAGGATGTTGGTTTGAAAGGCGATGTTGTTGATCATCGCCACGATCGTGCCAATATGTTGCGAGCTCTCCAGGATCTGCTGCATGGACACGGTCACCTTCTGTACCGCCTCGTTGCCGCGACTGGCAATATCAGCGCTGCGGCTGGCCAGCTCATGGCTGGCTTTAGCATTTTCCGCTGTCTGCAAAACAGTTTGACCAAAGGAGCTCATGCTGGCCGTGGTCTCTTGTATGGACGCGGCCTGCTCGTGCGTGCGGGCCTCCAGCAAGGTGCTGTTGTCGGACAGTTGCCGGGCCACTTGCTGATTGTTTGCACAACTGTTGTCGACATCCGTGCTGATGCTCATCAGGCTTTTGCGCATCAAATCCAGGTTTTGCCCCAGTGTTTCGAGCTTGCTGACCTCGGGCCCACGAGTATTGACGGTCAGGTTGCCTGCGGCAATCTGTTGGGCAATGTGGGTGGCGGTTCTGAATGAGCCCAGAACGCGCCGCATCAAAAGCGCCTGGTAGCCCAGGATCACCAAGGTTCCTGCACCTAGTGCACCGGCCAACAGAAACATGCTGCGCTCAGGCATCTCCGTATTCAGGATCATGGCGATGATGGTGCCGGTAATGCCCAGATTCAACAGGCCTTTACGTAAGAACGCTGCCAGCAGACTGGGGACACCCAGGAAACGAAGGGCGGCAAAAGGGCGCCGCCAACTGCGGGCGACGATCTGGCCAGCACGCAAGGCTCGCGAACCGAGGCGACCTTGACGCAACTCCTGGTAAAACTGCTCAGCCGTTTGAATATCCTGAGATTTGGCTCGCACGCGCACTGAAGCAAAGCCGGTCAATTCACCTTGTTCAATAATCGGACTGGCATGGGCCATGACCCAGTAAAAACCACCATCTTTACGGCGATTCTTGACGATCCCCACCCACGAGCGCCGTTGCTTGAGCGTATGCCATAAGTCGGCAAAGACTTCGGCAGGCATGTCAGGATGGCGCACGATGTTGTGCGGAGCACCGATGAGTTCTTGCCGACTGAAACCGCTGACTTCCACAAATGCCGGGTTTGCATAAACAATGCGTCCCGCCAGATCGGTCTTGGAAATCAGGTACTGTTCGTCCAGCAACTCGGTCTCGATGCCGGTAACGGGCAGATTCTTGCGCATGGCCTTCCCCCTTGCACTTTTGGATCAGAAACAGACTCCAGATGGAACTGATCAATTTCTTGTTGCGTTTTTTCGTGAATAGTATCATTTGAATCATTTTCTATGTCAAAAAATAAAAAAATGATAATTAAATGAGGTTTTTCACCATAAAACGATAGAAATTGAAATAAATGATCCGTGTGGGTGCCGGGAAGGGCGTGCGGTCAGGATGGCAGATACTGGGCGTGGAAGGCTTCGCTGAGCAGCTGCAGCAGCAAGGCAATAGGGATGGGCTTGGACAAAGCGGTCGCGTTGCTGGGCAGACCCCCGCGGGCATGGATGTCAGCCGCACTCAAAGCGGAAATGACATAGATCTGGGTGTGTTCGGTTTCACGAGCGTCTGCCAGGGCTTTGAGCATGGCAAACCCATCGAGCTTGGGCAGATTCAAATCCACAATCAGAACATCGGGATGAAAGTTGCCGGCGGCGATCAGACCCTTTAGTCCGTCTTGCTCACAACGTAGTTCGATCGGAAAGGGCAGATGCTCCATAGCCATACGGTAAATCGCCAGCAAATCCGGGTCGTCTTCAACGACCAGCACACGCAAGCACGGCTCACCGCTGCAAGCGGGTGCATCGGGGGAGAGTGGGGGTTCGGCGGCTTGCACCCCGGTGTGCCCCTGTCGCTCTTGCAAGACGGCTTGTACGGACGCACGGTCAATGCGTCGGTGCCCGCCTTGGGTTTTCCAGGCCTTCAGGGTCCCGGCTTCTACCCAAAGTTGTACGGTGCGTACAGACACACCCAGTAAATCAGCAGCCTGCCGAGTGGAGTAAACGGCGTCGTTCATGGAGTCAAATAATTGAAAGCAGGCCAGACCGGGGCAGTCCAGTCAATGCGCCCCGATGTAGCAGTGCAGAGTGTAGAGACGATATTAGTAAGTAGAAAAATACTAATAATGGCAATGGTAAGGGGCCTGTTCATGCCAAGTGATAGGCAGAGTATTCGACACACACGCTTCTAATATCTCCGTTTTTCAGATGTTCATGCTTCTTCAGGGAGCCACTTCAATCTGGCGGGCCTGTGAACCTGGACTCGCCTTGCTGATTTTACGCGTAACCCTTGCGCTGTCGTGTTACCGGACGAACCCAGTGTGGGCCGCTGAACACACTTGGAGTGTGACGCAGTGATTGGGTTCCAGCGCGTAGCTGGCCGCAGGAGAGCAGCCCGAAAGGGTGTTAGCACCCTAGCATTTATTTTGGATGCTAACCTTGATTCTAATCAGTGTTTATGAAATAAATAGGGCGATATTTTGTCCAAGACTGCTGTTTTTCTCAAAGAAATTTTATGCGCCTTATGGTACGGCTGTTTACGTTTCTGAGCAGTAGGACGGGTTCGTCTGGTGCCGATCTTTTTAAAAATACAGATACCTTTCCCATCGTCGCGCTTAATTGTCATAAATTAAAGTTATTAGGCGCTTAATCGTTAATTTCACCTTAGCCGACACGAAAGCATCGGCATGTCACTCATCCCATCGAAAAAATGTCTGGCTCCTGGCTTGGACCTGCTTTTTTGCTGCATGGTGATGACAAATGCACTGAGGCAGGCGCAGTGCTTGTTTTGGGACGGAAATAGGGGATTGGATTGTTGCTCACACTATTTGCGAGTTTTTTCATCGGGCAACGCTCGTTTAGCAAAACGGCGGTACCCGTACGGCCCCGGCTTGCTTATACAAGAGTACGCCGCTCTGAACAGATGCTCGATGCCTTGCCCGACGCGGTCATTATGTTTGACTCCTGTGGACATATAGAAGGTAGCAATCGGGCCATGCGCGATTTTCTCGATCAGGCGGATATCAAAAAGGGGGTCTCTGACTTGTTCGATTTTTTTCAGGGACTGGAAAAAAGTTTGCGGGTGGACTTGACCTATCTGTTGCCCGGCATTAGCCGGGTAATTCAACGGATTCAGAATCCTTTTTTTTATCTTCATCAAGACGGGGAAGGGGAGCAGGTACGGGCCTTGGAGTTTCATGCTTACGCCGCGCCTGCGCCGGATAAGGCTACCTTGCTGATGATTCGCGATGTCAGTGCCAAAGTGCAGCAGGAGCGGGAGCGTGCGGACTGTTTTGCGGTGGCAGCCCATGAAATACGCTCTCCCTTGGCCGCCATTAGCGGCTATATCCAGTTGCTGCAGCTGGAAACTCCGCCCACGGCGCGAACCAACAAAATTTACACACAATTACATGAAAAAGTTCGCGGTGTGGATGTGCTGCTTAATGATCTGGCGCGCCTGAACCGTCTGGAGTATGAGGCAGGCGACGGCAAAGAGTGGCGCGAAGCAGATTTACGGGCCGTGTTGCGTTTGAGTCTGCGTGCTTTTCACGATCAGCGCCACCGCCTGCGTCTGGAGCTGCCTTCGCATGGCTTATGGGCTCGTGTGGATATGGTTCCTTTGCAGGTGGGTTTGCGCAATGCCCTGGAGAACGCGCTTAAGTATTCCGCCCCCGATACGATGGTGACCGTGCGTTTGCAAGTTGGAGAACCCGGATGGGCCTGTATTGAAGTGCTGGACCAGGGGCCGGGCATTGACCCACTTTATAAAGAGAAGGTCTTTGACAAGTTCTTTCGTCTACCCGGTCAGCAGGTGCAAGGCAGTGGGCTCGGCCTGTCTATCTTGCGTTCGGTGCTGCGGCATCATGGTGGCCGAGTCTATTTCAAGGAGCGCCCCGGTCCCGGGGCTCATTTGGTCATGGAGTTGGTTCTGCTGCCTTCCGCAGCGTATATACCTTAATCTTCTCTAAAATAGGGTTATTTTCATATATTTAAGTTTGATATAAGGTACAATTTGCGCTCTTTTCGATGAAGCGAGGTGATCGCCATTCCAGGTGCACCTCGCTTTACAGTTTTTACGTTGCGGTCATCTCGTTGGTAGGGAGCGCAAAATCCGTTAAAGGAGCACACGATTATGCAAGGCTTGCACTTGACCGCAGACCTTTACCAATGTGCATGCAGCCCCGAGCTGCTGATCGATGCCCAGAAACTGGCTGATTTTTGCCGCCAGCAAACTGTTGATGCTGGGCTGACGATCGTGGGTGAGGAGTGGCAGGCATTTCCCGAGTTCGAGGGGCAGCCCGGCGGAGTAACCGGCGTCCTGTTGCTGGCCGAGTCTCATTTGGCCATTCATACCTGGCCCGAGCGGGGTGGCGTGACGCTGGACGTTTATGTCTGCAACTTCATGCAGGACAACTCCGGCAAGGCGACCCGTCTAATTAACGGGATTGAACAGGCTTTCAAGCCAGGCCAAGCCCAGCGCAACCGTTTGTGGCGTGGTGAAGCGGATGGCCCGGCTCATGCGGGCGAGCTGCTGACTGAAAACCTGAACAAAGACGCCCTGTATGGCTTTCGCTTTACCGAGCGCCTGCTCGAGCGCCAGACCGCCTTTCAGCGCCTGGAGCTGCTGCGTTCCGAAACCCTGGGTACCACCTTGCGTCTGGATGGCTGCATGATGACGTCCGAGGCCGAGGAATTTTTCTACCATGAGGGCCTGATCCACCCGGCCGCCATGGCACATCCTGAACCCCGTCGCGCCCTGATCGTGGGTGGCGGTGATGGCGGCGCATTGGAAGAGCTGCTGAAATACCCCAGCCTGGAGCATGTCTCTTTGGTGGAGCTGGATGGCGAGGTAATCGAGGTGGCTCGTGAGCACCTGCAGTCCATTCACAAGGGGGCGTTTGACAACCCGCGGGTACGGATTCAGATTGAAGACGGCGCTCAGTTCTTGGCTAATACCCAGGACCGGTTTGATCTGATTTATCTGGATCTGACCGATCCGGAAACACCGGCAGGCCCCTTGTACACAACAGCATTCTTTGAGTCCTGCAAAGGTGCGTTGGCCAGTGGTGGAGCCTTGGTACTGCATCTGGGATCGCCGTTCCATGAAAGCCAGCAGGTCCAAGACCTGAGCCACTCGCTCGCCAGCGTATTTGCTCAGGTTCATGCTTATGGTCTGCATATTCCGCTTTACGGCTCGTACTGGGGGCTGGCGATTGCATCTGACGAACTGAACCCTCGTGCTTTCTCTGCCGAGCAGATCCAGGATCGTCTACAGCAGCGCATGAGCCGCGATAATCAGGATTCGCTGCAGTTTTACAATGCCGATGTGCATGGCGCCTTGTTTGCACTGCCAACGTTCTACCGCCGTCTGGTGCCGGTCAATGAAGTCAAGCTGGAAGAGGTCTGCTAAGACGGTTCTGTACCGTTAGGGTCTGACGACGGGCAAACTCTGCAATGGAAAAAACCCCTGATCGTGTGTCGATCAGGGGATTTTTTTTGTGCCGGCAATACACCTGCGTTGAACCGACCCAAGTCCTTGAACGCTTCGTCACGGGATGGGCACCCCCTGACCGGGCAGGCTGTGCCCGGGTTTTTCTGGGGTGTTTGGCCGGGCTGGCATCCGTGCAAAGCCGTGTATGGGACGCAGACTGTCCTATTCTTTATCGGCGCCACGATAGCGCTGATAGGGCAGTACGTTCCAGGTACGTATGCTGAGCTGCTTGGCAGAGATCACCGCCGGAATATCATCGAGCAGGCTGCGGGCGGAATGCAGCTCCCGCACGACTTCGTGTTTATCCTGGTACATGAATTCGTCCGAGGCTTCCTCCGGCGCCTGCTGCTGTTTTTCTTCCAGGTCGCCGATCAGACGTTCCTGTTGCAGGCGCAGGGCAGCGCGTGCGTCCTCAATCCAGGCGGCCTGCATGCTGCGGTTGTGATCCATGACGGCACTGTATTCGGTGTACACCCCGTTGTAGATATCGGCAGCGTGATGCCGCACATCGTGGTTGGCTATTTCCAGATCGCGCACCGTCAGTTGGGTCGGGTCCAGGGGTTCGCTGCGCTTGGCCCCGCCCAGACGCGTATAGTGCGTGTAGTAGGGAAACATGCTCTGGATCAGCTTGCCCACGGGCTGGATGGCTTCCCCTTGTTCGCATAGCCCTTTGGGTTGAACACCCTGCATGGCGGGCAAGATGGATTCGGGGCGGCAGATCTCTTTGGGCGGCATGATGCCGTGACGCAGCATCTCGCGAATGCCGGTGCCGGAGATGGTCAGTCTGAAGCGCTCGTCATGTGGACAGGTTTCGGAAGTGGCGTGGCAGGCGCAGCGCGTGCAATAGAACACCTCGTGAAACAGACGCACATCAATGCCCATTTCCTGCGGACTGAACTGGTCAAAAATGCTGTGGCTGGCGTACTTGTCGTAGTAGCTGCCAATGCCGGCGTGATCGCGGCCAATCAGCGCATGCGTACACCCATAGTTCTTCATGATCAGGGCATGCAAAATGGTTTCGCGCGGACCGGCAAAAATATAGGTGACGCGCAGCGGCGAGAGGATGGCGCGGTCTTTGGGATAGTAGGTATCCAGCACATTCCGGTAGGCCATCATGCGGAACTCATGGCGCACGTACTCACGCTTGGCCATTTCCACCAATGGCTGCAGGAACAGGCCATCAATCCCTTCCAGCGCATTGCGGTGTATGTATTCATGGCCCCGGTGCAGCGGGTTCGCGCCGGTGATAAAGCCGGCCACGGAATTGAATTTCTTGTCTTCGTAGAAGAGGCGCCAGGTGTCTTTGGGTTCGCGCCGCAGCTTCTCGAACGGGCCCCAGTCCACACGCTGCAGCAGGTGCAAGGTGCCACCCAGGGACACGTCGCCCATGCGCCGGTAAATGGAGTCCACGCCGGGATGGTTTCTGTCCGTGGTGCCAAACAGTTGCTGGGCGCGTTGCTCTTTGTCGTAGGAGAAGATGTCCTCGACGCTCAGGATGGCTACCGGCTCGTTGTCGCTATTGGTCAGCGCCACTTCAGAGCCGACCGAAAGTCTTTTAATAATGTCGCGGTTGCGATCGCCAATCGGGGCGAAGCTCAGCGGCACAGGCCACACCACACCATTACTCAAACGACCCTCTTTGAGCACGGAGTTGTAGTCGGCCTCGTTCATGAAGCCTTTGTTGGGGGACAGCACACCCGTGGCGATCATCTCTATGGTGATCACCGCCTCCAGATCCACGCGGATGCTGGGCAGGGAGCGCGCACGTTCAATCTCGTTCTTGACGCGATCTTGCGGGACGACCTGGTTGACCAGCGTTCCACCGTGCGGTTGCTGTGGGTAGCGATCAAAATTCAATGTGGAATGGTTCATATTGCCTCCTTTAAGGTGCCCCGCGGTGACGATGAGAGATAGTTTTTTTGTCGGGGCGTTTTCGTTTGCCAGTGATAGATGAGTTGCAGGCCGCGGGACAGGCCCCTGGATTGCAAATGCTCTATTTCTTCTTGGGATGTCGAACGAAAAATCCTCGTCCGAACAGGTGATGCCGCGCTGGTTTGCATGCCGTATGCGCATCGTTGTGTTGCGGTCGTTTGATACGGCATGACGACAAGGAAACAGGCATCGTGCCGGGCTGCTTGGCCGGTGGGGTGATCGTTACCCATGGCTCATGATGCTGCTGCTTGCCCCAGGAGAACCGTCTTGAAAATCAAATTGGGTATAGGTGATAAGCCCTAGCTTTCCATGACCAGATCCCGCCGGAACTGCCTTAGTATTACTCACAATCGCGAGAAAAATCATCGCGTTATACCAAAGTAGGAGACAGTGCAGATGACGCCGGCTTGGGTGGTGTTGGCTTCCTTGATTTACGCTGCGATTTTGTTTGCGATTGCCTGGTTCGGGGATAGAAACCCCTTGTATACCCAGCGCCCCTGGCTGCGGCCCATGGTCTATAGCCTGGCTTTGGCGGTGTACTGTTCCTCGTGGACGTTTTACGGCGCGGTAGGGTCGGCGGTCCGGTACGGCATCGGTTTTCTGCCTATTTATCTGGGCCCGATATTGATGCTGCTGTTTGGCTGGCGAATCATCGAACGTCTGGCGCTGGTCGCCCAATCCCAAAATACCGTGTCCATTGCGGACTTTATGGCCAGTCGTTACGGACGCTCTCAACGTCTGGCGGCGATGGTGGCAGGTATTGCCGTGGTGGCGGCCGTGCCGTACTTGGCCCTGCAGTACAAGGCGGTGGCCCTAAGTCTGAGCGTGCTGGCCGGGACCGAGTTTCATGCAGGCCTGTTGGGCGACCCGGCCCTGTACGTGGCGATCCTGATGGCCCTGTTTTCCATTTTGTTCGGAACGCGGCAAGTCGATGCCACCGAGCACAGACCGGGTCTGATGCTGGCCGTGGCGTTTGAGTCGGTGGTCAAACTGGTGGCTTTGCTCGCGGTAGGCCTGTTTGCGGTGCGCTGGTTTGCCCACACGGAGCTCGATATGGTGGGGGCGGTCAGCACCTTGTTCGAAAACAGTCCACCGGTGGGATTCGTCGGTCAAACCCTGTTGGCATTTGCGGCGATCATTTGCCTGCCCCGGCAGTTCCATGTGGCTATTGTGGAGTGTGGAGACGTGGTGGACATACGGCGCGCACGCTGGCTGTTTGGAGCCTACCTGATCGTGGTCAGTCTTATGGTCTTGCCGATTGCCGCGGCCGGGGTCAGCTTGTTTGGTACTGGAGCCCAGGGGGTGGCGCCGGATAGTTTTGTGCTCGCCTTGCCCTTGTCGCAAAACCAGGTGGGACTGGCCCTGATGGTGTATATCGGTGGTTTCTCGGCGGCGACAGGCATGGTCATCGTGACCAGTGTGGCGCTCTCGACCATGGTGAGCAATGATCTGGTGATGCCCTTGCTGCTGCGTCGTGGCTGGGCGCAGTATCAGCAAAGCACAGTGGCTTCTACGGTTCTTTGGATTCGGCGTGTCGCCATTATGGTGCTGGCCGGCGTGGCTTACGGCTATTACATGCTTAGCGGCAGCGATACGACCTTGGCGGCCTATGGCTTGATGGCGTTTGTGGCGGTCGCCCAGTTCGGGCCTGGCCTGATAGGAGGGCTGTATTGGCGAGGAGCCAGCCGACAGGGCGTGGAGGCGGGGCTTTTGCTGGGCTTTGCCATCTGGGTCTATACCTTGCTGTTGCCTACCTTGGCCGAGGTGGGATGGTTGGCGGCTGACTGGCTGCACCAAGGGCCCTGGGGATTGGCCTGGCTACGACCTTATCATCTGTTTGGCGTTGAAGGGTGGGACCCCTTAACCCACGGCACTTTCTGGTCCCTGCTATGCAATATCAGCGCATTCTTGTGGGTGTCCTGGCGCCGGCGGCCGGGCCTGGGCGAGCGCCTGCGCGCCGAGCCTTTCCTGAATCCCTATGCGGAGCGGCAAACCCTGGCAGCTCGTCATGCTTATGGGGATTTGTCGGTGCAGGATCTGCAGGTGTTGGCTGAACGGATTGTTGGTAAAAAAATGGCAAGGCGGGCGTTTGAGACCCAGGCACGGCAAATGAAACAGCCGCTGGAGCCGGGACTGCGGGCAGATAGCGCCTGGGTGCATTTCACGGAACTGTTGTTGGCGGCAGCGGTGGGGGCGGCCTCGGCTCGTCTGGTTTTGACCAGTGCCTTGCGCGGTTCAGGCATGGAGGTGGCCGCTATCATGGCCGTGCTGGATGAGGCCGGTCAGGAGTTGCGTTTTAATCGGGATATCTTGTTGGCGACGCTGGAAAATATTGATCAGGGCGTCAGTGTGGTCGATGCAGATATGCGTCTGGTCGCCTGGAACCAGCGCTACCAGCAGTTATTCGATTACCCGCCCAGTATGTTGTATGTGGGACGGTCCGTGGCCGACCTGATTCGCTTTAATGCCGAACGGGGCAAGGTCGATGGCGTAGAGAGCATCGGGGTGGAACAGGCCATTGCTCGCCGGATTCAGTTTATGCGCGAGGGTTCCTCTTATGTGACCCAACGCATGCTCAATGACCGGCAAGTGATCGAACTGCGAGGCCGGCCCCTGCCCGGCGGCGGCTATGTCACCAGCTATAGCGACATCACCCATTACAAGCGGGTCGAGCGTGAGTTGCGGGAGATGAATGACAGTCTGGAGCAGCGCGTCGCCGTGCGTACGCAAGAGGCGGAAAAAGCTCAGGAGTCCCGAACCCGTTTCTTGACGGCTGTCAGCCACGATGTCCTGCAACCGATTAACGCCGCACGTCTGTTTGCTTCGGCCTTGCGCGATACACACGATCTTGCCGAAATGCCCAATCTGGCCGAGCGCGTCGATACATCTTTGCGTACCGCGGAGGAATTGCTGGAGGGTCTGCTGGATATTTCCCGTCTGGATGCCGGAGCCTTGAAGCCCGATCTGGGGGTGATCAATGTTCAGCACTTGTTGCAGCATCTGGCGGATCAATATGCGCCCATGGCGGCTCGGCGCGGCATTCAATTGCGGATTCACGCCCGTCCTTTGTCGGTGTATAGCGATCATCGCCTGCTGCGGCGGGTGCTGCAGAATTTTCTGGCCAATGCCTTGCGCTACACACAGGAAGGCCGGGTGGTGTTTGGCGTGCGGGTTCGGGGCGAAGAGCTGGAGTTCCAGGTCTGGGATTCAGGCCAGGGCATTCCGCCGCATCATATTCAGCAGATTTATGCGGAGTTCCATCGTTACGAGCAAGCCTTCGACTGGGATGGCCGGGGCCTGGGATTGGGCCTGTCCATTTGCCAGCGTATTGCGGTCTTGCTGGGGCACACGCTGGATGTGCGATCCGAGGTGGGGCGCGGCAGCATGTTCTCCATTCGCGTTCCCTTGAGCCACGCGACGCAAGCCAGCAGTCACCCAAGTAACGATTCCAGCAAGCCTGCCGATGGCTTGCCGTTAAAGGGCTTGCGAGTGCTGTGTCTGGACAATGATCTGGATATTATCGCGGGTATGGAAGTGCTGCTGGGCCGCTGGGGAGCGCAAATCATTACCGCCAATACGGTAGATCGTGCTTTGGAGACCATCTCCTTGAACCCCGATGTCTTGCTGGTGGATTATCACTTGCATGATCGGCTGGACGGTTTGCAGGCACTGCAATTGTTGCGCCTGCATTTGCCTCATGCGCAAGGCGCGTTGTTGACGGCGGATGGGAGTGATGAGCTGAAAGCAGCAGCTCGACAATATGGCTATCTGGTGTTGACCAAGCCGGTAAAGCCCGCTTCGCTGCGAGCTTTTTTGACCGCGCAAATTAAAACGTATTAGCGTCCTGGGATTCGTCCTGGTTCAGGCCAAGATGGCGGGCCATCAAGACGGCCTGGGTGCGATTGGAAGCACCCAGCTTGCGCAAAATGGCCGTCATGTGTGCCTTGATGGTGGCCTCCGAGACATTGAGCTCGTAGGCAATCTGCTTGTTCAGTTGCCCGGTGCTGAGCATTTGCAGTACGCGAAATTGCTGAGGGGTCAGCTCGCGCAACTTCGCGGCGACTTCACGCTCGTCCAGGCTGATGCCGGGGGCGGAAGAACCGATTTCCGGCAGCCAGGTGCCGCCATCCAGAACGACTTGCAGGGCGATACCCAGCGTTTGCGCATCAATGGATTTGGGAATGAAGCCCATGGCGCCGTGATCCATGGCGCGGCGCATGAAGCGGGCCTCTTCATGGGCCGTGACCAGAATGATGGGCAGGCAGGGGTAGGTCGCACGCAAATGGACCAGTGCACTGAAGCCGATTGCCCCAGGTATATCCAGGTCCAGCAAGAGCAAATCGGCGTCAGGATGGTCGTCGACCAGCGGATATAGATTGGAGATGCGATCCGCTTCGTAGATGGCCGTGCCGGGAAACAGACTGGCTACGACACCTCGTAACGCTTCCCGAAATAGCGGGTGATCGTCCGCAATGAGCAGTTCATTCATGTGGGGATTATGCCATGTTCAAGTATCTGCAAGGATGCCCGCCCGGATGAGCTGTGTATCCGTAAAAACAGGGCACCGAAATGCCCTGTTTTTTCTTGCATGCTGACTGAATCAGCGTCAAAGCCTTAGTGAGCGCTGGCGCTGGCAGCCCCAATACCGGTTTGACTGCGTACGGTCAGGGCCTCGAACGCGGCGCGCTCTTTGACTGCGCGTGCGCTGTTATCCAGTGTTGAGAACAGCCAGATCGAGAAGAAGGCCAGCGGGATGGACAAAATGCCTGGGTTGGGGAAAGGGGTGATAGGCTCGGCAAATCCGAAGACATCTACCCAGACGGTGCTGCTCAAAACGACCCATGCGGTGGCGGTGACCAGCCCCAGAAAGCCGCCAATGGTGGCGCCACGGGTGGTGCAGCCACGCCAGGCGATCGACAACACCAGAACCGGGAAGTTGGCGCTGGCCGCAATCGCAAAGGCCAACCCCACCATAAAGGCCACGTTCTGGTTTTCAAAAATGATGCCCAGCAAAATGGCCAGTACGCCCAAGACCACGGTGGAGATGCGCGAAATGCGCATCTGGTCTTTCTCGGTGGCTCGTCCCTTGGCAATGACGTTGGCGTACAAGTCATGCGAAATCGCGGCAGCGCCCGCCAGCGCCAGGCCGGCCACCACGGCGACAATGGTGGCGAAAGTGACGGCGGCCAGAAAGCCCAGCAGCAGGTTGCCACCGACAGCATTGGCCAGGTGGACCGCGACCATATTGGTGCCGCCAATCAGGTCGGTCAACATATTGAAGGAACCGTCAGGGCCGGTATGGAAGTACTCGGGGTGTCTGACCAGCAAGGCAATGGCGCCAAAGCCGATGATGAAGGTCAGCAGGTAGAAGTAGCCAATGAAGCTGCTGGCATAAATCACCGATTTACGGGCTTCCTTGGCGTCGGCCACGGTGAAAAAGCGCATCAGGATATGCGGCAGGCCGGCTGTACCAAAGGCCAAGGCAATGCCCAGGGACAGCACGTTAAGTGGGTTGCGACTGACCGCCGCGCCCGGCTCCAGAATGGCATGGCCGGTCGGGTGAGTGGCAACGGCCTTCGCCAGCATGGTATCCACGTCCCAATGGAAAGCAGCCAGCACCAGAACCGTCATCAAAGTGGCGCCAACCAGCATCAGTACGGCCTTGATGATCTGTACCCAGGTCGTGGCGGTCATGCCGCCAAAGGTCACGTAAATCATCATCAGCGAACCGACAATGACCACCGCCACGTTGTAGTCCAGCCCGAACAGCAGCACGATCAGTTTGCCAGCCCCCACCATTTGTGCGATCAGGTACAGGGCAATAATCAGCAAGGATGCGCTGGCCGCCAGAATGCGCATGGGATTTTGGGACAGACGAAACGAGGTCACGTCGGCAAAGTTGTAGCGGCCCAGATTGCGCAGTCGCTCGGCAATCAGAAACATGACGACCGGCCAGCCAAACATAAAGCCGATGGCATAGATCATGCCGTCAAAGCCGCTGACGTACACCATGCCCGCAATCCCCAGAAAAGAGGCGGCGGACAGATAATCCCCGGCAATCGCCAGTCCGTTCTGAAAGCCGGTCAGGCCACCGCCCGCGGTATAAAAGTCCGATGTGGTGCGGGTGCGTCGTGCGGCCCACCAGGTAATGGCCATGGTCCCGGCAATGAAGATCAGGAACATGACAATGGCAGAGGTATTGGCCTGACCGGGCGAGGCGGCCATTGCATGGCTGCTGGCCAAGCTGAACAGGCCCAAGCTCATGAGTAAGGTTTTCATGTCACGTCCCTCATGATTTGCGCCAGCAAGGGGTCATAGACCTTGTTGGAGATGTAGACGAACAGGGACACCAGAACAACCGCGCTGAGCAGCACAATGGCGGCGCTCAGCACGCCAATCGTCATTGTCATGGAGCCGACGGGACGGCTGAAAAGCTCGGGGTCAAAAGCCAGTGTCAGAATAAAGCCGGCGTACACAATCACGGTCAGACCAAAGAAGATCAGGCTCATGCGGTTGCGTTTTCGAAGCAGCTCTTGATAGGCCGGGTGTTGGGTCACTGCCGTGACGGCAGGATGGGCTGAATTCATGGTTGGTGTCTCCTTATGGGGTTTGATGATTCTTGGCATCGAGGCTCTCTACCTACAGGACGTACAGAGAGTGGGCGCTTGAGGGCGCTCTGTGTACAGCATGTATAAAACGAATCAGCTTTTCCCGACAGGCGACTTTGGTCGTAGAGGAGGGGGGCAGGGCGGCGCGTTGGGCGACTTCTTGGGTGCCCCTGCCCGTGTCATTCAAATACTGTCTCGGCCGGTGATGGTGCTTGTTTCGACTCATCCCGATCAAGGGCGTTGCATACGTTCGCGATCTCGGACAACAGCAGATGAGATAGGCTTGCCGCCGCCAGCGCATTGTCAGGCGTCTGTTCAGAACCGGGCTGACAGGGCAGGGGCCAGCGGCTTTTGGGGCGTTCCTTGTAGTCCTGGTCGGTGATCAGCACGATGTTTGCGCAGCGTGTTTCCAGGCGAAGCATGAGCGCTGGCATGCCCTCAGCTCGGGGATGCAGGTTGAAAATTATCACGACATCCTGGTGCTGAATGTCCGCCAGGTATTCGCAGACCGTCTGACCGGCGCCCGGGATCAGCCGCACCCCGGGCATGAGCTTGGACAGATGCCAGTAGAAATGCCCTGCCAGAAAGTAGTTTGCCTGCAAGCCCAGTACCCAGATTTGTCGTGCGCCACGGATGGCCTGGCTGGCCTCTTGCAGGACGGAATGGGACAGATGACGATACGTGTTGCTCAGCTTGTTGTAGCCATCTTGCAAATGGGATTGCAGGCTTGCCTCACCCACAGACAGTTGGGGGCTCGGCGAGAGAAGAGTGTCATCGGTTTTTTCCGTGCGAATCTGCCTGCGTGCCGCCTCGTAGTTGGCGTAGTCCAGGCGACGAATGAGGCGCGTGACGGTTGCGTTGGAGACTTGCGCCAGGCTGGCCAGTTCCGAGGCGTTATAACTGGACAGATCACCGGGGAAATCCAGCGCGAACTGGGCCAGACGGCGCTCGGAGGCGGGTAGATCAGTAAGGATGGCGCGGACGCGGTCAAGAAAAGAGAGTGGGCGCTTGTCGGGCATGGTGTGGGGCGAGGCCCTGTTTTGGAGTTGCGAAAAACGAGCCTGCAGGGAACCGCGGGTTGGGTTCGTCTTGTTTGACGGCGTGTCATTGATTCACAAGGTAAACCGGTAGTTTGTTCTATAGAAAGTCAGCTGATGGCTTTGAAGTAATCCTGTGCGGCAAGCAAGGCATCGCTCAAGGAGCCATGCACAAATTCCGTGCTGATCGCGACCATCAGGTTCGCAGGCAGACCGAAGTCCTCGATCAGGGCGCCGTTGCGGTCGCGCCAGGTCTGGCTGGCAGGGTCCAGAACGACTGGGCTGTAGTGCTCGCGCACCAGATCCAGTACCGTATCGGCTGTGGAGCGGTATGTGAATACCGGCAGGCCCTGAGCTACCGCGTAGCCGATTTCAAAAGCCGTGCCCGTGTCGATCTCCGCGCCCCTGAACGCCGTGATATTGGCCACGACTGCATCGGCCTGATCCAGTAGGCGGATATTGTGGTGATAGATGGCAGAGGCCTCAATCTCTTCCTGATCAACGGGGTGCAGAGGCTGAAAACCAAAGTCTCGCACCAGTTGCTTGTGCAGTTTGGCACGCTCGACAGCGTCGCTGAAAAACACATCAGGACCCGCTAAATAGATACGCTTCATCGTGGCTCCTTGTCGGTTTTGGGAAGGCAGGCAACCAGGGGCCGCGTGGCCCCGGACGCTGATCTGCAGCGGAGGCACAACGAGGCCCTGTAGTGTCGGTCATGATCTACGTGATGATATACGATTCAAACCGTGGGAGCAGAACATCGGCGAGAGGTTTTTCCGGCCACCAGGACTCAATCGGATTCGCTGCGGCGGTACACGCTAAGGGCAAGCCCCAGCCCGGCCAGCATGCCTGCACAGCCTCGGTTCAGCCAGCGCATGGCCTGGCCCGAGAGCAGGCGCATGGCGTGATGTCCTCCCAGGGCGTAGACACTCATTAAGGCAATATCAATCAGGGCGGTGACCAATGCCAGCGTAATGTATTGAATGGCGATCGGGCTTTCAGGCCGGATGAACTGGGGTAAAAAGGCCGAAAAAAACAGCAAGGCTTTGGGGTTGGACAGAGCCACCAGTAAAGAACGCAGGAAGGCGGCCCGACCCGTACGGACTTTCTCTGTGGAGGGTTGCGACGGGACGGCGCTCACAGGGGCATGCCAAAGACCATAGGCCAGATAAAGCAGATAGCCGGCGCCAATCCATTTCACCAGCGTGAAAAGCTGCTCGGAAGCCAGCAGCAGGGCGCCCAGCCCCCCGCCTACCGCGGCGATCAGAATCAGATCCGAGAGCGCGGCACCCGCAATTCCGCAGGCGGCAATGCGTTTGCCGCCATGGGCGCCATTGTTCAGGGCGAGCAGCATGGTCGGCCCAGGCATGACGGTGACAGCGGCCACGGCAACGACAACGACATACAGAGACAGACTGGTTAAATCCACAAAGACTCCTTGAAAAGAACCGGGCGACAAAAGTGGGCGGTAAGAGGGGCCACGCGGGAGCAGGGCCGGGTTTTGAATGGATGCAGTCGTTCAGCAGGAGTTAAGCATAAAAAAGGCCAGCCTGAATGGCTGGCCCCCGTTGCATTAGGCCCTCATTCAATCAGGCCTGGCCTGGTTCGAGCGTTGCCGCAGCCGTGAACAGCACGTCGGTAGATGAGTTCAAGGCAGTCTCTACGGAGTCCTGCACCACCCCAATCACAAACCCGACTCCGACCACTTGCATGGCGACATCATTGGAAATTCCGAACATATTACATGCCAGAGGAATCAGCAGCAAAGAGCCACCAGCCACACCGGAGGCGCCGCAAGCGGCAATGGTGGCCACCAGGCTCAACAACAGCGCGGTAGGCAGGTCGGCGGGGATTTCCAGCGTATGTACCGCAGCCAGGGTCAGAACGGTAATGGTGACGGCTGCGCCGGCCATATTGATGGTGGCACCAAGTGGAATAGAGACCGAGTACGTGTCCTTGTGCAAGCCCAAGCGCTCGCACAATGCCATGTTCACCGGAATATTGGCAGCGGAGCTGCGGGTGAAAAAAGCGGTGATCCCGCTTTCACGCAGGCAGGTAAAGACCAGTGGATAGGGGTTGCGACGCAGTTTGGCAAACACGATGATGGGATTGATAATCAGGGCAACAACCAGCATGCAACCCACCAGCACGATCAGCAGCAGGCCGTACTGGCGCAGCGCCTCAAAACCGGACTCTGCAATGGTGACCGCCACCAGCCCAAAAATCCCCAAAGGCGCAAAGCGGATGACCAGACGCACCAAGGAGGAGACGGCATTGGCCATATCAGTGAGCAAATCACGTGAGCCTTGGGAGCCGTGCTTCAAGGCCAGGCCCAGCGCAATGGCCCAGGCCAGGATACCCATGTAGTTGGCGTTGAGCAGGGCATCGACCGGGTTCACGACAATGCTGGTCAGCAGGTCGAGCAAGACTTCAACAATATTGCCGGGCGGGTTCAAGGTAGAGTTGGCCAGATCCAGTTTCAGCGTGACGGGAAACGCGAAGCTGGCGATGACGGCCACCAGAGCGGCCAGAAAAGTTCCCAACACATACAGCACCAGGATAGGACCCATGCGGGTAGAGGACTGGACCTTTTGATTGGCGATGGAGGACATCACCAGCACGAACACCAAAATGGGCGCGACCGACTTCAAGGCAGAGACAAACAACTGACCGAGCAGGGCGATGGAGTGCGCGGCGTCCGGCGCAAAGCGCCCCAGCAAAATACCGGCGATCAAACCGATCACAATTTGCGTTACAAGGCTGCCATGCAGGATAAAGCCTAGTAGGCCTCTGGCTTGATGGGCGGGGTGGGCCATGAAAAGCGACTCCAGACAAAAGGGGAGGGATGAGGTACGTGAAAAACGCCCTGGCGAGGACTCAGCCAGAGCGCGAAAGAGGTTTATTCTAGCACTTTGGGCTATGCAATTTGTAGCCAATGTGGTATGGTTACTAATCCACATGGGGTCGACATGGCTTCGACGTGGGTCAAGAAGCAGATCAGGGCGTGTCGAGCACCAGTACGCTCGTAAATCCACTGGAAAACTACAAACGCCAACGACGAGCGTTTCGCTCTAGCCGCTTAAGGCTGGGCCACTGCACTAATTTGTCTTTGGGTTAGGTAGGGCAACCTACAGCAGTGTTATTTACAAAGAATCGAATCGGCCTGCGCCACGAAGTCCGGTTCTAAAACTTAGTGGATCGCCAAGGAAAGGCCTGTCAATTGGCACAGTCCAAGGTTAAAACTTAAAATTAATTGACTACACATGTAGAACTGTCTGTGGACGGCTTGCGGACGGGGGTTCAA
>JQGF01000824.1_pt1 | contig 24356 bp, 26 predicted proteins | sample 210201 | NCBI WGS metagenome assembly JQGF01 (sample SAMN02947780, study PRJNA257236) | wastewater metagenome | biome: Domestic wastewater sediments; material: Domestic wastewater soil sediments and water; isolation source: domestic wastewater sediment treated with ammonia and hydroxylamine at...
CGGGGCAAATCCTTGAACACGCCGGGATCGGCCAGCGGTGCCACATAGCTATAACTAAGCTGCCCGCCATTGGCAAAGCTCGTGCCGCCAGCAATCTCCTTGCCCGCTTCCAGCACCGTCACCCGCACACCTTTTTGCCGCAGCATAAAAGCAGTGCTCATGCCGATGACACCGGCGCCAATAATACAAACGTGCATGCTGAATACTCCCGATAACAGGTTTGTATTCTGCGTGCCAGGCACGGGTCCGGCTAATGAAAAAAACAAGCAAACCATAACCTCTGGTTATGGACTATCCAACACTGACGCTCGTAGCCGTCACGGCCCGGTCCAATCACCCGGAAAGCAGCACTGCTGCAAGGCCACGCGGATATGGTCCAGAACGGCTTGCCGCGCGCCCGAGCCAGCGTCGTCCTGCACAGTCAGAACACTGACGGGTACATCCAGCGTCTGCGGCAAGCGGTGCAGACACAAGCCGGGACGGAGCATGGCGCGTGCCGTCACCAGATCGACCAGGGCTTCGCCTGCCCCTTGCAGCACCAATGCGCACGCGACATAGTGCGTCTGCACTCGCATGACGGGCGCAAAATCGAGAATATGCGCGTCCAGCAGACGTTCGACCATCGCCCCCACGGGGTCCTGCGCATCCAACGCTATAAACGTGCGCTGTGCCATGTCGTCCCACGACCGCAAGGGAGCCGTGCCTTGCGGTACTACATGCACCAGTTGCGTGGCCGCCAGCACCTGGCGTTGCAATCCAGGATGTTCACGCTGATCAAAGGTCAGCACCATATCCAGATCACGGGTTTCCAAGGCCTGCAACAGCTCGCCGCTATGGTGGGTGCGCAGCTCAAAGCTCATGGCCGGATGCGCTTGACGGCAACGGCTGAGCGCCATCGGCAGCAGCTCCAGCCCAAACGCCGGGCTGCTGCCGATGCGCCATAAACCCTGATGGTGAAAACGCAGATTGCGCGCCAGTCGCCCGACATCGCCCAGCTCCTGGTGCAGACGCGCCACATGCGGAGCCAGAATGCCGGCCTCGCGGGTCGGTACCAGGCGTCCACGCACCCGCTCGAACAGCCGGAACCCCAACTGCATTTCGGCGGTAGCCAGCAGCTTGCTGGCAGCCGGTTGAGAAATATGCAGCAAGCGCGCCGCTTCGGTCAGACTGCCGCCCCGACAGATGGCGTCGAAAATTTCCACATGCCGCCACCGCACCGGACGACCCTCCTGTTCTGATGATTCAAAGCAGCGTCAAACGTATTGCGCCGCGACGCCACCGCCCCAACTAGCATAAAACGAATCGTGCCACCGCGCTTCCTTGTTATCCTATAGCCCGTCGTCATCTTCTTTTTTTTCGCGCGTTTGCGCGGCGTGCATTCATGGCTGCTTCTCCCTACAAAAAACGCGAGCCCAATATTCGCGAACAGGTCTACGGCATGCTGCGCCAGGACATCGCCCTGGGCAAGATCGGCTTTGACGTCCGGCTGGTGGACAACGAAATCGCAGCCAGCCTGAATGTCTCACGCATGCCGGTACGCGAAGCCTTGTTGCAGCTCAAAAACGAAGGCATGTTGGACAGCACATCTCGCGGCTTCGTGCTCAAGGTCTACACGCCACAAGACATCGAAGACATTTTCTCGGTACGCCTGCTGCTGGAACCCTCGGCCGCCCGCTCTGCCTGCCAGAACCAAAGCGCCTTGGGGCTGCAGGCCATGGAACATGCCGTGACACGCATCGAAGCCACCCACCGCCAAGGCGATCCCCTGGACAATATCCAGGCCAATTGGTCCTTTCGCAGCGCCTGGATCAATATGGTGCCCAACAAGCAACTGGTCGATACCATGGAACGCCTGCACGACCGCGCTGATCAGGCGCGCATCGCCTGCTTGCAGGATGAGGACTTTCGCCTGGGCACCTTGCAACGTGCCCAAGGTATCTGCCAGGCTTTTCAACAACGCCAGCCCGACCAGGCCGCTGCCCTGATCCAGGACAATCTGCTGATCTGCAGCGCCGCTTATTGCATCAAGCAAGCGCAGTTGCTGGCCTGACGTTATGACCCGACCAAGGATCAAAAAATGCCTGCGCACGCGGCACAGGCATCACGGATTCTTATAATGCACGGCGCAATTGCATTTACTTTGGAGTCATCAATGAAGTTTTTCCCCGCCGCCCTGATCGCCTTGTGTCTGGCCGCTCCTGCCAGGGCCGACACCGCCACACTGGAAGATCTGATCTGGACAGGCAAAACCGACCAGGTGGTTCAGGCCATGCGCCAAGACCCTACTCTGGTCAACGCCAAGCAGGGCGGCTTCACTCCCCTGCATCTGGTCAGCATGAACGGCAATCAGGCGCTGGCCCAGTTCCTGCTGGAAAACGGTGCCGAAGTGAATGCATTGGACTTTGAAGGGTATTCGCCACTGGTGCGAGCCAAGGCCAACGGCAACGAAGCCATTGCCAAGCTGCTGATCGAGCATGGCGGCAAAGAACTGGAGCCCTGACTGCAACGCAGCGGGAGGCATGCCACTAGGGCCTACCTCCCGCCGCAACACCCTGAAAAAAGCCGGCATTGCCGGCTTTTTTTCGTTCGACGCCATCAGTCCAGCGTGATATCCAAAGACTTGATCATGGGTTCTATCGCCTGAGCGTCGTTTTCGATCAGCTCGGCAAACTCTTTGGGACTGGACGGCTGGATTTCAATACCAAAATCCACAAACTTCTTGACCACGGCAGGCTCTTTCAGCACGGTAGTCAACTGTTCGGTCAAACGCGAGACTTCGTCGGCCGGGGTGCCGGCCTTGGCGGAAAAACCCCACCAGATGGTAAAGGCTACGTTGGGAACACCGCTTTCGGCAATCGTTGGGACATCGGGACGCAGTGGGCTGCGCTGCGTGGTGGCTGCCGCTATCGCGCGCAAACGACCATCTTCCAGAAAACCACGGCTACCGGTCAGCACATCAAAAATAAAATCGATCTGACCGCTGACGGCATCAATCAATGCAGGACCGGCACCTTTGTAAGGCACGTGTACCAGTCGGGCGCCGGTTTCTTTACGCAGCATCTCGCCCAGCAGGTGAGTCCCCGTCCCCATCCCCGGCGAACCGTACGTCAGCTCCTGTTTCTGGCCCGCGGCCACCAGATCCTGAACCGTCTTGAAGGGGCTGTCTTTATTGACCAGCAGGAACACCGGCGCCTTGGCGGCCAGCGTCATGGGGATCAGGTCGGTTGCCACGTCGTAATTCAGACGCTGATACAAGTGGCGATTCAAGGAATAGGCACCGCTATCAGCCAGAAACAGGACCGTACCCAAGGAGCTGGGATTGGCGTTCTTCACGACGTTCATGGCCACCTGGGCACCCGCGCCGGGGCGGTTTTCCACGATGACTTTTTGATCAAAGCGCGTGCCCATTTCCTGGGAAATGACACGCGCCAGTTGATCGGCGGCACCACCGGGTGGATACGGTACCACCAGAGTGACGTTCTTTTCCTGCGCATGGGCCTGAGCGCCCAGCATGACGGCGCAGCAGGTTGCAAATTTAAGCCATACCTTCATTGTTCATCCCCGGAACCCGTCTGGGTTCGTTCAATACCATGGACACATCCGCCCGCGCGGACCCATTCACAGAGCAGCCCTGCCCGCACGGCATGCCGTCCTGCCTCCTCCACCCCAAGGCCACGCTTCCCGAACAATGCAGCGGCAATGTCCCTTGCCTTAACGCATTTCCGCTTCGGGTTTATACGGCTGAGGAAATGAATTTAAAAATAATATATTGCAGTATACTGTTTGCACGGTATTAGTGATTCCACCCATATAAATCGGTTTGCCGCCATCTGTGCCGCGCGGCTGCCGGGAGACAGACATGCACGCCCATTCCATTCCCGCTTCCCAACTACCGCTGTATGACCTGCCTGCCACCGAGCGCACATTGCCTGCCCTACTGCGGCTGCGCGCCCGGCGCATGGGCGATGCGCCACTGTTCTCGGATCGACACAGCAGCTACACCGGCCATCAGACCCTGCAAGCGGCGGCGGCCAGCGCCAGCCGCCTGGCGACAGCCGGCATCGTTCGCGGCGACCGGGTAGCCCTGCTGTGTACCAACCGGCGCGAATTCCTGGATATCGTGCTGGGCTGCGGCTGGCTGGGCGCGGTCGTCGTCCCCATCAATACCGCTTCGCGCGGCGCGCAGCTACAACATATTCTGAGCAATAGCGGGGCCACCTTGCTGATCGTTGAAACTGACCTGACGCCCCTGCTGGAGCACGTGGATCTGGCCGCCACCCAACTGAAGCAAGCCTGGCTGGTCCCCGGCGAACTTGCCGCCCAAGCGCTGGACATACCCACATGCGAATTGCCGCCCCTGGGCGAGTACTGCGAACCAGCCGACATCGGACCGGGCGACACGCTGGCCATTCTGTACACCTCCGGCACCTCGGGCCCATCCAAAGGCGTACAGTGTCCGCACGCCCAGTTCTACTGGTGGGGCATCTACACGGCCAGCAAGTTGGGGATGCGTCCCGACGATGTGCTCTATACCTGTCTGCCCATGTTCCACACCAATGCCCTGAACACCTTTTTCCAGGCCCTAGTCAGCGACGCCTGCATGATTGCGGACCGCAAGTTCTCGGCCAGCCGCTTCTTTGCCAATCTGCACGAGACCGGTGCCACCATCACCTACCTGCTCGGTGCCATGGTCCCTATCTTGCTGTCCAAACCGGTCACCGCAGCCGAAAAACTGCACAAAACACGTATTGCCCTTGGCCCCGGCGTGCCCGAGCAATTTCACGCCCAATTCCTGGAGCGTTGCGGCATGCGCCTGCTGGACGGTTTCGGATCGACCGAAACCAATTACGTCATGGGGCGCGGCATCGAAGAACAACGCAATGGCTATATGGGCCGCCTGTCCGACGGCTTCGAGGCCCGGGTCGTGGATGAACACGACAATGAGTTGCCCGACGGCCAGGTGGGCGAGCTGCTGCTACGCGCCAACGAGCCCTATGCCTTCGCATTGGGCTACTACGGCATGCCCGAGAAAACCGTGGAAACCTGGAAGAATCTGTGGTTTCACACCGGCGACCGCGTGGTACGCGATGCCCAAGGCTACTACCGCTTCGTGGATCGCCTGAAAGACATGATCCGCCGACGCGGCGAAAACATTTCTTCCTTTGAAGTCGAAGAAGCCCTGTCCAGCCACCCGGCCGTGCAGACCGTGGCCGTCTATGCAGCCCAGTCGGAACTGGCCGAGGACGAGGTCATGGCCATGATCGTGCTGCGCCCCGATGCGCAAGTCAGCTGCGAAGAGCTGCTGGGCCATTGCGAGCGCACCTTGCCCTACTTTGCCGTGCCCCGATTCGTCGAATTTGCAGACAGCCTGCCGACCACCGAAAACGGCAAAATCCAGAAATTCGCCTTGCGCGACCGCGGCGTGGGCCCGGCCACGTGGGATCGAGAAAAAGCCGGCTACCAAGTACGCCGCTGACACGGGAGTCCCCATGAGCCCTGACTTTACCTGGAGCACGGTACGCCTGCTGGGCGCGACCGAAGTCACCTACACGCGCCGCGGCCAGCGCAGCACCTCCGAGCTGCTGGCCCTGGCGTTTCGCCAGGCGCTGGACCAAGCCGGTCTGCACGCCAAGGATATCGACGGCCTGGGCGTGGCATCGTTCACCCACACCCCTGACCGCGCTATTGATCTGGCCTGGAAACTGGGACTACAACCACGCTGGATCATGGACGACAGCAATGGCGGGGCCAGCGGTCTGAATATCCTGCAACACGCCATCCGCGCCGTGCAGGCAGGCGATGCGCGCGCCATCGCCATCGTGGCCGGCGACCACTTCGAGGCCGAGGACTTTCGCCGCCTGGTGGAAAACTACAACCAGACCACGCGCAACCACCTACGCCCACTGGGCGCGGGCAGCCCGAATCAGGTCTTTGCCATGCTGACCGCCGCCCAGACCCGCACGCTGGGTCTGGAGCGCGCCGACTATGGCGCATTGGTGATGCGCCAGCGTCAGTGGGCCGCCTTGAATCCGCAAGCCGTCTACCGGGCACCCATGAGCCTGGACGACTATCTGAACGCCCCGGATGTGGCCTGGCCATTGGGCAGATTGGACTGCGTGCCGGTGGTGGACGGAGCCAATGCCATCATCGTCACACGTCAGGACCATGCGGCAGCGCAAGGTAAGCCTGGCATTACCGTGCGCGCCCTGCGCAGCCTGCACAATATCGATGACCAGCAAGGCGATGGACTAAGCACCGGCCTGGCCCGTCTGGGCCCCCAGTTATGGCCGGAAAGCGGCCTGAGTCCCGCCGACATGGATGTCGTCAGCATCTACGACGACTATCCGGTCATGGTGTTGGCACAGTTGCAAGACCTGGGTTTTTTCCAACCACAGGATGCAAAACGCTTCATTCACGACCAGATCGCCACTGGCCGTCTGGCGCTCAACACCTCCGGCGGGCAATTATCAGCCGGTCAGGCCGGCGCGGCCTGCAGCCTGCACGGTCTGGTGGAAGTCGTGCGCCAACTCAGTGGTCAGGCGGGCGAGCGCCAAGTGGCGCAGGCACGCTATGGCCTGGTGACCGGTTATGGCATGGTCGAGTACCGTTACGGCATGTGTTCCACCGCCTTGATCCTGGAGGCCCTGTCATGAGTCCTGCTGTTTTCCGCTGCCTGAACTGCGATCATCGCGTCTTTCCCGCCCGCCACCTGTGCCCACGCTGCCACGGTGCCGAATTCCAGACCGAGCCGTGCCATTTAGGCACGGTGCAAGAGCTGACCCACAGTCTGCAAGGCAACGCCGACGGTCAGCCCGATGTGCTGCAACTGGCCACCATTGCCAGCGCCGCCGGTCCCGTGCTGATCGCCCGATTGCATGGCGACGACATTCAGCGTGGCGATACCGTGCGGCTGGTGATGCGCGATGGCGGGATTCATGCGGAGCCAGCAAAAGCATAAATCCACCTATTCCCGAATAGATGGAACATTGCTTGGCGCAAAACCCCGGACGCCCGAGAGTCGAGCGTCCGGGTAGGATCACCCGATCAGGCCGGGCAGACCGATGGCGATCCAAGGGATGAACAACACCAACGCCAGGACGGCAACCTCGATAGCCAGGAAGGGTACTGCGGCGCGGTAAATGTGCGGCAAGCGAATCGAAGGCGGAGCCACGCTTTGCATCACGATCAGCAGCAAGCCGAACGGTGGGGTCAGCAGGCCGATTTCCAGGGCGATCAGAATCATCACGCCGAGCCATACCGTATCCACGCCGGCCGCCAGGGCCAGGGGCATGAAGAACGGCAGCGCAATCATCATCATGGAGATCTGATCCAGCACCATGCCCATGATCAGCAGCACCAGCAACATGCAGATGACCAGCACAAAGGGCGACAGATTGTAGTCCTTGATCATGCCCAGAAAGCCGGCGCTGGCACCCGAGAAACTGAGCAATTGCGCAAAGGTCGTGGACGCAGCCAGGATGAACAAGATGACCACGGATACCTTGGCTGTTTCGATCAGACTTTTCCACAAAGCCTGCAAGGTCAGCGCCCGGTAGGCGATGGTCGCCAGCACCGAAGCCAGCACGCCGATGGCGGCCGATTCCGTGGGCGAGGCCCAACCGACCAACATAGAGCCGACCACGGCAATGAAGATGCCCAGCAAAGGAACCACATTGAACACAAAGGGCTTCCACAGCGCCCACCCCTTCAGGCGGGTTGCCGGATCGTCGTCGCTCATCGGTGCATCCTGCGGACGCAAGCGGCTGCGCACCACCACGTAGGCCAGAAAGCCGATGGCCATCACCAGACCGGGCAAAATGCCGCCGATCAGCAAACGCTCAATGGAAATGCCGGCCAGACTGCCCAGCATGACCGCCAAGGCCGAAGGCGGAATCAACATGGCAATGCCGCCCACTGCCATGATGGGGCCCATCGCCATTGTGGGGTGGTAGCCGCGACGCAGCATCTCGGGCAACATGACCCCGCCCATCATGGCGGTATTGGCAATGGAAGAGCCCGACAGCGTGGCAAAGGTCGTGCCGCCCAGAATGCTGACGATAGACAACTTGCCGGGCACGCGCGAGATCATGCGTTCGATGGAGTCAATCGCCTTGAACGCCAGCCCGGTATGGAACAGTACCTCGCCCATCAATACGAACAAAGGAATGGGCGTCAGCGAAAAGCTGCCGATCGATGCAGTCGTATTGCGCGCCCACTGCGCCAACCCGGCCCCTTCGCCCAGAAACAGCCAAGCCCCCAGCAGATTGACCGACAGAAAGGCAAACACCACCGGCGTGCCGATGGCCATCAACAGAAAAAGCGATCCCAGCATCAGGATCAACGCCGTTTGCCATTCCATATCACGCTCCTTGCTGGATAGCAGGCGAGACCAGACGACGCAGGAACTCCAGCGCCAGCATGGCCGAGCCAAACAGCAATGGCAGATTCAGCCACCACTCCGGAAACACCAGGGCCTTGAACACCATAGAGCCTTGCTCGTGCGCATCCAGGGCCACGGCCACGCACTGCCAGGCCAACACGCCGCTGACGGTCAGGCCCAACAGATTGGACAGCAGGTCCAGCGCACGCTGCGCACTGCGCGGCAAGGTATTGAACAAGACATCGATGCGGATATGACCGCCCAGATACAAGACCCAGGGGGCCGCCACAAAGGTGGCGATAATCAGCATGTATTCTGTGATTTCCACGCTGGTGGAAAGAATGTCGTAGCCCAGATTGCGCAGTACCACATCGGCGCATACCAACAGGCTCATCAGCCCGAAGGTCAGTGCGGCCACGGCACCGCAGGCATGCATCAGCAGCGCGTAGGGACGACCCCACGCAGGATTGGAAGGAAGGCCTTCCGACGAACTTGCAGCAGACATCGCGTCTTCTCCGCAGATCAATTTGAAAACAGGGCCGGGAAAGCACCCGGCAGAAAATGCGCCATCAAAAAGTGGACATTGCACTCCAGGCGCAATGTCCACGTTCAAGCCAGGCCCAGGGCCCGGTCAGGGTTGGTAGCCGCCGAACAGTTCGCGCAGCTGCGCGGCGTACTTAGGACTGGATTTGTCGATACCCGCCCAGCCCGCTTCGTAGGCCTTGGTACGCAGTGCGCGCGCGGCCTCGGGGTCCAGAACCAGGGGCTGCACGCCGGCTTTTTCGGTGGCGGCTTTTTCCTGGACGGCCAACTCGTGCTCGGTCACGTTCTGGGACTCCATCCATTCGATCTGCTTGCGCATGAAGGCTTTCTGCTCTTCGTCCAGCTTCTCCCAGCTTTTCTGGTTCATGAAAAAGCCCACTTCCACGTTGTAAAAGCCCGGCTCGACACGATACTTGGTCTTTTCATGCCAGCCCATTTCCATCACACCCACCGAAGGCCAGCCATAGCCGTCCACCACGCCACGCTCCAGGGCGGTATAGACTTCGCCCGGCGGGATCTGCAAGGGGGTGGCACCGATTTCGCGAAAGAAGGCCAGATAGACCGGCACGCCGCGCAGTTTGAAACCGGACAGATCGGCCGATGTCACCGGCTTGTTGGTGTAGATGTGGTACTGCAGGCCATCGGTGGTGCGGGCCAGCCAGGTGATATTGGCTTTTTCCCTATGGATCTTGTCCATCAGCTCGTAGCCGCCGTTCTTGCGCAGCTCGCTCATGGGCTTTTCCGTCAGCGTCATGGCCAGGGCCTCGGGCACCAGATTGGCGTGGAACACGGCCGTCGTATTGGCAAAATCGACTACGCCGGCACGCAGGGCATTGCCCACCTCGAACGGGGGGATGGCTTCCGGTCCGCCGATCACGTTGATCTGCACCAGGCCCTTGCCCTCGGCATTGACCTTGTCCACAAACTGCTTGAAGCGTTTGGTGAAGAAGGTGTCCATGGTAAAGACCGACACCGCCTTGAGCGTGACCTCGGCCGCCTGGGCACCGGCCATTCCCATTGCCAGCAGCAGGGCTGCCGCCACTCGAGTCGTTTTCGTAATCATGACGGATATCCCCGACAAAATGTTTTTTATGAGTATTTATTTTAGGAATGAATATATGAATACTCAATTATTTATGTGTTGGGGTTTTCACTTAGCTTGACGGCGCGGCCCGCATCCAACCGTGGTGCCGCCCTGCAACACCGGTGCCGCACACGCTGCGGTATCATCTAAGGCCTACTCTGGTTTTTTGCGAGCAAAGGTTGTACCCATGACGTTCTCCGCTGTGCTTTTCGATTGCGACGGCGTGCTGGTGGACAGCGAACCCATCACGGTGCGCGTACTGCGCGACATGCTGGAGGAAGAAGGCTGGGTCATGAGCTACGACCAGTGCTACGACTGGTTCATCGGCAAGTCCCTGCCCGACGAGCTGCACGTGGTGCGCCAAATGACCGGCAAGGATCTGGACATGGAATGGGTCATGGCCTTTCGGATGCGCCGCAACCATGCCCTGTCCGGCGAAGTCATGCCCATTCCCGGCATCAAGGCAGCCATCGAAATCATTCTGACCCATAAACCCGGCATGATCGCCTGCGCCTCGGGCGCGGATCGCTCCAAGCTCATGCTGCAATTGGGACAGACACAATTGCTGGATTATTTCGGGGACCATGTTTACAGCGGCGCGGAAACACCACGCAATAAACCGTATCCCGACGTCTATTTGGCCGCCGCACAGGGTCTTGGCGTGGACGCACGCGCTTGCGTGGTGGTGGAAGACAGCGTGACTGGGGCAACGGCAGGTTTGGCCGCTGGTGCCCTTGTGCTGGGCTACTGCCCGGTAGCCGGACGAGAGCACGAACTGCTACAGGCGGGCGTGCGCCAGACCTTTCGGCGCATGGACGAACTGCCCGCCCTGATCGCCCGCCTTGAAAAGGAACATGCCGCTCACTACCACGGCGGCCTCTGAACCCAGGACCTGACAGTCAGTCTTCCAGATGAAAGGCGTGCAGCACCCGATGCAGGACTGGCACAATGACCAGCCCAAAGGTGGCCACCAGCACCAGACTGACATAGGCACCATAGAAGGCAAAAAACAGCTTGCCGCCCACGGTCTCGGGCAGCACCAAAGGCCCCAGTCCGCCGGCGATCATGGCGGCATTTAAGGCGGCATCGTGCCAATGCACATTGTCTTCGAGCCAGATATGGCCCAACGCCCCGATCAGCAAAGACACGCCTACAAAGGCCACGCCCAGAACAGCATGCGCGAGGACACGCAGAATAAAACGCCGCCTGCTGATCAGGGGCTGGTTGCGCGACTCGTACATGACATCAAGGCGTTCTGGCCGATACCGGCACCGAACCGAGCCATTGGCTGATTTGCAGCGCCAGCGCATCGGCCGCGCTGCCAAAAGCCTGCACCACCTGCGGCACCGCCGTGCCCTGCACCGGCTCTTCCTGCGTAAAACGGCGCGTCTGCACCAGCGCGCCATTGTGCTGATCGCGCAACGCAGCATCGAACTGAATGCGCACGCGCGGCGCTCCCTGTACGTACACCACCTGGAAGGCATTCAAGTTGCCGCTCAGTTCCCAATCCGCCACCAACGCATCGCTATCGAGGGTGACGGCGCGAAACTGGCCCGTATCACGCAAGGCGCTGGCCAGACGATTGCGCAACAAGGCGGGCGCATCATCGCTCCAACGCACGCCCTGGTAGGCGCTCAGTTGATTGCCATCGGGCAAGACAATGATGCGCGAACTGGCCAAGGCACGCTCGGCATAAGGCCTGTCCACCTGCACGATCAAGGCCTGTCGGGCCGGATCGGACGCCTGGGCGGCCAAAGTGGCGGCCGGCAACTGATAATACGTCAGAGACTCCGGCGCAGGCAGCACAGAGCAGGCGGTCAGCACAACCGTGCTCATTGCAACGGCACCCATCGCCAGACGGCGTACAAAAGCAGACATCATGGCGTGAACTCCTGAAGTTGTTCGCGGCCCAGCAGATAGCCGGCCGGGTTGTCATTGAGCCGGGTCGTGACCGCCCGCAGACCGGCCAGCGCCTGACGCAACTCCCGCAAGGTCGGCTCGATTTCGGTCAGGCCCTGGGCACCACGGCCTATCGCCGCCGCATTGTCCCGCAGCAGCTTGTCCAGGTTTTGCGTCGCTTTGCTGAAGTCCTGCATCGAGCTCTGGATGGCATTCATGGCCTGCGCACCCTGTTTGTCGATCAGGCCCTGCGTAGACTGGAGCAGCGCAGTGGCCTGCTGACTGGCCGCGGACAATTCGCGGATCAGTCCGGGCACATCTTCGCTGGCCGTGGACAACTGCCCCATCAACTTCTCCAGCTGTCCCAGGCTGGCGGAAATGGATTTGGAGTTTTCGGCGGACAGAAAATGATTGGCATTCTCCAGCAGGTCGGATATGCGGCTCATCAACTCCTCGCCGCCCGCCATTAACTGGGCCAGCGGCGAAGGCGAGGCCACAATGACCGGCAGACCGTCATCCGAGGCCTGCAGCAGGGGACTGCTGGGCGTGCCGCCGCCCAGCTCGATAACGGACTGCCCAGTAATACCAGCCAGAGCCAGCCGCGCATGCGTATCCTGATGAATCGGAATCGCCGCCTGAATGGTGATCAATGCGCGCACACGCTGCAAATCCTTGGGGTCCAGCCGCAAAGAGCGCACTTCCCCCACGCGCAGGCCGTTGTACTGCACGGCACTGCCGCGCGACAGGCCGCGCACGCCTTCCAGAAAAACGACCTCGTAGTCGCGGGTTTCGGCGTCCCGGCCTGCCTTGGACAGCCAAAGCGAAAACAACACAGCCGCCGTGGCGACCAGCAAGGTAAAGACCCCGATCAATACATGATGGGCGCGAGGTTCCATTAAGCGTGCTCCTGACGTCGGTCTTGGGCCTGCTGAGCAGCCCTTCCCCGCGGACCCTGGAAATATTCCCGAATCCAGACGTTATCGAATTGTTCGACACGGCTGAGCGTGTCATTGACCAGCACACGCTTTTCCGCCAATACCGCGACCCTGTCGCAGATGGTGTAGAGCGTATCCAGGTCGTGTGTCACCAAAAAAACCGTCAAACCCAGCGCATCACGCAAGGTCAGGATCAGTTGATCGAATTCCCCGGCACCGATAGGGTCCAGACCGGCCGTCGGCTCGTCCAGAAACAATATTTCCGGGTCCAGGGCCAGAGCGCGGGCCAGCGCGGCGCGCTTGATCATGCCCCCCGACAACTCGGACGGGAACTTGCTGCCCGCATTGGCAGGCAGGCCGGCCAGCGCCATTTTCATGGCGGCAATATGCTCCGCTTTGGGGCGCGATAAGCCGATATGCTCGATCAAGGGCATGGCAATGTTTTCGACGACGGTCAGCGATGAAAACAAGGCCCCCTGCTGAAACAGCACGCCCAGACGACGCTCCAGACGCGAGCGCTCATCGGCGCTCAGCGCGCCGATCTCCTGGTCGAAAATACGGACGGTTCCACCCGAAGGAGGCCGCAGGCCCAGTATGGAGCGCAGCAATACGGACTTGCCGGTACCCGATCCGCCCACCACGCCCACGATTTCGCCCGGATACACATCCATGTCCAGGTGTTCATGCACCACGTGGTCGCCAAAGCGATTACTCAGATCGCGTACCTGGATAATGGGCTTGCGCTGTGCCTCTACCATCCCATCTCCATAAAAAACAACGCCGCCAGGGCATCGATCAGGATCACGATAAAAATAGAGTGCACAACTGCCGAGGTCGTGTGTTCGCCCACGGACTGGGCGCTGCCGCTGACCTTGAACCCTTCCTGACAGCCTATGACGGCAATCAGGAACGCAAAGACCGGTGCCTTGGCCATGCCCAGGATGAAATGCCGCAGATCAATGTCCTGACTGAAAATATTCAGGAACATGGTGGGCGAGATGTCCAGCGTCAGCGCACACACCAGAGCACCGCCAAAAATACCGGCGACCATGCCGATAAAGGTCAGGATAGGCATGGCCAGCAACATGGCCAGTACGCGCGGGATCACCAGAATCAACATGGGATTGAGGCCCTGGGCCCGCAAAGCATCAATTTCTTCGTTGGCTTTCATGGAGCCGATCTGCGCCGTAAAGGCACTGGCCGTGCGACCGGCCATCAAGATGGCCGTCAGCAAGACGGCGAACTCTCGCAGAAAGGAAAAACCGACCAGATTGACGGTATAGATGGTGGCCCCGAAGTCAGCCAATACGGTCGCCCCCAGAAACGCAATGACGGCCCCGACCAGAAAGGTCAGCAAGGCCACGATGGGCACGGCATTGAACGCGGTTTCCTCCAGCTGCGCCACAATGGAGGTGACGCGCCACTGGCTGGGGCGTAGCAGGTTAAGAAACAAGGTTTCCAGCGTCAGACCGATAAAGCCCAGCAGGTCGCGGGCCTGGCGGAAAAACCGCTCGGTGGACATACCCACCCGTTCCAACAAGTCGGTGACCAGCCAATGGCGCGGCGCAGCAGGAGCCGACTGGGTGCGGCCCATGGCGCGCGCCACAGTCTGCAGCAACTGCCGACGTTCGTCGGACAAACCGTGCGCTCCATCCAACGCTGCCTGCACACGCTGGGTGCCCAGCCATTCACACAACAACTGAGCGCCAACGGTGTCGAGCGCGCGCAGTTCGCTGAAATCAAGCTCATGTGCGCTGTCTGGCTCCGCTGCCTGCGCCAGACTGGCCTGCAACGCATCGTAATGGCGCAAGGTCCAATCGCCCAGCAAGTGCAATTGGCCGGAGCTGTCGGAACGAAGGTACGCAGGCGAGGAATTCGTCATGAGGCGTAGTCTAACGGAATTGATTCCGCCTGACATCGAATGTCATCAACGCGCCACGCCGGCGTCGCTACCTTTACATGGCGTTGGGCAGCAGCATCACGATTTGCGGAAAAACCGTCACCAGCACCGTCGCCAGCACCAGCACCAGGAAAAAGGGAAAGGCCATGCGCATCAGCTCGAACAGATTGCGCCCTGTAATGCCCTGGATAACGAACAGATTAAAGCCGATAGGCGGGGTGATCTGCGCCATTTCCACGGTCAGAATCAAGTAGATGCCGAACCAGATCGGGTCAATGCCGGCCGCCAGCACGGCGGGCAACAGCACCGACGTCGTCAGCACCACGATGGAGATGCCGTCCAGAAAGGCACCCAGAATAATGAAAAAAACCGTCAGCACGGCAATCAGCGCATACTGGCTCAGGCCCAACGAACCTATCCAGGCGGCCAGATTCGCGGGCAAGCCGGTAAAGCTCATGGCGCTGGTCAGGTAAGCCGCCCCGATCAGAATAAAAGAAATCATGCAGGAGGTGCGCGCCGCGCCCAGCAAGCTGGCCGTGAAGGTGGCCCAGCTCAAGGAGCGGCCAAAAGCGGCGATGATCAGCGACCCGATCACCCCCAGCACCGCCGCTTCGGTAGCCGTAGCGATGCCGCCATAAATCGACCCTATCACCGCCAGAATCAGCAGCACCACCGGGGCCAGCAGGCGCAGACGGCGGATTTTCTCGCCCAGGCTGATCTGCTCGGTAGCAGGGGGCACGCGATCAGGGTGACGAACGGACCACAGCGCGATATAGCCCGAAAACAGGCACATCAGCAGCACGCCGGGCAACACGCCAGCCACGAACAGCCGGATGATGGATACCTGTGCCGCGACGGCATAGACAATCATGACGATGGACGGAGGAATCAGCAAACCCAGCGTTCCTGCACCGGCCAAAGACCCTATGCTGATGCTGTCGTCGTAGCCGCGCGCCTTGAGCTCGGGCAGGGAAATGCGCCCTATGGTGGCGGCCGTGGCAGCCGACGAGCCGCTGACCGCCGCAAAAATACCGCAACCCAAGGTATTTACATGTACCAAACGGCCCGGCAAACGCTGCACCCAAGGGCCCAGGCCACTAAACATGTCTTCGGCCAAACGGGTGCGATACAGGATTTCGCCCATCCAGATAAACAGCGGCAAAGCCGTCAACGCCCAACTGGCCGACGAATCCCAGGCCTTGGTGGCAAAAATAATGCCTGCCGGCGCATCGGCGAACAGCACGATGGACAGCACACCACACGCCACCAGCACCAGTGCGACCCACACGCCCAGCGACAGCAGCGCAATCAGGGCCACGAACAGCACGATTGCTTGTGAAAGATCAGCCATGCTCGGTGGCCTCCAGTTCCTGCCCCTGCAGACAGCGCAACAAACGCCGCAGCAACATCAAGGCCAACAAGCCCAACCCGATAGGCATGCCCGCCTGCGGAATCCACAGCGGCACGGCCAACATGCCTTGCGAGACCTCGTTATACATATAGGACTCGTAGACAAACAGCCCTGTTTCCCAGGCGCACCAGGCCGCCAACACAAGGCCCAACACGGTCGCCAACACTTCGTAAGGGCGGTGCAGGTGCGCCGGCATCACCTGCAGCAGCAGCGACACACGAATGTGGTCACCGTGCAGCATGGCATACGGCAACGCCAAAAAAACAGACGCCGACATGCACCAGGCGGCAAAATCGTCCGAAGCCGGAATCTGCATGGAAAACAGCCGCGCCACGATCTGCGCCGTGACCACCACGCCGATCAAGCACAGAAAGAGCGCGGCAAGTGCGCCGCACAGCCTGGCCAAACGCTCCAACCAGATCATGGCGGCGCTCCGTCAGGGCTGACGGTAGGTGTCGAGCAGCTTCTGGCCGTCCGCGCCGGACTTGGCCAACCACTCCTGCGTCATGGTGTCGCCGATTTTATGCAGCTCGCCGGCCAGCTTCTCGGGCAGTTTGCCGACCACCATACCCTTGTCGGCCATGGTCTGGGTCAACTTGGAGGTCTGTTCGCGGGACATGGCCCAGCCACGCTCTTCGGCGCGCTGTCCAGCCTCCAGAACCGCTTTCTGCACAGCCTCGGGCAGACGCTGAAAGGCGCGCTTGTTGATGATGACAAAGCTTTGCGGAATAAAAACCTGCGCATCGTAGTAATACTTCACATAGTCCCAGGCCTGCGAATCCACGCCGGTCGCCGGAGAGGTCAACATGGCATCAATCACGCCCGTAGAAAAAGCCTGCGGCACTTCCGGAGTCTGTACCGTGGTCGGCACCGCGCCCATCAGGGTCGCCAGACGACTGGTGGCCGGGCTGTAAGCCCGGAAGCGCACACCCTGCAGGTCGGAGAGCTGCTCGATAGGCTGCTTGGTATAGATACCCTGCGGTGGCCAGGGCGAGCCATACACCAGCACGATGCCCTGTTTGTCCAGGCGTTCGGCCAGCATAGGCCGGGTCGCCTTCCAGAGCTTTTCGGATTGATCAAAGGACGAGGCCAGGAACGGCACGCTATCCACTTCAAACAGCGGATCTTCGTTGCCGATGGCCGCCACCAGCATCTCGCCGGCCTGCACCACGCCTTGTTGAACACCGCGCTTGACCTCGGGCCGCTTGAGCAGCACCGAATTGGACTGCACATTGATGTTCAATTCGCCATTGGTGGCTTTTTTAATGTCGGCCGCAAACTCGCGCGCGTTCTGGGTCAGGAAGTTGCCATCGGGCTGCTCGGTGGACATGTTCCAATTAGTGGCTGCCTGGGCGGTACCGGCCAACGCCAGTGCGCAGGCGGCAAAAAGCATTTTTTTGATCATCTGTAAGCCTCTCTCGTGAATTGACTCAATGGCCGCCTTGGGCGCGGCCCGCATTCAGATCCGTTGAACGCAGATCCCACAACAAGGAAAACTCGTTGACATCAGCCGCTTCCAGACCACAGTCCTGTTGCAGCCGCGTCGTCAAGGCGTGAGCGCCCTGGGCCGTGGTCAGGTCGGCCAGCAAATACGCATCAAGCGTGCGATGGTTCATATCTTCGGACGGCAAGGGCGTAGACAGTTCCGGGTCCGGCGTCAGCACGCGCAACGTCAACAAGCCATCGATCTGCTCAAGCCAGCGCTGTGCATGGGCAAGAAGCGGCTGGCCCGCCTGCCCTGCGGTTAGACGGGCCAGCAGCAAAACACCTCCCGTACCCTGGCCGCCCAGCACCGACACTGCCATGACGCGCCGCTGGGTATTGCGCATGCGCCCAAAGTTGGCAATGGACCAGTCGGTCTGGTGCTCGAACGCCTTTCGGTAAGCCGCGCTGGTAAATACATCCAGCGACTGGGTGCGGTACACAGCCAGATATTTGCGACCCTGCCCCCGCTGCACATAGCGGCGCGACCAGTCGAAACCGGCAATCGCTGCCCGTTCGGCCATATGTTCGCGGTCATACCATTGGTTGAAATCCGCCTCGAACTCCGGCGCAATATCCGTCCAGATGAACAATTCACCCGGCGCGCTACGATCAGTACGCAAAACAGCAGACACAAGCCTCTCCCGACAATCAGCATTGATACTCTCTTAGTCCGATTCTGTAACGCCTGACGATCTGGTTCCAACGGTTTTTTTTGGCATGCTTCGATAGGAAAAACCGATCACAAACACAGATCCGCATGGTGTATGGACTGCCGCGCCATCGTGCCGTCGCACGCTGCCGGCGTTTAAGGGGAAAACCCTCAAGCCTCAGATTGCAAAGGTTCGGGTATCGGGCGGCGGTCTGGCCTGGGTAGGATGGTCGGCCGCAAAGTGGCCCATCCTGTCCAAAGCAACGCCGATCACGGCCTCTGACGTTCGCGTCAAGGGATCGGGGCGCCAACTGGCCACCAGACGCAGATCCGGCAGGCAATGTTCGCACTGCACTTCCTGATAATGCCCGCCGGCCAATTGCGCACCGACCGCTGCCACAGGCAGGGTACCCACACAGGGCTGGGCATCGAGCAGCTGCGTGCTGGCCGCAATCGATGACACATAGTGAATATGGGCCTGATCCACATGCTGCTGCTCCAGTAACTGAACCAGAGCCAGATGCGGCTGAGAGCCGCGCGGAAACGTCACCACCGGCCAGCGCCGGATCAGCTCCTGCAGGCTGCAGCTAGGTGGAATGACGCCCCCGGCCATGCTGACCCAGCCCATGCGCATAGCGCCCATAGGCAAATTGCGTATGCCATCCCCCATGATGGGATCGGTCTGCAAAGCCACATCGATAATGCCGCGCTTGAGCAGATCGTGCAGACGCAGCGTGGACTCGGCCGTCAGCTCGATCTCCAGCTCGGGATACAGGACATGCAGCTCCTGCATCAAGGCCTTGAACCACGTATGCACAATGGACTCCACCACGCCCAGGCGCACACGTCCGCGCAAGCTGCGCGGACCGGCCAAGGCTTGCCGCAGCTCCTGCTCCACGCTCAGCATCTGCTGGGCGTACTGCAGCAGCGTTCGGCCGGCCGGGGTCAGGCGTACTTCGCGATTGCCGCGCTCGAACAGGGCTTGCTGCAGCTCGTTCTCCAGGGCAGCAATGCGCCCGGATACGGCAGCCTGCGTCAGATGCTGTTTATTCGCCGCCGCCCTGAAACTGCCCAGACGGGCAATCCAGGTAAATGTCTCCAAAAACCGGATATTCATGTCCAGCCTTGTCTGCGACCGGTATGCCGGCCTGTTCTCAGGATCTCCGGCCCTGGCCGGAGCCGTTTAAGACTCTGGCACGACACCTGTCGGAGCGGGCAAACGCCGCCCGTGTTCCTTTGCCCCGCCCAGGCATGCCGCCACATGGTATTGGCTACGCCCCGGTCCAGGTACGGACACCACCAGGCCCACTCCCGCCGCCCCAAAAGGCTGACGCGGCAAGGCGTGTTCTTGCGTATCGGCCTGCGTCAGCCGTGCATGCCGAAGCAAGGACACATGCGGGCGAAAACGCCGTTCGCTGCGCATCCAGCCCAGTTCCAGCAGGCGGTCCCAAATATCCTCGTGCCAGTGCAGCAAGGCATCCAGCGCCTGCTGCTGCGTCTGATCCGGCCCCGCCCACACCACCTGCGGTTTCACAAACACGCCCTGAATGTTCAGATCGAACGCAATCTCAGGTTCCACCCAGTCCGGCATCTGCGCGGCCAGATTCCGCAAAGCCGACACGGGGCTGCTGTCCAGAAAAGCCAGCGTCAAGTGGAAATGCTCGGGCAGCATTTGCCGACCACCATATGTCTGGTTCGCCAACCGTGCTTGCTCCTGCAGGTACGCGCGTGTGCCCTCATCGGGCCACAGGCCGATGAACGCCCTTAGCGGGGAGGCGGGATCGCAATCGCGCAGATCCAGGACAGGCAAGGGAATAGACATGAAAACACTATACGTCAGCACGGGCTGTCGCGTCCCTGCGTGCTTTCCTTAACAAAATCTCACTTTTCAACCGTATTCCAGCCTGCTCGAACACTAGACGCGGTAATACTTCATACCTAACATACATGCACCGGCCTGCCACCCCAAGGCCGGCAAACACACAGACAGGAGCAGCGCGATGGGCATCATCTCCATGATCATTGTTGGCTTTATTGTGGGCTTGCTGGCACGGGCCATCATGCCCGGCGACCAGAAAATGGGTTGGATACTGACCACCCTTCTGGGCATTGTCGGGGCCCTGGTGGCTGGCTACCTGGGCCAGGCCATGGGCTGGTATCAGCCGGGCGAAGCAGCTGGCTGGATAGGTTCGATCGTAGGCTCGATCATTGTGCTGTTTGTTTACGGCCTGATCGCCAAGCGCTCCTGACCGCACGATCGAGCAGCCGGAACCGCCTGCCTTGTCAGGCGGTTTTTCTATGGTTCTTCGAAAAATTCCAAGAACCAATTTACCCAGTCGATGAAGAACTGGTTTTTGAAGACGCCGTTCAAGGCGCAGCAAAATCGGACAGGGCTGATGGCTTGCCCTTTTCGATCTTGCTGCGCCTTAAACGGCTCAAAACACCGACGACATAGCCCCGGCTATACGCCTTCATGCCAAACAAGAAGTTCTGCGGATGACTGATACCTTGTACAACGTACGCCTTGCCGTTTGGGCCAAGCACAGCGGTGCTGTTCTCGCCAGCCCACCCACTACAAAGGAATCCCCGGTATTTAGCGAAGAACCTTTTTTATTGCCCGCCCCCCACAAGGCGCTCGGCCAGTTGGCGCACGCACGCTTCGCGCCGGGCATCGGGGGAATAATCATCCCGCAAGGCGGACCACTGCGGATGGATGCGCGCCAGGCGCAACGACTCGGGCAAGGCTTGGGTACGCCATACGTTCAGCTCCCGCTGCAAGGGCTGGTCCAGAGTGTCGGCATCGATCTCGCCCATGCGCAAGGGCGTCTGAGCGGCATGGCCGCGCCGCTCCAAGGCGGCAATCAAGCTTAGTTGGCGCACCGCCAACAGGCGCAGCACGGCATCATCCACGCTCAGTTCGGTTTCGCCGCGCAGCTTGCCCATCAACCGTTGCCCCCATTTGTCTGCCCCTTGCCACAAGCCGCCGGCCAGCGCGCCCAACATCGTGCCCGCGCCCAGGCTCAAGCCTCCGGTGACCACATCCAGGGTCGCTCCGGCCATGGCACCGGCGGCCACGCCCTTGCTCAATTGCACACCAAATTCTTTCAAGGCCTGGGGATCGAACAAGTCCATGCCCCAGCGTTCGCCATCGAAATGCAGCAGGTCACCCACCAGGTCCTGACGGGTAAAACTGTAGCGACGCAGCAAAGCCTGCACGCTCTTGGCCTCGCGCTCGGCCACTCGGCCCCGCAAATCCTGTCCAGCCTGCTCCAAAGAGGGCGCATCCGGCGCACTGCTAATTCGCCACGCTGCCACATCCACCAACAATTCGGCCAGCAAGCGCATGGCGTCGCGCCGACGCAGGACCGCTTGCCGCGCAAGATCGGACTTGAGCCTGTGCAAGACATCGGCATGCGTCTCCAGCAGCACGGCCAGTTTGTCGTACAGCAGGGCCTCGCCATCCAAGGCAGGAGCCACCGTGTCAAATTCGGCCAGGGCATGCAGGCCCAGACGGGCCAAGGCGCTGCGCCATTCCTGTATCCGCGCCTGCGGACTGCGCACAAAATTGAGCACCGGCAGTAAAGGCCGGCCGCTGTAAGCCAACAGCGTCAATTCGTCTTTGTGCTTGCTCAGCACCGGGTCGCGGGCATCGATCACATACAAACCGGCGTCACAAGCCTGTAGTTTGCGCAGCACCCGTGCCTCTTGCTCAAAGCGTCCCTGTGCCGCCGGCGACTCCAGAAAGCGCCGAATGCGCTCAGGCCCGTCGATGCGTTCGCCCGGCTGGCTGAGCTGATCCATGAAGTCCAGCAACGCCATGCTGTCCTCCAGACCGGGGGTATCGAACAATTCCACCAGCGCCTCTTCGTCCACGCTCAGGCGCGCACCCTCGACATGGCGGGTCGTGCCGGGCCGGTTGCGCACCTGGCCAAAGCCTGTATCGCGCGTCAGCGTGCGCAACAAAGAAGTCTTGCCCGTGTTGGTGTGCCCGACAACTGCCAGACTTAACGCCGCGTGGCTCATGGTGTGCTCTCCGTCAGGGCCGGGGGCCAACAATCGTGAACCTGATCCGGCGCAAAACCAGCCGCGCTCAGACGTTCGTGCCAACTGCGGCGACGCTCCGGGTCTGCCTGCGCGGCAGCGGCATCCAACAGGATGACATCGGCGCGCCGCGCCATTTGCGCCCATTCGACCAGCGTGGCAACCATGCCGCGATCCGGCGTCTGCCCGGCATCGCACACCATCAATAATTGGCTAGGCGCTGCTTGTTGTAAACGCCCCAATACAGCCAGACGTTCGGCGCGTGAATCCACGCGGCCCAGATCCTGCATGTCGGCTTGCATGAAGGATGGCGGCCAGGCGCGTTCAGGTGCCAGTTCCAAACCCACGACGCATACGGCATCCACAAGCAGCACGGACTCTGGCCCTTCCTGTATATGTGCCACGGTATCGGGCGCAGCCAAGCGATCCACGCCCGTCGGTTCGCTGGCCGGCATCAAACGCGGCCGCAGCTCCGCCAGCCCCGGCAGGCTGTCGTCCAATTGCAAGCCCGCGCTATACCGTACCCAGCGCCATATGCTCCAGGCCAAGGCCAGCACGCGCGGCACCAATCCGTAGACCACCAAGGCACCCAGCAGCCAACCGGACCATTGCGCCTGGGCCTGGGCATCGAGCACATGCAAGCCATCGCTGATACGTATGGTCTGCGCATCAGGCATGGAAAAACCCAAATAGGATGGTAATGCGCCGATACGCTCGGTCAGCCAGACAAAGGCATCGGGCGAGAGCAGCGTGGTTTCCCAGTTGAATTGATAGCGACGCGACGCCAGCAAAGCCAACAAGGTACACAAAGCGGCCAGCAAGGCCAGAATCCATAAGCCGTGACTGATCATGCCCAGCAACCACGGCTGACTGCGTCGGCGCGCCAGCACAGCGACAAAGGCCTGGGGTACCAGGCTGCCTTCACCCTTGACCATGCGACGGCTCAGCCACAGCCAGGCATCGCCCGCCCAACTGCCGCCGCCCACCCCCTTGCCGGCCCAGGCCAGGCTGAACAGCCAAAAAAACAATGTCAGCACATGCAGACCCAGCAAGGCTCCCAACGCCAGCAAGACATTGACCGGCCGCGTGCCATCGCCCAGAGCGCCGGCTGCCGCACCCGCGCCTGCCAGCAGGGCGAAGATTGCCATCAGAACCAACAGCCAGCGCGCGCCCTGCCACCACTGCATCCAGGCTTGCTGCAACCCATCTCGCCTGGCCAGAGCCGCCGCCCGCAGCCATATACGCTGCGCGAACGGGCCACCTGCCGCCCGCGCACGACGCGATTCGGCCAGATCCTCGATAGGCCCCCACATCGTTTCGCGCAGACGTATGGCCTCGATCAAGGTCTGCTGCTGCCAGCGACCGGTTTCTTCATTGGCATGCATGACGCGCACTGTCATTTACAAAAGCACGGGCGCGTCGGGCAAGGCATTGTCGCCCGCAGCGCCATCGGCGGCAGGCGCGCCTTGCTGCAACACCTGCTCGATAGCACTGACCGCCGTCAACAGGCCTGAAAGATACTCGCGGGCCGCCAAATCCTGTTCCAGCTGCCGACAGATTGCCTCCCATTGAACCGGCTGAGCCTGAATGCCACGGTCGGCAATAATATGAATGCGCCGCTGATCCAGCGCCAAATACAGCAGCACGCCGCTATTAAGAGGCGTATCCCAGACGCGTAAACGGCCAAACACCTCTAGCGCTCGCTGGGCGCTGTCGGCTTCATGCGCGGGTAGCACCGCTTCGATGGCCACCACCAGTTCGCCACTGTGATGCTGTTCGCTTTTACGGATCTGCTCGGCCAAATGGGCCAGCACTTCGGCATTGAAATGGCGGCGACGCAGCCACTGACCTTCCAATGAAGCCCAGCCCGTCAGGTTCTTCCAGGTATTGCTCATACGTTCTCCCTTAGGTGCTACCAACTGCCGGAGGCACCGCCACCGCCGCTACTGCCACCGCCGCCGCCACCGCCACCGAAGCCACCGAACCCGCCGCTGCTACTGCCGCCGCCAAAGCCACCTCCCGAACCATA
>JQGF01002014.1_pt1 | contig 23487 bp, 17 predicted proteins | sample 210201 | NCBI WGS metagenome assembly JQGF01 (sample SAMN02947780, study PRJNA257236) | wastewater metagenome | biome: Domestic wastewater sediments; material: Domestic wastewater soil sediments and water; isolation source: domestic wastewater sediment treated with ammonia and hydroxylamine at...
CACGCTGTGGGCAGCATTATTGCGCAGGGCATTGTGCCGGCGGGTTTGGAAATGATGGACCAGATGTCCATACGCGCGGCCGAAGATTTTATCAAGGCGGGCTATCCGGTTGATGCGCAGGCGATCTTGCTGTGCGAGATCGATGGCGCGCAGGCTGATGTGCAAGACGATGTCGAGCGTGTCGAGCAAGTGCTGTATGCCGCAGGCGCGCAGGATGTGCGTATTGCCCATGATGAACAGGAACGTCAGCGGTTTTGGGCCGGACGCAAGAACGCCTTTCCGGCGGTGGGTCGTATTTCGCCGGATTATTACTGCATGGACGGTACTATTCCGCGTCGCCAGTTGGCGCACGTGCTTAAGAAAACGGCGGAGCTGTCCGACGAATATGGATTGCGCGTTGCCAACGTGTTCCATGCGGGCGACGGCAATATGCATCCTCTGATTTTGTTCGATGCCAATACACCGGGTGAACTGGAGCGTGCCGAGGCTTTGGGGGGCAAGATCCTGGAGTTGTGTGTTGCCGTGGGGGGCACCATTACCGGGGAGCATGGCGTGGGCCGCGAAAAAATCAACCAGATGTGTGTGCAGTTCAACGAAGACGAATTGCAGTTCTTTCATGCGGTCAAGGCGGCGTTTGATCCGCAGACCTTGCTTAATCCCGGCAAGAACATTCCTACGTTGAATCGCTGCGCCGAGTTCGGTGCCATGCACATTCATCATGGGCATCTGCCTTTTCCTGAGCTGGAGCGTTTCTGATGAGCATGATGGAAACTACAAACCAGGACAGAAGCGCCGAACTGCTGGAGCAGGTGCGGCAGGCTCTGGCCAGCAAGACTGCCTTGCGCATTCGAGGTGGTGGCAGCAAGGATTTTCTGGGGCGTGCGGTACAGGGGCAGGAGCTGAGCCTGCTCGGACACCAGGGCGTGGTCGATTACGATCCGGCCGAGTTGGTGGTGACGGTACGTGCAGGCACGTCCTTGGCGGCTTTGGATCAGGTCTTGCGCGAGCAGGGCCAGGGCTTGCCGTTCGAATCTCCCGAGTTTGACGGGCGCGCCACGGTCGGCGGTGCGATGGCATGCGGCCTGTCTGGTCCGCGCCGTCCTTGGGCTGGCTCTTTGCGGGACTATGTGCTGGGCTGCCGCCTGATCAGCGGCATGGGTTCGCATTTGCGATTTGGCGGTCAGGTCATGAAAAACGTGGCTGGCTACGATGTGTCGCGCCTGATGGTCGGTGCCCAGGGAGGCCTGGGTGTCATTACCGAGGTGTCGTTCAAGGTTCTGCCTCGGCCGCGCAGCGCACACAGCCTAGTGTTGGATGCGGAGCACGGTGATCTGGCGGACCTGCTGCGCCGGTGGCGCGACGAAAGTCGTCCCATCAGCGGCATGGCCTGGCAAGATGGACGCCTGCATGTCCGCCTGGAAGGGGGGGATAGTTCCGTACGTCTGGCACGCCAGGACTTGGGTGGTGAGGCATTGGATGCCTCCTATTGGGATGATTTGCGTGAATGCAGGCTGGCTTTCTTTCGGAATCCAGCACCGCTGTGGCGTATTGCCTTGCCGGTGGATGCCCCTGTGCTGACCTGGCCCGGCGAGATATTGGTGGACTGGGGCGGTTCACAAGTGTGGCTCAAGTCCGATGCCGCGCCGGAGGTGATACATCAGCAGGCACGCAACGCCGGTGGTCATGCCCGTTGCTGGAGCGGGGCCGCTGCCGGTCAGGATGCGCTGCCCGAGTCTTTGCTGGGCTGGCACCGGCGTCTTAAAGAGCAACTGGACCCTGCCCATATTTTCAACCCCGGCCGGCTGTTTGCCGTGCCTGAGTCGGAGCCGACATGCAAACACATCTGAGCGAATGGGCCCAGCAGTTGCCGCGTTCTGAAGAGGCGCAAGCTATTTTGCGCTCTTGCGTGCATTGCGGGTTTTGTAATGCCACCTGTCCGACCTATCTGGACCAGGGTAACGAGCTGGACGGCCCGCGCGGTCGCATTTATTTGATCAAGATGTTCTTGGAAGGTCAGGCCACCTCCGAACTGACGCAGCACCATCTTGATCGTTGTCTGAGCTGCCGCAATTGCGAAACGACCTGCCCGTCCGGGGTGAAGTATCACGCGTTGCTCGACATTGGTCGCTCCGCTCTGGAGCCGCGTGTGCAGCGTTCGCTAAAGGCGCGTGCTACGCGGGTGGCGCTGACGCAGATTCTGCCTGAGCCGGGGCGTGTGCAAGCCTTGTTGGGAGTGGCCCGGGCAGTGCGCCCCTTGTTGCCGCAAGCGCTTAAAGAAAAAGTGCCCCAAAAGGATGCCGGTAATACGGCGCGTCCGGCTGTTCGTCATGAGCGGCGCGTGCTGATGTTGGAAGGCTGCGTACAGCCGGCGATGGCACCGGCTATTAATGCTGCCACCGCACGCGTATTGGACAGGCTGGGTATCAGTGTTACACCTATCGCCCAAGCCGGTTGCTGCGGTGCGTCGTCGTTTCACCTGGGCGCGCAGGAGCAGGGGCTGGAGCAGGCGCGGCGTAATATCGACGCCTGGTGGCCGCAGATCGAGCAAGGGGCTATCGCCATTGTGCAGACATCAAGTGGCTGCGGGGCCTTTGTCAAAGAATATGTCGATCTGTTCAAAAACGATCCGGCCTATGCCGAGCGGGCGCGACGCGTCAGCGAACTGGCTAAGGATCTGGTCCAGGTGCTCGAGGAGCTGCCGCTGGAACAGTGCATGGATGGCAAGGAACGGCCCCGACTGGCGTTTCATTGTCCTTGTACATTGCAGCATGCCCAGAAACTGGGTGGCCGCGTCGAGTCCGTGCTGACGCGCTTGGGTTTTGAGCTGGGCGCAGTGCCCGATAGCCACCTTTGCTGTGGCTCGGCCGGTACGTATTCCTTGACTCAGCCCGAGATCGCCGGTCGTTTGCGGGACCGCAAGCTCGATGCGCTGGAAAGCAGCAAGCCCGATGTGATCGCCACCGCCAATATGGCTTGCGGCAATCATTTGAACAGCGCCGGTCGTACCAAGGTGCGGCACTGGATCGAGTTGGTGGACGAACATCTGTCTGTGCAGACAGCCTGAACGCATCCGCCTGCGGATTGACACAGACGGCTCGCCCTTACAGGGCGAGCCGTTTTTGTTTTGTCTGGAGTTTTGTCGGGTCTGGATGCTGAAACACTATCCGATATGTTCGTATCGTCTTTTATAAAAAATGATTCTTTGAACGTAATTTGATTTTAGGTTTTTTTGGAGAAAGATTAAGCGCTATAGTATTTCTTGTTTTTAATCAGGGATCGTTTGTCTGCTTGGGCGCGGAAATGCGCCGGAGCCGTAATGATGAAGAAACAGGAGCCTGTCATGAAATGCCGTACACCCGAGACCAGAATCGAATTGGTGCAGCGCTACCGATTACGCCCAGTCACACATGTCCGCTTGTTGGCAGGGCAAAAAAAGCGCAGTTGTACGGGCGATATGCTGACTGATGCTTATTATTGTTTTGCGTATGAGGCAATGCAGGGGGCGGAAAAAGGATCGTTTTATTGTGGAAGCCATGCCGCGCGACATTTGCTGGAATTGACCGGTCATGCGCCCTTGCCTTTATTTAATCCTCTCAAGGCGGTGGATAGTGGCAATGGTGCCGGTGCGGGTAGTGGCGCAGGCACGGGGCAGGGCGGCGGAGCCAGGAAAGCATGGCATCCGGCGGCCAAGCAGTTATCCAATGCCATTAACTTATTGGTTGTTTGTTGGAATTCGCCACCGGGCCCGGCATTGACTGCCATTCAAGAAGAATTGGAAAACACTACCGATAGGGCTCCGTTGCTAAGGCAAGTAAAAGCCATTAATACGGTTATTTCCAAAGACATTAAAAAACGCACCCTGATAAAAATGCTCGATGATTTGTCGGCTGGCAATGACATAAAATCTTACGACTTCGATTTGTTGAATGAGATCCTGAATCAAGAGAGCGTCGTGTCCCATTTTGGGTAAAAGTGGGGGTATGCCAACAGTGGGTATCCCTTTGCATGCGGCAGCAAGCGCTAACGGCGGAACCGCAGAGCGGTATGTCGGATGGAGGCTTGCTGTACATGCGGGCATTAGTTTTTCTGTGTGGGTCGCCGTCCGGTGTAAAAAAAGCACACCGCCTTAGCGGCGCAAACGCCCGTTCCTGTTCATCAGCTCATCGATTGTTGGTCCGGGAGAGAGAGTGGGGGGCTGACCGTTGCGATAGCCGCCGGACTCGAAAATAGATTGATGGCGTGCGTGCGGGCTGGGATTGTGCCTGTCCTGGGTAATCGTGAAGTTGATGCTGCCGTTCGAAGTGGTCACGGAGCGGGTGTCGTTGGCGTTTTTGCTCTCCACGGTTTTGAAGTCTTTGGAAATGCGGGAGCCATCGCCAAAAATCGAACTTGTTGTTTTTCCGGTGTTGATTGGCGGTGTGACCGGCGCGGGGGCGGGTTTGGCTGCTGTGCCGCTGAACTGCAGCCGTTTATCCACGATGCCGCGCTCGGGGACGGCTTTGCCGGGTGTGCAGTTGATGCATGGCTTGATGGTGGAGTCGGCCCAAGCGGATGGACTCAAGGGTAGGCCCAGAATAAGGAGGCCCGCTGCGACAAGAGAGTGTTTCATGTGTGGCCTTCAGCATGTCCAGTGTGATAACACCACCAGCTTAGCAAACAGCCGTTTGCAGCACCCAAACAAAAACGCCAACCCGTTGGGATTGCTGTTAATGGCTGGTGGCATCGTTAGATCCAATATTGCCTAAGATGGCTGCATGCAGATACCAGCACTTTGCTCTGGTTGTGAGTGCGTTCCCCACAACTCGGATGCACGCCTGACACACTATGCAGAGCCTGATACTTCGGAACATGGTAAGAGCTGGCTGACGAGGCCTTGGGATCAATTTGGAATGGCCTAAGCCCGAATATTGTTCAGGTGTGAATTTTCGTTGATACTTCAATACTTTTTCTAGTTATTGGATGTGTAATGGCGTTAACACCGATCAATGAGGTTCATGCTCTTCAGATTCAAGCAGGGGCATTGGGCAGGAAAGCTGGTCACCAGTTTGAAGATTGCATGGCCAACGGTATCAATGGCTTTTCGTACCCAATCTCGGTAACCGGAGCTGCAGGGCATGTATTTAGAGGTGATCCAGGCTATTTGTTGCTCTCATATGTTGCCCAACACTTCGGAGCGGTCCAAGTTGCACGTGCCGTCGCGATCTCTACCGGAGCCCTTGCAACCTCTGAGGCGGGGAAGCAGTGGCTAGAAATTAATGGCGTAGGGATTAGCCGCTGCAAAAGTGACATCATACTAACCATATCACTGGACGGAGTTCGAGAATTGACTGTTGGGGTATCGACCAAGCAGTGCAACAACCCGACTCCGACCAACGCACAACTTTATTTTACTACTGCGCGAGGCTTTGCTCGCCTGCTCTCGGATAATGGCATTGCTGTGTCGGACGTGGCTTTGGTCGCGCTCAGACAATTTTGTGGAGACGTTGGCTTTCGCCCGCAGGACAATGGTGCTGCGCTAGCAGGACGATTGTCCGATCCGCGTCGTTATTTTTGGGAGGAAATTGATCCTCAGGGCCGCGTCGAGTGGGAGCGCCTAATGTCTTACCGGCAAGATGAAATAACCAAACTTCTTTTGCAGAAGGCATACCTCAACGATCCATTCGCTCCGGATTTCTTAATCCACAAAACAAAGAGAGCTGACGCATGGAACGCAACGGAGGTGGCAATCTATTCGATGGACGAGCTCATACGCCTGTCCCGTGCCTACCAAGGTTTTGAGCTGCGGCCATACAGCGTGCGGAAGGGGAGTTATCGCGACCCCGAGGGGGTTACGCATCTGGCACCAAGGTTTGGAGTTGTCCAGATGCAGAGGGGCGGTCAGGCTCAGCATCCGGATCAACTCCAGTTCAATTTGGAGGCAGGTTACTTCTACAAGATCTAGAGGTATTTCTCTTGGATGTACCGCCCCAGCTCATAAGCGAGCAGTGGTGGTACAGCGTTGCCAATGCCTGTGCGCACCGTCTGCAAAGAGCCGAGAAATTGGAAAGAATCAGGGAATGTTTGCAGACGAGCTGCTTCTCTTACGGTAAGAGATCGAGTCGCAAGGGGGTGTACATTCCTGCACCCTGAAATCATCCCAAAGGTGGTTTGCACAGTGGCACCCGGCTCGAACCAAACTTGTCGTTTATAGGTTGTGTTGTAGCCTGAAGGAGGACGCAAGTGCTTATCTTCATTGTCGTGAGCGCTGGCTCCCTCTGGCACATCCCACAGCCACTCGATTACATGCTTGGGATGACTCACTGCAATATGAAACGGGTCGCTAGACGACTCTCCGGATTCAATGAATGGCAGGTCTGAGCATGCGTCCGCAAACGTCCTGTATGGAAGCTTTCTCTCAAACATATCGACCGACTCGCCGAATTTCGGCGATGGTATGCTGGGTTCTGCGTTCAAGTCGTTGCGTGTGGCGACGAAAAGAATTCTGTCCCGATGTTGTGGAACTCCATAGTCTTTTGCGTTGACTTCGAACCAACGTACTTTATATCCATGACGTCGAAATTCATTTGCAATTTCATCTCGAACAAAACCGCCATCTGGGGATCGCATCGATGTTAACAGGCGTACATTCTCCATTACTGCGACGCGTGGATGCGTTGCATCCAGAACGCGAAGGTAATGTCGGAACAGTGTGTTGCGTGGATCGCATACGTCTCGCTTGCCTGCAAGACTAAAGCCTTGGCATGGAGGGCCCCCCACTAGCACATCTATCGGCCCTTCGGCTTTTGCAAACTCGGCCAGAGTTGAGTCTGTTACCGCCGTGATGTCAGTTCCAATGAACCGCGTGGTTGGAAAATTCGCTGCGTATACTTTCCGAAGGCCATCATCAACTTCAATACATCCTTTTATGTCGAACCCAGCCCAGGTGAGCCCTAAGCTGAAGCCACCACAGCCAGAAAACAGCGCAACAGCGCTTGGCCCATCTTTGGGCGCTTGACTGCGCTGCAACTCTAGTTCCTCTATCTGCGCCAAGAGTTGGCGATTTTCGGTTGTACGTGAGTGCTTTTTAACTCGATCCGCTCTGTGTTGAACTGCTTCGTACTCATGCTTCCTATAGCGCTTACGCCTTGAGCTGATTTGGGAGACAGCATCTGCATCGGCCAGTGCACGGACGATTTGGGTGGACAGGCCTGCTGGCAGTTCAGCTTTTTCAAGCTCGAAAGCGGAAAGAAGATGTTGTGGAACGCCTGTTAACTCGGCAAGTTTGGCTTGGGAAAGCTTAAGCTGAAGCCGTTGCGCACGCACTCCTGCCCCTGAAAGTGTTTCAGCCTTCCGATGGGACTGTATATCAAGTACTGACATCAATCGTTATCTCTATTAAAAGCATTTGCTATCTTGTCGTGTATTTGTCGGTTCGCAAAGCAAAAAAGGCTGGCCCTACATCGTAAAAGAGGGGGGGGGCAAGCGACATTCATTAGATTTGGTTTTGCTAAGAACAAGTTTAATGGATATGATGCCGACGCTCGCCTTAGGTTCTATTGTACGTATCCCGATCGTGTGATTCAGCACGGGCCGCCCCCGTCAGCCAGTTTGCGCGGCTTGTCTGTGGGTTTGGCTTGACGGCAAGCGGTATCCGTAAGAGGCATGACGGTATTTCCTAAGGATGATCCTGGCGGTATTCACCACATACAGTCAAAGATACCGCTGTCTGACGGTAGCTGACAATAGATCGTCCTGGACTTCCCGAGAAATAAAAAACCCGCATAGCAAGTGCTGATGCGGGTTTTGTGTACTGCTTTGGACTTCTTTGTATGTTCTGTTGGTGCCGGTGAAAGGAATCGAACCCTCGACCTTCTCATTACGAATGAGCTGCTCTACCGACTGAGCTACACCGGCTAACCGAAGTCATGCAGTATATCCTGCTTTTTTGGTTTTTGTAAATCCTGTGCCGTGTTCAGGAGCTGGGCGTGCTATGTTGGGGTTTTGACTGGCTGACGAGGTCGATCATGCTTGGGATCAAGATTGGTTTTTTGGTGGCGGCGTTTTTGCCGTGGGTAGCGGCGATCTGCGCCAAGGCGGGCGCGGCGGGGTTTGACAATAACAATCCCCGTCCCTGGATGGCGGGATTGACGGGGTGGCGGGCACGTGCCAATGCGGCGCAGGCAAATGCTTTCGAGGCCCTGCCGTTTTTTTATGGAGCGGTCTTGATCGCGTTGTGGTCGGGAGCCGATGCCTGGCGCGTGCAGAATCTAATGGTGGCGTGGCTGGTGTTGCGCGTGGTGTATCTGCTGATGTACTTGGCCGGCAAGGGGGCGCTGCGTTCGCTGGTGTGGTTTTTGGCCTTGGCTGTGAATGTGTGGATTTTGTTTTTGCCAGTATTGATCACTTGATCTGCGTTTGGGTTGGCGGGTGCCTCCACGGTCAATCAGTGGTGCATGAACGTGTCGTGGGTGCTCGTGCCGATCATGGGCAGGGCATGTATGTGAACATCGCCCCAGATACCGGTAAAGGCGTCTGGGGCGATGTGCTTTTTTGCATGGTGTAGCTGGTAGGTGTGTCGGAAGTCAGATCTGGCTTTCTTGTTCTTGGGCTTCTTCGCGTGTGCGGATGGCCGAGGGGAACAGATCCCAGCAGGCGATGAACATGGCGGCGATCAGTGGGCCGATCACAAAGCCGTTCAGGCCGAAGATGGACAGGCCGCCCAGGGTGGAGATCAGGATGATGTAGTCCGGGATCTTGGTGTCTTTGCCCACCAGCAAGGGGCGCAGCAGATTGTCCACCAGACCGATGACGAAGATGCCGAAGGCAGTCAGGACGGTACCCTCGAAGTAGCTGCCGGAAACGAAAAAGTAGATGGCGACCGGAGCCCAGATCAGCGAAGCACCAACGGCGGGCAGCAGGGAGAGCAGGGCCATCAGCACGCCCCAGAACAGTGCGCCCTGTATGCCCAGGAACCAGAACATGACCCCGCCTAGCGCGCCCTGGGTGGCCGCCACGGCGATATTGCCTTTGACAGTGGCGCGTACCACGGTGGTGAACTTGCGAAACAGGTGGGTTTTGTGGTCTTCGCTCAGCGGGATCAGTTGCCGGCAATGCCGGCCCAGCTCCACGCCATCGCGCAGCAGGAAAAACAGCATGTAGAGCATGATGCCCATGCTGACCAGGAACTGGAAGGTATTCTGGCCGACATTGACGGCTTGCTTGGTCAGGAACTGCCCGCCCTGAACGGCAAATTGGGAGAACTTTTCCTGCAAGGTGGCGAAACTGTCCAGTCCGAATCGGGCGGCGATATCGTGCACGCTGGGGGGCAGGGCGCTAAGGATTTTTTGCAGATAGTCACCGGGGTTGAGCTGGCCGCTGTTCATCAGGTCGTACAGGGTGGCGATTTGCTGCACCAGAGACATGGAGATCAGCGTGACCGGGATAATAACGATCAGAATAATGATAAGCAGGCTGATCAGCGCTGATAACGAGCGTTTGCCGCGTGTTTTGGCCAAGAGCTTGCGTTGTACGGGCGCAAACAGAATGGCCAGGACGGCGCTCCAGAACACGGCACCGTAAAACGGCAGCAGTATCCAGAGAAAAGCGGCGGACACAGCGATCAACAAAAGCAGAAACGTGTGAAATTGCAGGTTGGGCCGTGTGGACATGGCGTTTTCCATAAGCTGGGATTGTGCCGATTGTACGGGGGAAAACGGCGGGCAGGCGTGATTGTTCGTGTCCGTTCGCATGATTGGCCGCAGCCCCTTTGTGAAGGTGGGCATTCATAATCATGTCATATAGGTTTCGCATCCTTGTGCCTGGTGGGAATCGCCTGAGTACGGTTCCCGATGCATCTATTTCAAAGGACTGTGACATGAAAGACTTGGACCTGGACGATATCGCCGCCAACCCCGGCACCGCGGAATCTTTCGAAGAGGTGGTGGCGCGTGTGGCTTCGCGCCGTCGTTTCCTGAAAAGCGGCCTGGGCGCGGGCGCTCTGGGTTTTCTTGGGCTGGGTGCCGGTCTGAGCGGTGTGGCACAGGCGGCCGATGCGGCAGGCAAGGGGGCGCAGTCCCAGAGCGCGCCGTCCATCGGTTTTTCGCCGGTGGCGGCCGGCACGGATGATGCCATTGTGTTGCCGCCGGGCTACGCGCATCAAGTCATTAATCGCTGGGGTGATCCTTTGTTCACGCATTCGGCCCCTTTCAAGGGCGATGCGTCCGAAGGCGGCGATGCCCAGGCCCAGCAGATCGGCTACAACCACGATGGCATGCATTTTTTTCCGATCGATGCGCATGGCGGACAGTCGGGGAGCAATAGCCAGGAAGGCTTGCTGGTGACCAATCATGAGTACATCACGCCACACTTTTTTTTCCCGCAGGGCGTGGTGCCGGCCAACGACAAGTGGAACGCCGACTGGGTGCGCAAGTCTCAGCATGCGCAAGGGGCTTCGGTCGTGCATGTCCGCCTGAACGGCGACAAGGGCTGGGAGCCGGTGTTGGATTCGCCGTTTAACCGTAGTATTAACGGCAATACGCCGATGGCGATGGTGGGGCCGGCGGCCGGCCATGCCTTGCTCAAGACCGGGGCCGATACATCGGGCCGTCTGGCGCTGGGCACATTTGGCAATTGCGGCAACGGCTATACGTTGTGGAATACCTATCTGACCTGTGAGGAGAATTTCACGGATTATTTCGGGGTTGGTGGGCAGGATGAAAAGTCGGTTCAGTATCACGACCAGGCACAGCAGGCGCATTTGCAGCGTTACAAGGGTTCCAGCAAGGCGGCCGACGGTGATTATCGCTGGGATACGCACGATGCACGTTTTGACTGGACTCGCGAGCCTAATGAGAGCAATCGCTTCGGCTGGATCGTGGAGATTGATCCTTTTGATCCGCATTCCACGCCTAAAAAGCTGACGGCGCTGGGGCGTTTCAAGCACGAAAACGCCGCCATGACGCTGGCCGACGATAAGCGCGTGGTTGTGTACATGGGCGACGATCAGCGTAGCGAATACATATACAAGTTTGTGTCTGATGGCCGTTTCGATCCGACCCAGCCGGCCCGCAACCGTCTATTGCTCGACAGCGGCGTATTGTATGTGGCGCAGTTCAGCGCCGAAGGCGGGGTGGGTGACGGTGCCGGTTCGGGACGCTGGATTCCTTTGGTGCTGGACACGCCTACGACAGACGGGCGAAAGCTGGGCGATTTGTTTGCCGATATGGGCGAGTTGCTGATCAAGACCCGTCAGGCGGCTGATGCCGTGGGCGCGACGCCGATGGACCGCCCGGAGTGGGTGGCCGTGCATCCGGTGACGCGTCAAGCCTATGTGACCCTGACCAACAATAGTGATCGCGGCAAGGACAAGGCGCGTTGGCCGGGCGGCCCTACGCATCCCGGTGTGGATGCGGCCAATCCGCGCGCAGAAAATCCTTATGGGCAGATTGTGCGCTGGAGCGAAAAGGGGGGCGACCCTGCTCAGGACACCTTCGAGTGGGATATTTTTCTGTTGGCAGGCAATCCGCATATCCATCCCGATAGCGATCCCTTGAGTGGCTCGGACAATATCACCAAGGATAATGCCTTCAACAGCCCTGACGGGCTGGCCTTTGATGCCCAGGGGCGTTTGTGGATTCAGACCGACGGCAATTACACCAACAAGGGTAAGTACGAGGGCCACGGCAACAATCAGATGCTGGTTGCCGATCCGGTCAGCAAGCAGGTGCGGCGATTCTTGGTGGGGCCTAAGGGGTGTGAGGTGACCGGCATTACCTGGACGCCGGATCAGCGCTATGTGTTTATCAATATCCAGCATCCTGGCGAAGGGCTGGATGTGGTGCCGTCGCAGCAAGAGCCGACAGCGGTGTCGACCTGGCCCGACGGTGCCAAGGCCAGCCGACCGCGCCCTGCTACTGTGGTGATCTGGCGCAAGGATGGCGGCATTGTAGGGGCCTAGGCCTGGTCGCGCCTTACTCTTGTTGCTCGCGGGCCTGCATCAGGTAGTGGCTGGCTCGCCAGATATGCGTGCCGCTGCGCTCGAACCAGCGGTAGCTGTCGGCAATGCGCAGCGCGTGCGAGGTACTGCCGGCAGCCGGCGGCCCAGCCAGCAGTGCGTTGCGCATGTCGCGCTGCTGGGCGGCCAGGGCCTGTGCATCTGCCTGGACCTGTTCCAGCCAAGTGTCGGGCTGCTGGCTGCGCAGGCCGTTCAAGGCCAAAGTGGCGATGTGGTCGGCCAGCTCTATGGTGCCGTAGCCTCGCGTGTCGCGTATATCGATGTTCTTGATGTCTACGATGCGCCTGTGCAGCCGTAACAGGTGATCGATGGCGTGCAACTGGGCGCTTAGGCGTGCGCTCAGGTCTGCGTCGTCCTGCGGGGTCTGTATGCGTATGGCAAAGTCGTAGGCCTGTTCCAGCAAAGTGGCGATGTTATGCAGTTCTTGGGTGGCGGTGTGCGCTAAGGGGGCATGCAGGCCTTGTTGGTACAGGGTCAGCAATTGTGTGGCGCTGGCCTGCAGCGTGCGTTGCAAGGTGGCGCAGGCTACTTGCGGCACGGTCAGCAAACTGCTGTCCAGGTGATGCTGTGGCTGGGCGCGGCGATCAGGAACCAGACGCTGTACCAGTTGTGCGAACTGTGGCGTGAAAGGCAGAAAGAGCAGGGCTCCCAGACCGATGAACAGACTGTGAAAGGCGGCCAGGGCGATGGCTCCGGGCAGGATCTGCAGCCAGTCGCTGGCCTGGTGCATGAGGTGCAGAAAAGCTGGCAGCAAGAGCAGGGCGATCAGGCCCGATGCGGCATTGAACAGGATATAGGCGATCGCCGTCCGCTTGGCATAGATGGTCCCGCCTATCGTGACCAGCACGCCGGTCAGGGTGGTGCCGATGGCGGCACCGATTACCACGGCAGCGGCCTGATCGAAGCTGACCGCTCCGGCATCCAGCGCGGTCAGTGTCATGGCGATGGCGGCAGTGGACGATTGCAGCACGGCGGTCAGGGCCAGGCCGATCAGCATAATCAGTACATAGGCACCATAGCTGCCGGCGGGCAGGTGGGCCAGGCTGAAGGTGTCGGCAAAGCTTTGCATCCCATCCTGAAGGGTACTGAGGCCCAGAAACAGAATGCCGAAACCGGCTAGTGCGCGTCCCAGTTCTTTGCTGCGCCCTTTGGCCAGCAGTTTCATCAGCGCCCCGATGCCGATCAGTGGCAGGGTGTAAAAACCCAGGTTCACCTTCAGGCCCAGGCCCGAGACGATCCAACCGGTGGCTGTGTTGCCCAGGCTGGCTCCGATGACCACACCGATCGCTTGGGTAAACGAGATCAGGCCCGCGCTGACAAAGCCGATCAGGGTAACGGTGGTGGCGGTGGAGGATTGAGCCAGGGCGGTAATCAATGCGCCGGATGCAAAGGCTTTGATGGGCCTGCCGGTGCAGGCCAGCAGGAATTGCTGGAGTGATCCGCCGGCGAAAGCGACCAGCCCTTCGGAGAGCAGCATCATGCCGATCAGGAACAGGCCAAGCCCCCCGGCAAAGGGGAAAAGGATATCAAGCATGAGGTACAGGCAGGCAGGAGAACAGCCGGCAGTATACGACTCCAGGCGACATGGTCGCCAGCTTGATTTGGCCGGAAAGTAAAACGCCCGTTCGACATATGCCGAACGGGCGTTTTGTATAAGTGGCTCCCCGACCAGGGCTCGAACCTGGGACCTGCGGATTAACAGTCCGTCGCTCTACCGACTGAGCTATCGGGGACCAGCAAAGAAAAAGATTATATATCCTGATTTCTGGTTTTGTAAAGAAAAATGTGATCAAGGATATATTTTGTGCAAATGCATGGAAAGGTGAGTGTTGGCAATAGGAAAAAATCCCAGGTGCGGTACTGGGAGGATACTGGGCGGTCAATCTGTTGGATGAGCAGCCGGGGCAATAATTGCTTACAGGCGGTATGTCTGTTGGCCTGTGGGCCGAAGTGGGTCAAGGAAAGCGAGTGTTTCTGTCTTTTGCTTCTAGGGGAAAATGCTTAGAGTGCTTGTTTGGTGCGGCTTACAAGGTTTATTGACATCAATATAATTTAAACATGAAATATAAAAACAGCATTTTGAACGGATGTGCTCAAGAGTCGGTCGGGTTCTTTTTCTGCTTAAAAGACTTAAAAACCTGTCTTTAGATATATCTATGAGGCATCGCTGACCAGATGTTGTTTTTGCTTGCCGCGCGGGTGTTGCGCCTGCGGGCCAGTGCTACGCAGATCGACCCGGCCAGGGCATGCAGGGTGCTGTTGCGGGTCGGGGTCGCATAACTTCAACAAGAGAGCAGAGACATGAAAAAATGTGTGTTGGCCGTTTTGGCCATGCAGGCGTTGGCCACGACGGCCTATGCGCAGACCAGCGTCACTTTGTATGGCATCGTCGATACGGGCCTGGGCTACGAGCAATGGAAAGGCGATGATCTTGCCGGAGGCGGTGGCAAGAAAAGTCGTTTTGGCCTGGTCGATCAGGGCTGGCTGGGCAATCGCTGGGGCTTGAGAGGCAGCGAGGATCTGGGCAATGGTCTGAAGGCAAATTTTGTGCTAGAAAGCGGTTTTGACTTGGGCACGGGCTCCGGGCGTCAGGGGCGGCTGTTTGGGCGTCAGGCGATAGTGGGGCTGCAGGGCGATTCCTGGGGGCGTCTGGACATGGGCCGTCAGGTTACCGTGACGTCTCAGTATTTTTCGCCTGTGGCCAGTCCTTTCGGCGGTAATGGTTACCAGTTTGGGATAGGGACGGCGTTTACGGCGTCCAATACGGTTCGCTACGATAATATGCTGGCGTATCAGACCCCTGACTTTGCCGGCTTCCAATTGGGCGTGGGGTATTCCTTTAATACCAATGGCAACCAGCAATGGAACCGCAGCGGCTTGCCCGATGGGGCCATTAATAGCGACGAAGCCAATGTCAAAGCGTACAGCGTCGCTTTGCGTTACGGCCAGGGGCCACTCAAGGCGGTGGCGACGTTCGATCAGGCACGCTGGGGGGATGCACGCGAACGCAATGGCGTGCTGGTGGCGGGTCAGAGCGGCAATGTCAGTGCTTGGGGAATTGCCGCCAGCTATGATTTTGGCCCGGTCAAGCTGCATGCCGGCTTTGGGCAGGGGCGGGACGGCTTTATCGGCGGCTCGTTGCAGGCCGAACAGTTTGGTGGCGGTCTGCATAAGGGCTTGAAGGTCAACGCCTACACGCTGGGTGCTTCGGCTCCGGTGGGCAAGGCTGGCTCCTTGATGGGGTCCTGGACCATGGCCGATCCCCGTTCAGTGCCGCGTGCGACTGATGATGATAAAAGTCAGCATGTGTTCAGTCTGGGCTACCTGCATAATTTGTCCAAGCGCACCAGTTTGTATGCCTTGGGCTCGTATGCGCGCAACGTGGGCTTTTACAATGATCTGAAGAGCACGATGGTGACAGCTGGGATCAATCACCGGTTTTAAGCGTTGGGCCAACAAGCATTGCTTGTTGTGGAGCAGGCGAGCAGTAGTGCAAAGGGCGGGCGCGAACCGTAGCGCTGCCTGCCCCCTTGGGCTGCCGATTCGGCAGCCCAAGGTTTTTTTGCGTTCGCAGCACCTGAAAACTGAGCCTGCGCTACGCTAGGATGTGCGATCTTGTCATGAGGAGCGAAGGCGGAGGACGAAAAAAAACAGCCTATCGAAATAGGCTGTTTTTAGGTGTTTTTCTTGGCTCCCCGACCAGGGCTCGAACCTGGGACCTGCGGATTAACAGTCCGTCGCTCTACCGACTGAGCTATCGGGGACCAGAGAAAAATAAATATAGCATGTTTTTTTAAAAGTGTGCAAGCCCAAGTGCTTTATTTGCGGCGCAGCCTGGCGATTCACTGCGTCCGATGTTCATCGGCCGATGGCCTGGCTAGTTTGTTCTAGTGTGCTCCGGCGGCTGCCTCTGTTCCGCCGGTGAGCACTTTGCGCGGTCGTGCGATCCATACCAGGCTTAACAAGAGCAGAAAAATAATGGCCGAGGCCAGGAAGATATCCGTAACGGACAGCGTGCGGGCTTGCTGTTCGATGATTTGGTTCAGCACTGCAGCCGATTGCTGCGCATCCAGTCCGCTTTGGCGCAGGCCATGCATGATGGCATCGAAGGCAGGCTCTCCAGGGCGGGCCAGCTCGGTCAGGTGCGCATGGTGCATGCTGGCGCGATTCTCCCACAACGTGGTGGTGATAGAGGTGCCGAATGCGCCCGCCAGCAGGCGGGCAAAGTTCGAGAGGCCGGCGGCGGCCGGGACGCGTTCTGGTGCCAGCCCCGAGAGGGTGATGGTGGTCAAGGGAATAAAGAAGGTGGCCATGGCGGCACCTTGCAAAAAGGTGGGCAGCATGACTGACAGAATGTCCACATCGGTGTTGAAGCGCGACCGCATATAGCTGGTCAGGGCGAACACCAGGAAGGCGAAGGTAGCCAGCAGGCGCGGGTCGTAACGCCCCAGCAGTTTACCGACCACGGGCGAGAGCACGATGGCCAGAATGCCTACTGGCGCGAGCGCGATGCCGGCGGATGTGGCGGTGTAGCCCATTGTGCTTTGCAGCCACAAGGGCATCAGTACCACTGCACCGAAGAACACGCCGTAGGCGATGGATACGGATATGACGCCGGCCGTGAAGTTGCGCTCCTTGAAAAGCGTCAGATCCACAATGGGGTGGTGGGCAGTCAGTTCCCAGATCAGGAAGTAGACAAAGGCGATGACGCTGACAATGGCCAGCACAATAATCGTGGGGCTGGCAAACCAGTCCAGCTCTTTGCCTTTGTCCAACAGAATCTGCAGCGCACCGACCCAGATCACCAGCAGGATCAGGCCCAGGGTGTCGATAGGCAGGCTTATGCGGCGCGATTCGCGTTCGCGGTAGATTTGCCAGGATGCCCAGCCAGCCAGCAGGCCGATGGGGACATTGATATAGAAGATCCAGGGCCAACTGTAGTTATCCGAAATCCAGCCGCCCAGCAGCGGGCCGGCAATCGGGCCGACCAGAATGGTCATGGACCACATGGCCAGCGCAAAGCCTGTCTTGTTGCGTGGGTAGCTGCCCAGCATCAGTGCCTGGGACAGCGGGATCATGGGGCCGGCGACGGCTCCTTGCAGCACGCGAAACAGGACCAGTGATTCCAGCGACCAGGAAAAACCGCACAGCCAGGAGGTCAGCACGAACAGCATGACCGATATGACGAACAGCCGCACTTGACCAAAACGCTGTGTCAGCCATCCGGTGAGTGGCACGGTGATGGCGTTGGCCACGGCAAAGGAGGTAATGACCCAGGTGCCTTGGGTGCTGCTGACGCCCAGATTGCCGGCAATGGTTGGAATGGAGACGTTGGCAATGGATGAGTCCAGCACATTCATGAAGACCGCTGCGGACAGGGCGACGGTCCCCATGACCCGGGCGCGGCCTTCCAGCGGCGGATAGGTCAGCGGCGGCGGGACGGTGTCCGCCGACGCTTCGGTAGGGGCGTGTGGTTGGCTCATGATGCGAGATTGGCCTGAATGATGCGATCTATCTGGGCCTGGGCGTCTTGTGCGCCGTGTTCATAAATGTCCGTTTTCAAGCCGTGGCGGGAATCGGGCAAGGCCTGCGCGGGCGTGCTGTCCAGATCCACGGTGACATGCATGGACAGGCCGATGCGCAAGGGGTGCTTGCGCAGCTCGTCCGGGTTCAGGCGTATGCGCACAGGCAGGCGTTGCACCACCTTGATCCAGTTGCCGCTGGCGTTTTGTGCGGGCAGCAGGGCGAAGGCTGCGCCGGTTCCGGCGGACAGGCCCACGACTTCGCCGTGGTACTGGACTGACTTGCCGTAATAGTCGGCCATCAGCGTGACCGGCTGGCCTGGCTGCATGTTCTGAAGCTGGTTTTCTTTGAAGTTGGCCTCGACCCACAGTTGATCCAGCGGGACGATGCTCATCAGCGGCGCGCCTGCGGCGATGTGCTGGCCGACCTGCACCGAGCGCTGAGCCACCATGCCGGATACGGGGGCGATCAGGTCGGCGCGTTGCCGGGCCAGCCAGGCTTGACGATAGTGCTCGGCAGCTTGCTGTACATCGGGGTGATGGCTGACATCGGTGCCGCTGGTCAGGGCCTTGTTGGTCTCCAGGCGCGCCCGGGCCGATTCGATGCCGGCCTGTGCCTGCGCCAATGCGCTTTGCGCTGCCTGCACGGCGCTTTGTGCATGGCGCAGTTCTTCGCCGCTGACTCCGCCTATTTTGCCCAGCGCCTGGCGGCGCTGCAGATCCGTGCGGGCCTTGTCCAGATTGATCTTGGCTTGCTGTGCATCCGCCTGGCGGGCGGCAATGTCGGCTTTTAGGGCATTGTTCTGGGTAAACAGGCTGCGCGTTTTGCGCACGGACTGCGCCAGCGAGGCTTGGGCCTGGGCCAGGGCAATGTCTACATCGGCGCGATCCAGACTTAACAGCGCCTGTCCGGTCTGGACCAGTTGGGTGTCGTCTACGGCAATATTGACCACGGTGCCGGGAATTTGTGCGGAGACTTGGACCATATTGCCGTGTACGTAGGCGTCATCGGTGGTTTCGGTCTGACCCGAGAATATGGCCCAGGCACCGTAGATGACAGCGGCGATCACGATCAGCAGGGTAAAGCCCAGTAGCAGGCGTTTGCGGGAAGAGGAAGCGGGTGTTTGTGCAGACATGATGGTCAAGGCAGGTTGTGCTCGTTATGGTTTTGGGGCGGTCTTGGGTTCTTGGTAACCACCACCTAGGGCGGTAGCCAGTTCTGCGTCCAGATTGAAGGCCTGTACGCGCAGCTCGGTATCCAGCAGAGCCTGGCGTAGTACATCGTTCTGGGCCAGCAAAACCTGCAGGTAATTGCCCAATCCGGATTGGTAGCGCTGCTGGGCGATCTGATAGGCGTGTTGTATGGCTGCGTAGGCCTTGGCCTGCTCCTGGCGGGTTGCGCGCAAGGAGTGGATGCGAGTCAGGGCGTTGGCGACGTCGCGCAGGCTATCTAGCAGGGTTTGGTTGTAGTGCGCGATGGCCATGTCCTGTTCGGCGCGCCGGGCAGCGAGTTGTGCATTAAGAGCGCCGCCGTGAAAAAGGGGCAGGCTGATGGCCGGGCCGACGCCATAGATCTGGCTGGAGCCGCGCACCAATTGGTCCAAGCCCAAGGACATGAAGCCGGCGAAGGCGTTCAAGTTGATATTGGGGTAGAAGTCGGCGCGCGCGGCGGTGACTTGGTATCCGCTGGCTTGGACGGCCAGGCGGGCAGCGCGTATGTCGGGGCGGCGTCCCAGCAACTCCAGCGGTATAGCTGCAGGCAGCAAAGTATCGGGTTGGGGCAGGGGGCGGATAGCGATGGGTGCCGCTTGTTCGGGAGATTGTCCGCTCAGACTGGCGAGCTGGTTGCCCAGCAAGGCGGCATTGCCTTGCGCTTGTCGCTGTTGCACGCGGGCGGACGCCAGGGCCGACTCTGCCTGACTGACTTCGATGTCTGTATCCAGGCCGGCGGCTTTGCGCCGACGGGTGATATCCAGTACGGACTGGAACTGAGTGCCGAGTGTGTCCAGGGTCTGCGCTTGCGCCAGCGCGTTTTGCAAATGGAAGTAGGTTTGTACGATAGCGCTGACCAAGGCATTGCGCGCGGCTGCGTAGTCCGCTTGCGCGGCTTGTTCACGCGACAGGGCCGCATTGGCCAAAGATCGTTGCTTGCCCCACAAGTCCAAGTCAAAGCCCAGTGTCAGTTGCAGGTTGTTATCGGTCAGCATGGAGCCGGCATAGGGCGGCGGATAAATATAGTTTTCCGAAAAGCGCTGACGTGTCAGGCTGTAGCCGGCATCCAGCGTCGGCCATTGCACAGCCCGAGCTCCTTTAAGGGCCGCGTCTGCCTGGCGGATGCGTGCCTGGGCTAATTGCAGGCTGGGGTGGTGTGCCAGCGCCCGGTCCAGCAAGGCATCCAGTTGTGGGTCGTGATAGCGTGTCCACCATTGCTCCTGAGGCCACTGGATCGCCTGGTTGTGCAGTCCCAGAGCAGGTCCATCCAGCGTAGCGGCAGGTGGTGTCTGGCTGTTCAGGGCGGCGCATCCGCAGAGTAGGGCGATGAGCAGTAGAGGAGTGAGGTGCTTCATGCTTACAATCAGCTTAAAGATGCTGCCTAGTTTGTTTCTGCCTAGGCAGCGATTGGTTAAAAAATTTCAATCGGGTGTTGGCTTGCCTTCAGTCGCCTTTTGGCCGTTGTCGATGATTCGGTGCAGCAGGCAGAACAAGGTATCGATCTCGGCGGCAGAAAAGCCGTCCAGGTGGTCGTTCAGGGATTGGGCGATTTCGGGCAGGATTTTGCCAGAGACGGTATTGCCTTGCGCAGTCAGTTCCAGCAGGACCAGGCGACGATCTTCGTCGCAGCGCCGACGCAGCAAAAAACCTTTGGCTTCCAGGCGATCCAGAGTACGCGTCATGGCCCCAGTGTCGATGTTCATCAGGCGCGCGATCTCGGCCGGGGTGCGGGCATTGTGATAGCGCAGCATGATGAGGGGGCGCCATTGCATGGCTGTCAGGCCCAGGGGGGCAACGCGTTGGTTGATGGCCAGATGCAGCGAAGCCGACACGTTCTTGATCAGCAGACCAAGATTGGTGGCGGCGTTCAGGACGTCGGTTCCTTGACGATAGTACGGTTGGGCCGTCTCAGGCATGGGCAGCGCGTTAAGGCGAGAGTAAAATCAATTCCAGCCATTATCTTAAATCTTTTTTTATTGCCTAGGCAATAACTGATATGCATGCAATATGCTGTCAGTTGGTCGGCAAAGCGGTGATCGTCCTATGCAAGCAAGCCAGCGCCCGAGTGCGCAGCGCAGTTCTTTTTTGATCGGCCTGGCACTGGCCGGGTGTGGTTCCATTCTGTTCTCGGCCAAGGCGATCGTAGCCAAGCTGACCTATCAATACGATGTGACGGCGCTGACTGTCATCGGTTTTCGTATGCTGCTGTCCCTGCCGTTTTTTCTGGCCATCGCGTTCTGGCAGGTGCGCAAGGTGCGCCGTGGCGAACTCAAGGCCCTGACCGGCCGCCAGCGGCTGGAGCTGGTGGGCCTGGGTTTTATCGGCTATTACCTGGCCAGTCTGCTCGATTTTATCGGTCTGGAATATATTTCGGCCGGTCTGGAGCGGCTGATTCTGTTTCTGTCCCCCACTTTCGTGCTTTTGTTTTCGGCTGTTTTCCTGAAGCGCGCCATCTTGCCTAAACAATGGCTGGCGCTGGCCCTGTCTTATTTGGGCGTCAGCTTGGTGTTTGTGCAAGATTTGAGTCTGTCTGGCGATAATGTGCTGCTGGGCGCTCTGTGCGTGCTGGGCTCGGCCATCTCTTATGCCGCCTATCTGATCGGTTCCGGGGAACTGCTCAAATCCATTGGCTCTACGCGCCTGGTCGCCTACGCCATGTCGTATTCGGCGGTGTATACCTTGCTGCATTTTTTTGGCGTGTTCGGTTGGGAGGGGCTGATTCAGCCGGCGCAGGTCTATGGCCTGTCATTGATCCATGCCGTGTTCAATACGGTTTTACCTACTTTTATGACCATGTGGGCCGTGGAGCGTATCGGCGCGCCCATGAGTGCGCAGATGGGCTTGGTCGGGCCGGTGTCGGTCCTGTTTCTGGCTAACTGGTTTCTGGACGAGCCGATCACGGCCATGCAATTGTTGGGCACAGCCTTTGTCTTGAGCGGGGCGATGGTGTTGAGCCGCCGCAAGACATGAATTCGCAAAGGGGCAGGGGCCGTCCAAGGGAAAACGGCTCTGGGGCCTTACTGCGGGTTTGGCGGTGCCGGGCGAAGGGCACCGCCGGGCTGCGGGTGGCGTATTGACGCGCCGGTGGCATCTACGCGTTTATTTTCCGTTCGAGATGCGCCCTTCGATTTCATCACGATGCACGTCGTAGGTGGCGAAACCGGCCAGGTTGTCCGGCATGCTCAGTCTGTCTTTGTGCATCAGCGTGTGGCGTATATCTTCAAGACCGCTGCGCCAGTGTTCCTTCATGGTCTGACGGCCGAACTGGTAGTCCTTGTAGTGTTGTTCGTAGGGTTGGTTGCGGTAGATCAGGTGGATGACGTTGTAGCGTTTGTTGTTGGCCATTTCCTCGGCCAGCCTGCAGGGCAGGAAGTCTTTGCGTTGCTCTTCGGGGATGGCTTCCAGCAGGCGGCCCAGCACGTGACGCATGTACTGGGAGCGGCGCATGTCCTCGGTCACCATGCGGGTACGGCTGGAATAACGGATTTCGTTGATCCGGTCGCTGACTTCGCTCATGTTGGTGGGCACCGGGCCGCGCGCGCTCCATAGATCCACCTGGAACACCAAGGTGTCGCGGCGCGGCGACTGGTCCAGCACATAGGACAGGGGGGTATTGGAGACCAGGCCGCCGTCCCAATAGTATTGGCCATCGATCTCTACAGGGGCGAAGGCGGGCGGCAAGGCCCCCGAGGCCATGAAATGCTCGGCCCGCAACGTGCTGCTGTGGTTGTCGAAATACACGAAGTTGCCCGTGCCCACGTTAACTGCGCCCACGGAAATACGCTGGCGCTGATCGTTGATCAGGCCAAAATCGCACAAGCGCTCCAGCGTGTCTTTCAGTGCCGAGGTGTCGTAGTAGCTGGCCGCTTCGGCCAGGCCCGGCGTGTTTTGCGGCGGAGGCGGAAAGCGGGGCCGGAAAAAACCGTTCTGGCCCATGAAAAGTGCGCTGCTGGCGTTCCAGGCACCAATGGCTTCGCGCATGACATCGTTGATGCCGAACAGGGTTTTTTCCATGAAGCCGGGTGCCGGCATGCCGTAATAGGGTTGGCAGATGGTGTCCCAGAATTCACGCAGGCGCTCGACGCGCCGTTCGGGCGGATTGCCGGCGATGATGGCCGTGTTCAGCGCGCCGATCGAGATGCCGGACAGGCAGTCCGGTTCGATGCCTGCTTCTTGCAGGCCTTGGTAGACGCCGGCCTGGTAGGCTCCCAAGGCACCGCCGCCTTGCAGCACCAGTGCGACGGTTTCGTAGGGTGGCAGGTCTTTGGGGCGGGCAAAAGAAGACATGGCGTGTTCCAGCAGATCGGGCTTGGTCTGGGCATTCATGGCGTGGCTCTAGCGGTAAAGAGGGCTCATGGGAGGCGGCGTCGGTACGCTGCGTGCTGCACTGCAACAAGAATAGCATCGTCCAGATGGATCTCTGATGACGAAAGTGCAAAGTTGCGTCAAGTGTCCTGGGGCGGGGCCTGCAAGTGTTGCGCAAAGGCGGCGAGTACGTCGCTGCGGTAGCGTTCTTTAGGCAGCACGACGGACAGCCGGCGTTTCAGGTCCAGAAAAGGGGTGTGCAGTATGCGTAGACGGCCATTGGCGACGGCATCCACCGTGGCGGCCTGTGGCAGGCAGGCCAGGCCCAGGCCGGCAATCACGGCTTGTTTTATGGCTTCGACCTGGCCCAGTTCCATCAAGATATGGCCCGCGGGCAGAACGCTGAGCGCCTGCTCGGTCTGAGCGCGCGAGGCCGAGCCCCGTTCGCGCATGATC
>JQGF01002630.1_pt1 | contig 23018 bp, 18 predicted proteins | sample 210201 | NCBI WGS metagenome assembly JQGF01 (sample SAMN02947780, study PRJNA257236) | wastewater metagenome | biome: Domestic wastewater sediments; material: Domestic wastewater soil sediments and water; isolation source: domestic wastewater sediment treated with ammonia and hydroxylamine at...
AGGCTTGTTCGTCAATCAAAAAACCAGTCTGCTCATGGAGCAGATACAGGCAAATCCACCAGCCTGATGAGCAAGCCTTCAAAGCCCTGGATTCTTTCCAGGGCTTTTTTTTGTGTGTACGATTTGGCGCCCCCACAGCGACTGTTTTAGCTGCACGCCATTTTCCAGGTGCAAGGCCTGCACCGTCACAGTCAACCTGAGCCTACACCGCAGGCAAAGGGATGAACTGCTCATCGTCCAGTGGCGGCAGGCGGATGCGGCCATTGAGCCAGTCGTCCTTGGCCTGCTCGATGCGGTCTTTGCGCGAGGACACGAAGTTCCACCAGATATGGCGTGGTCCCAAAGGCTCGCCGCCCAGCAGCATCAAGTGGCTGCTCTGCTCGGCAAGGATACGGGGGCTGTCACCTTTGGCAAAGACCAGCATCTGGCCAGCTGGATAACGCTGACTACCTATTTCCAACCCACCCGCACAGATATAAATGGCGCGCTCGTCGTGGCCGGTTGGCAAAGGGACAGACTGGCCGGCCTGCACGCGCAACTCCATGTAGAACAAAGGCGAGGCCACACTGGCGGGACTGCACAAACCCAACGCCGAGCCGGCAATCAGGCGACCTTCCAGGCCCGTATCCTTAATCAGAGGTAGCTGCTCGGCCTCATAATGCACAAAGTCCGGATTCTGTTCTTCCTTGTGTTCCGGCAAGGCCACCCAGGCCTGGATACCATCCATGCGACCCCCTTGCGCGCGCATGGGTTCAAAGCGCTCGGAATGGCTGATGCCTGAACCCGCGGTCATCCAATTGAGCGCACCCGGTGTAATGTCCTGCTCCACGCCCAGACTGTCGCGGTGCGTCATGGCCCCTTCAAACAAATAGGTCACGGTAGACAGGCCGATATGCGGGTGTGGGAGCACATCATTCTCCGTCCCTACCGGTGCCGTCAACGCCTGCGGCCCCATGCGATCAAAGAAGATAAAGGGCCCCACCATACGCCGTTGGCGAAAGGGCAAAACGCGCCCCACCTCAAATGCACCAATACTGTGCTGGCGTTGTGGAATCAGCAGCTCGACCATAGACACCTCTATTGGGAAGTCGCAAAAATGCAATCCCGATTACTATACTCTGGTCCCTGATTGGTTCGCTTACTCCCGCATGCCCACGCTCTCACTCTTTGATCCCGATCCCGGCAACGTCCTGACTCTGGATACCGGCCTGATCGCCCTGCCGGGCCTGGCCCTGCCCTATGCCGCCACTTTGGCGCGGGCGGTTCAAGAACTGCTGCACAGTGCCCCCTGGCGACATATGCAGGTTCCATCAGGACATCGCATGTCAGCCGCACAAAGTAGCTGTGGAAACTTGGGATGGATATCGGACGAGCACGGCTATCGCTACAGTCCCACCGACCCGCAAAGCGGTTTGGGCTGGCCCGCCATGCCTCCGGTCTTCAAGGACTTGCTGACGCACATTGCCCAGGAGTCAGGCCAGGGCCCTTTGCAGCCAGATACCTGCCTGATCAACTACTACGACGAGCACGCGCATATGTCCTTGCATCAGGACAGAAACGAGCGCGACTTGCAGCACCCGATTGTCTCGGTGTCCTTGGGGCGTGAGGCCTTGTTCTTATGGGGTGGCGCAACACGCAGCGCCCCGGTGCGTACCCTGCGGCTGCGTGACGGTGATGTGCTGATCTGGTGGGGGCCTTCCAGATTGAATTTTCATGGCATACGCAGGCTGGAAGGCCCGGCCCATCCCCTGTGGGGCTCAGGCCGGGTCAATCTGACTTTTCGCAAGGCGGGCTAAGGCCCCGCTCGTCAAGCCAGTTCAGGCGGTGCAAAGCGACGGTTTTCCAGAACAGGCAAAATACGGCGGGCGTAAGCCAGACGCTCCCGATCAAGATCCACCAGCAACAAGGTTGGCGTCTCCGCCGCCTGCGCCACGATCACACCCAATGGGTCTACCACCAGACTTTGACCAATATTGCGTTCACCACATTCACCGACAGCCACCATATAGGCTGTATTTTCCAAAGCACGAGCTGTCGTCAGCACTCGCCAGTGATGCTCTTTCAAGGGCCCTTTGAGCCACGCCGAAGGTGCCAGCAACACCTGCGCCCCCTCGATGCACAAGCGTCGGGCCAGCTCGGGAAAGCGCAGATCATAACAAGTCATCAAACCCACCTTGAAACCGGCCACCTCGATCAAAGCGGGGATCTCGGTACCCGGCTGCACATAGCGCGACTCTTGCACCGAAAACGCATCATACAAATGCAGCTTGTTGTAATGCGCCACGACCAGGCCATCACGCAAGACCACCAGCGTATTCCAGACCTTGCCCTCACTGGCAGGGGTATGAATACAAAACACCACCGTAAGGTCAGTATCACGGGTCGCGGTCCGCAGTCGGCTGACAAACTCACCGTCCAGTGTTTGGGCCGATTTCAGCACCAGCTCCGGGTCGGCCACATTTCTCGCCAGAACCCCTTCCGGCAACACCAGCAACTGCGCCTCAGAGCGCAATGCCTGTTCGATCAGCCCCAGACAGGTAGTCAGGTTCTCCTGGGAATCTTTGGATACGGCCATCTGGCCCAATGCAACTTTCATGATCACCTCCTTGGCTGTGCGGCCTGATCGATTCTAACGCAGCCGTCGCCTCTGAGCAGGCCGGACCGGGGCCCGAACGCCCCCCACCCTATCTGCTACCCCGCTCCAGCCGCGCTTTTTACCGATGGCTGGCCCCAGGTCCACAAGGAGAGCGCCATGCTGCGCGAACCTCCACAGCAGACAAGCCTCCCCATGAGCGCCTTGACGTGCTCATAGGCCTTCCAGCGCAGGGGGGCCATGCCCACCTTTCAAACAAAAGCGAGCATGCGTGCCAGCGAATTAATTGCTCTCTCATGCAGCATGGTTAAAAAAACACATCTCAATGAGATATAAAATTTATTCATGCCTTAAATAAGATAAAAGAAATAACAAAGAAAAAATTCGACCTTATACCGAAAAACAGGCTGACCAGCTTAAACAGAGAATCAACTCAGCCAGCGACACGCTTTAATTCGTTAAATCCTTTACTCCTTTTACCAGCTTTTAATATGACCGGACATATTGTTTTTTATTTTCTACTGAGCAACATAAAAAGAACGAAAAAAAAAGAGTCTGGCGTAAGCATCCGCAGACTCTGTCATCCATACTGGGGCAGCGCCCCTTTCTAGGGCCAAAACGTGAGAACGCTGTTGCAGGCCGCTTTGCGCTTGAATAATCAATGAACTAATGATTGAAATTGAAAATAAATAGCATAAAAAAAACCCCCGATTTCTTGCAAAATCAGGGGAAAGCTACCACAGGAAAATGATTGGATACAAAAAACCCAATACCGTGATTCTATATAAAAAAAATAAAAAAATCAGCATACGTTGTTTAAGGCAGACGCTATAGATCCTTAAATTAATTTGTGCTAGGACGTAGAGATAATTAAAAATTAGAAAAACGTATCTACTTCCGACCTTGGTAGACAGCTATTGAGCCGCGGAAAATCTTGAGTCCGTACCCGGGAGTACGCGACAATACCCGGTCAGGGACCTACCCTCCCTCCCTCTTGTTTTTCAGGCCTTATCTTGTCCTCCTCACATCCTTCCTTATCCGCACAACACGTTTTACGGGCCATCCTGGCTTTAGCCGTCGGTGGCTTTTCCATCGGGACTGGCGAATTCGTCATCATGGGGCTGTTGCCTGATGTGGCCCGGGATCTGGGCATCAACATCCCGACCGCCGGCCATTTAATCAGTGCTTATGCCCTGGGCGTGGTGATCGGCGCTCCGGTACTGGCCGTACTGGGCGCGCGCTGGCCTTGGCGCCGCCTGTTGATTGCCTTGATGGCCGCTTACGCAGTGGGCAATTTCCTGACGGCAATTGCCCCCTCTTATGGCACGGTATGGGTCACCCGCTTCCTGGCCGGCTTCCCCCATGGCACCTACTTTGGTGTCGCCGCCCTGGTCGCTGCCCGCCTGGTCGCCCCCCATCGCCGGGCCCAGGCTGTCGCCTACGTAATGTTGGGCCTGACGGTGGCCACCTTGCTGGGCGTACCCATCGCTACGGCGCTGGGTCAATGGCTGAGCTGGCAGGCAGCATTCATTTTCGTCAGCGTGATTGCCGTGCTGACCATGGCGCTGATCCTGCGTTTTGTCCCGTTTGTCCCTGCCAATACCCTGGCCAGTCCTTTACGGGAACTGGGTGCCTTAAAACGCAAGCAGGTCTGGTTGACACTGGGCATAGGGGCCGTTGGTTTTGGCGGTATGTTCTCGGTGTTCAGTTACGTCAAATCCACATTAATGGACTTGGCCGGCTTGTCTCTGAGTGCCATCCCCATGGTGCTGGCCCTGTTCGGTCTGGGCATGGTGCTGGGGAATCTGCTGGGTGCCCGCTATGCCGATCGCCATCTGGATCGTAGTATCCAACTGGTGTTGGTCTGGGCCAGCGGCGTCCTGCTTTTATTTATGATGACCGCCCATCACCCTGTTCTGGGCTCACTGAACATCCTGCTGATCGGCACGATGGTCGCCTTGGGGCCTGCCTTGCAAATTCGCCTGATGGATGTAGCCGGGGACGCCCAGACCTTGGCAGCGGCCCTGAACCACTCTGCTTTCAATCTCGCCAACGCACTGGGAGCCTGGTTGGGCGGTCTGACCATTGCAGCTGGCTGGGGCTGGACCTCCACCGCCTGGGTAGGCGCACTGCTGGCGCTGGGTGGTTTGGCCTTGCATACCCTTTCGCTGCGCATCAAGGACTGAGTAGATGGCCCCCCTGGACCGCACGCATCTGCCAAGGGGCTGCTTTTTCATCTCTCCCTAACACTGAGCTGCGTGACGCCCCTGACAGCATCAGAACGTGCGGGGCACTGCTGGACGAGCAGCCAGCCAACCCGCATAGGCCATACCGAAGCTGACCAGAATGCACAAACCCAAAGCCCAACCCCAGCCGTTAAACATGTCATGCAAGCCCCCCATGGCAGGAGGTCCAAAGGCGGCCAGCAAATAGCCCATGCACTGCGCCATGCCCGACAAGGAGGCGGCCTGCGAGGTAGAGGTGGAACGCACCCCGATCAAGGACAAGGCAATCAAGAAGACACTACCGCTACCAAAGCCAAACAAGACTGCCCACAGCGATGACCAGGACGGCAGGACAAGAAATCCCACAAAGGTCAGCGTCTGAAGCACGGCACCTGCCAAAGCCACCACACGTTGATCATGCAAACGACTGAGTAGCGGCATCAAGAGCAAAGCCGGCACGGCGGAGGCCAGTTGCATCAAACCATGGATCTGGCCGGCATGATCGGGTTCAAAACCATAACTCACCAACATCACGGGCAACCAGCTGGCCACCATGTAGTAGGCCAAGGAATTCAAGCCCATATACAGCGTGATATACCAGGCTAGCGGCAAGCGCCATACCGGAGCGCCGGACGCCGACGGCGCGGGGGCATCTTGTGCGGCACGTCGGTCTGCACCCAGTTGCGTTGCCCACACTGCCACGCTGGCCAAGGCCATGATTCCCACCACAATCAGGGACGACCAACGCCAGCTTTGGCCCGTCCACTCGGCCATGGGCACCGCCAGAGCGGAATTGAACGCCGCTACCAAGCCCATGAACAAGACATACAAAGACGTGACAAGGCTGATGCGCATGGGGAAATGGCGTTTGACCAGCGACGGCAACAGCACATTGCCCAACGCAATGCCGACCGCCAGCAGACCAATACCCGCAAACAGCTCGCCTACCCCACCCAGAATGCGCAACACCACACCGGCGGCGATCAGCACCGAAGCGATAAACAAAGAACGAGACAGGCCCACCACCCGAGCCATGCCCGCTGCCAGCAATGAAATCACGGCAAAGATGAACAAAGGCATGGCAGTGAGCAGGCCGGCCTGCGTGGACGACAAAGACAAATCTGTCTGAATCAGGTCCAGCAAGGGCGCTATACCCGTAATCGGAGCCCGCAGATTGCCCGCAATCAGCAACACCCCCACTAATACCAGCATGGGGTGGGCAAACCAGGAAAAGCGAGAATGGGACATGAAAAACGACCAGTAGGTAAAAACCCTAGTCTATCGTTTTACCGCTTCGACGCAAACAGGATATTATGACAATTTATACCTCTAAACAGACAAACCATGAGTTTTAGCGCTGACCCGCAGGGAGGGCCTGTTTTCAGCATCAAGATGGCGATGGGCAGCACAACCGAAAATCCCCTGCATACCCATCCCAATGGCCAACTGATCATGACGCAATATGGCTCGGTGACCCTGCAGACCGACCAGGGCTACTGGATGGTGCCGCCCCTGTGCGCGGTCTGGGTGCCGGTGGGCATCCGGCACCGCGCCCATGTTGACGATCAGGCCCTGATCCATTTTCTGTATATTGAGCCCGGCCTGGATCAACTGCCCGAGCACTGCTGCACCCTGCAGTTAAGTCCCCTGGTGCGGGAACTGATTATTCACCTGAGCGAGCTCAAGGCTGACTACGAGCTGGGCAGCCAGACCCATAGACTGGCTCTGGTGCTGCTGGAGACCTTGAACCAGATGCCCACCCGCCAACTGCACGTTCCCGTGCCGGAAGACAGGGTGTTGCAAACAATTGCCCAGCACATGCTCAAGCAGCCTGATTCACGCCCCACCATGGCCGACTGGGCTCAAGAACTGGCTATGAGCGAGCGCACCCTGGCCCGACATATGCTAAAACACACAGGGATGAGCTTTGGGCGCTGGCGTCAACAATTCATGATCATGCTGGCCTTGCAAAAACTGGGTTCAGGAATGTCTGTCAAAAGCACTGCCAGGGAGTTGGGTTACACCTCGATCAGTGCCTTTATCAGTGTTTTCAAATCCATTGTGGGCGAGACCCCCAGCCGTTACGTAGGCCAGAGCCCATCCTCTTAAGCCCCCTTACCCTCAACACACATCCATGACCTCCACACCTCTGTCCCGCACCGGATATCTGCATCGCTTATTAAGTTGGTTTCAGATCTCTCACCTGTCGGCGGGACTGATCGCCGTGCTGGTGGGCTACACCAGTTCCGCGGCCATTGTTTTTCAGGCGGCACAGGCGGCCGGGGCCAGTACAGCCGAACTGGGCTCCTGGATGTGGTCCTTGGGTATTGGTTTGGGCCTGCTGTCGGCAGGCCTGTCTTTGCGCTACAAAATTCCCATTCTGACGGCCTGGTCCACGCCCGGCGCGGCCTTATTGGCCACCGGACTGGTGGGGCTGCCCATGTCCCAGGCCGTGGGAATTTTTCTGTTTTCCTCCTTGCTAACCGCCATTTGCGGCCTTAGCGGCAGCTTTCAAAAGCTGATGCACTACATGCCACGCAGCATTGCCGGCGCCATGCTGGGCGGAATCCTGCTGCGCTTTGGTCTGGATTTGTTTGGCGCCATGCAGACCCAATGGCTACTGTGTCTGGGCATGTTCATTGTATTTTTGACGGTGCGCCAGTGGTCAGCACGCTATGCGGTCCCTCTGGCTCTGGTGGCCGGTGTCACCATCGCCGCGCTGCAGGGCCTGTTGAAAATGGAGATTTTGAGCTGGACGCCCGCTACGCCCGTACTGGTCTGGCCGGAGTTTTCCTGGACGGCCCTGATCGGGGTGGGCATACCGTTTTTCATCGTAACCATGAGCTCGCAAAACATTCCGGGCGTGGCCGTCTTGAAGGCCCATAACTATGATGCCCCCAACTCCACCGTCATCAGCTGGACGGGGATTGTGGGGCTGATCTTCGGCCCCTTTGGCGGCTACGCCTACAATCTGGCCGCCATCAGTGCGGCCCTGTGCATGACGCCGGAAGTCGATGCCGACCCAGGCCAGCGCTACCGCGCCAGTGTCTGGGCCGGTATTTTTTATATTGCCGCCGGTATTTTCGGCGCCACCGTGGTCAGCCTGTTTGCCGCTTTCCCCACGGAACTGATCGCGGCCATTGCCGGGCTGGCTTTGCTGGGCACCATAGGCAATAGCATTCACATGGCGCTGGAAGCCCCGGATACCCGTGATGCGGCCCTGGTCACCTTTTTGACCACCGCCTCGGGCATGAGCCTGCTCAATATCGGCAGCGCCTTTTGGGGTCTGATTTTCGGCATGGCTATCTATCTGATTCAGAAACGAAAAGTGTCCTGAGTGGGCTTTTCCCTCAGCCTCTGTTCAAGACGGCAAACAAGCCTCACATTTGCTTGCCTTGCCGTCTTTGCCATTTGGCACACTACAGACGTGACTCTTTTTTATGGAGGTGCGTTATGCCTGCTTTATCTCAAGCTCAACAAAAAGCCGCTGGAGCAGCCTTGTCCGCTAAGCGCGGGGAGACGCCTGTGTCCAGCTTGAAAGGAGCGTCTTTGGAGATGTACAACACCATGAGCGAAAAAGAGCTGGAAGAGCTGGCCAGTACCGACACAGCTCGTCGCAACCTGCCCGAACACAAAGCGTAATCAGACTGCCTGTACGCGGATGCCGCTTTGCGCAAAGGCTTGATGCAAACGCTGAGCAAACTCGGCAGCTCCTGCCTGATCGCCATGCAAACACAAGGTGTCCGCTGACAATGACACGGTCTTGCCGGACAGGCTGGTCACTGTCCCTTGCTCGATCATCTGCATCACTTGACGTACCGACTGCTCCGCATCGGTAATCATAGCGCCAGGCTGTTGCCGCGGAGTCAGGCTGCCATCATCCTGATAGCTGCGATCGGCGAACACTTCCTGTGCCACCTGCAGGCCGGCATCGCGCCCGGCCTGCACCTGGACACTGCCCGCCAGGGCGTATAGGATCAGGCTACGATCAATATCGGCCACCGCCTGAGCGATGGCGCGGGCCAGTTGAACGTCCTTGGCGGCCATATTGTAAAGCGCGCCATGCGCCTTGACATGATGTAAGTGGGCTCCCTGGGTGCGGGCCACCGCGGCCAGCGCTCCCACCTGCACCACGACCAGGTCATAGACCTGCTCAGCCGTCACTGCCATCACCCGGCGGCCAAAACCCGCCAGATCCGGTAAACCGGGATGGGCGCCCAGCTTGACACCGTGCTTCAGGGCCAGGGCGACCGTCTTGCGCATGGTGCCCGGGTCCCCAGCATGAAAGCCGCAGGCGATATTGATGGAACTGACCCAGGGAATGACCTGCTCATCCTGGCCCATGACCCACGCCCCAAAGCTCTCGCCCATGTCGCAATTCAAATCTATGTTCAAGCTCATGCTGCTCCCTCGGATAAGCCGTCCAGCCGACCGGCAGCCTGGGCAATGCAACGCCGAAACCACAGCAGCTCGGCCGCATTGTGGGTGCGCGGATGCCACAGCTGATAGAAACGCATCAGCGGAAAATGGATCGGACAGGGCAAGACCGTAATCGGCAAAATACGAGCATAGTACTCGGCAAATTGACGATTGGTGGTAAACACCATATCGGTACGACTCAAAATACCGGGCACCAAGCCGAAATACGGTACCACCATCTGTACCTGCCGACTGATCCCCTGCTCGGCCAGACAGCCGTCAATAAAGCCACGCTTGTCCGTGACATGGGCCGAGGGAGCCAGGTGCGGCATTTCCAGATAATGCTGCAAGGAAAGGCCACGCTGAGCCAGTGGATGATGGCGGCCCAGCATGCAGACCACCTCATCATCAAACAGACGCGCCAGATGCAGCTTTTCCGGGGGCTCCAGCCAATTGCCGATCACCACATCCAGCTCGCCCTCCTCCAGGGCCTGCACGTAATCCAGATCCGGGTTGATGGTATGGACCACCAGACGGGCCTGCGGAGCCTGGCGACGTACCCGCTCCGCGATATCCGGGATAAAAGCCCCGTCCAGATAGTCTGGCGCCCCCAAATTGAAAACCCGGGTAGACTGGCTGGGATCCATAGGCTCTGCGGCGGCAGAAATTCGCTCGATTGCTTGGAGGGCTTCCGTGGCATGTGCCAGCAAAAAGGGGCCGCGCTCGGTAGGCACCATCCCCTTTTTACCGCGCAATAAAATCGGGTCGCCCGTGATTTCACGCAAGCGCCGCAAGGCATTGCTGACGGCCGGCTGGGACATGCCCAAGCGGATGGCCGTACGCGAGACGCTGTGCTCTTTGAGCAGCGACTGCAATACCCGCAGCAAATGCAGGTCTAGTTGTTCTCGTAATTTTGGCATGATCAAAATAATACAAGCGCTGGCCCGCGCCGTTGATCCGTATAGACACTCATACGCCTATATAGTGAACATCATTCCAGGCAAATGTTCGCGTCCTAAGCAAATGCTATCTTCGATCCGTAAAAAACCAGTCGAGTGAGATCATGGAGACAAGACCAATTCGTTTTATTTATCGCGGCCAGGTACAGGAAGTGGCTCACGCCCCCACCACGCGAACCGTTTTACAGTACATCCGTGAGGATCAGCACTGCACCGGCACCAAAGAAGGCTGTGCCGAGGGTGACTGCGGCGCTTGCACGGTCATGATTGGCGAACTGGACCAGAACAATCAATTGCAATTGCGTGCTGTCAACGCCTGTATCCAGTTGCTGCCGACCCTGGACGGCAAAGTGCTCTATACCGTTGAGGATCTGCGCCAGCAAGACGGCACGCTGCACCCCGTGCAACAGGCCATGGTGGACTGGCATGGCGCCCAATGCGGCTTTTGCACGCCCGGTTTCATCATGTCGCTGTGGGGCCTGTACATGGGCCACTCGCCTGAGGATGGTCCCGTCTCCCGGGCGCAAATCGACGATGTGCTTTCGGGCAATCTGTGCCGCTGCACGGGCTACCGTCCCATTATTGATGCCGCCAAGGCCATGCACAGTTACCCCGCTGTCAGTCTGGACCGCGCAGCCCTTGAAGACACCCTGCGTACCATCCGCCACAAGGACATGCTGGCCTACGAGTACCAAGGCCAGACCTTCCACGCCCCCCGCACACTGGATCAACTGGCCCAGTTGCGCGAGCAGTATCCTCACGCCCGTATTCTGGCCGGCAGTACTGATATTGGCCTGTGGGTGACCAAGCAATTCCGCGACTTGCCACATCTGATCTACATCGGCCAGGTGGCCGAGCTGCGTGAACTGAAACCCATCGAGGACGATCTTTACATTGGTGCGGGCGTGCTGCTGAACGACGCGTTTGACGCCCTGATCGAGGACCACCCTGAGTTGACAGAGCTGCGCCAACGCTTTGCCTCCTTTCCGATTCGCAACGCCGGCACGCTGGGAGGCAATGTGGCCAACGGTTCGCCCATTGGCGACTCCATGCCAGCCTTGATTGCGCTGCGTGCTCGCGTCGTGCTGCGCAAAGGCGCCGTCGAACGCGTCATGCCTTTGGAGGACCTGTATCTGGCCTACCAGAAGACCGCCATGGAACCGGGCGAATTCGTGCAAGGCCTGCTGGTCCCCCGTCACAAGGCCCAGTGGCAATTTCGCACCTACAAGCTGTCCAAGCGTTTTGACCAGGACATTTCCGCTGTCTGCGCTGCCTTTGCGATAGAGCTGGACGGCAAGACCGTCAAACAGGTCCGTATTGCCTTTGGCGGCATGGCCGCGACACCCAAGCGGGCCAGTCAGGCCGAGCAAGTATTGCAAGGCCAGGCGTGGAGCGAGCAAAACGTACAAGCGGCCATGCAGGCGCTGCAACAAGACTATCAGGCCCTGAGCGACATGCGTGCCAGCAGCGAGTATCGCCAGCAGAGTGCCGCCAATTTGCTGTACCGCTTCTTTCTGGAAACCCACCCTGAACACGCTTTGAGTCCCGCCCAGCTAAACGTCTTTCACCGAGCTCAAGCCAGCCTGGAGACTTTGTGATGAAAATTGACTCTATCGACCACCTGAATACTGCAAGCGCCCAGCGGGTGGGCGTGTCCTTCCTGCACGAATCGGCCGAGCTGCATGTCAGCGGCACCGCGGACTACACGGACGATCTGCCCGAGCTGCAAGGTACCGCGCATATTGCTCTGGGGCTGTCCGAACGGGCCCATGCCCGTTTGCTGAGCGTGGACCTGGACGCCGTGCGCCGCGCGCCGGGAGTCATTGCGGTTCTGACGGTTGCCGACATCCCGGCCGCCAATAATTGTGGCCCGATTCTGCATGACGATCCCATTTTGGCTGATGGCGTGGTGCATTACTTCGGGCAGCCGGTTTTCGCCGTTATTGCCAAGTCTCATGATCAGGCACGTCGTGCAGCCCGTCTGGGCCAGATCACCTATGAGGATCTGCCAGCCATTCTGACACCTCAGGAAGCCAAAGCGGCTCAGGCCGGCGTGCTTCCCGTCATGAACCTGAAGCAAGGCGATGCCAAAAAGGCTCTGGAAGCTGCACCCCATCGCCTGCAGGGCAGCTTTCAATGCAATGGGCAGGAACAGTTTTATCTGGAAGGCCAGATTTCCTACGCCGTACCCAAGGAATACGGTGCCGTGCATATCTGGTGCTCCACCCAGCACCCATCGGAAATGCAGCAACTGGTTGCCCACTGTCTGGGTATTGGCGCTCACAAGGTCCATGTGGAGTGTCGACGCATGGGCGGCGGTTTCGGTGGCAAGGAGTCCCAGTCTGCGCTATACGCCTGCGTGGCCAGTGTGGCCGCCGTCAAGCTGCAACGTCCCATCAAGCTGCGCCTGGACCGCGACGACGACTTCATGATTACCGGCAAGCGTCACGGATTCTATTACGAGTACGACATTGGTTACGATGAGGACGGTCGCCTGCTGGGTGCACGCCTGGACATGACCGCCAACTCAGGCTTTTCCGCCGACCTGTCCGGCCCGGTAGCCACCCGCGCAATTTGTCACTTTGACAACGCCTATTACTTGTCCGATGTCGAGATGAGCGCACTGTGCGGCCGCACCAATACGCAGTCAAATACCGCTTTTCGCGGTTTTGGCGGCCCGCAGGGTGCCTTGGTAATGGAAGTGGCGCTGGACGCGATCGCCCGCCGTCTGGGCAAAGATCCACTGGATGTGCGCCGCATCAACTTTTACGGCAAGAAAGAGCGCAATGTCACGCCCTACGATCAGACCGTGGTCGACAATGTGATTCACGAGCTGGTGGCCGAGCTGGAAGCAAGCAGTCAGTACCGTGAGCGTCGTAAACAAGTCCGTGCATTCAATGCCAGCAGCCCGATCCTGAAAAAGGGTCTGGCATTGACGCCAGTGAAATTCGGCATTTCCTTTAACGTGCCTGCCTTTAACCAAGCGGGTGCGCTCGTTCACGTCTATCGCGACGGCACCGTACTGGTTAACCACGGTGGCACAGAAATGGGGCAGGGGCTAAACACCAAGGTGGCTCAGGTGGTCGCCCATGAGCTGGGCCTGAATCTGGAGCATATCCGCGTTACGGCAACCGATACGACCAAGGTGGCCAATACCTCGGCCACGGCCGCATCCACGGGTACAGACCTGAACGGTAAAGCCGCCCAAGATGCCGCCCATCAGATTCGCCAGCGTCTGACGACAGTGGCTGCCCAATTGTTCTCGGTAGAAGAATCCAGCGTGAAGTTCGAGCGTGGTCAAGTCCAGATCGGTGAGCAGACCATGCCCTTCTTCCAACTGGTTGAGCACGCCTACCAAGCCCGTGTCCAGCTGTGGTCCGACGGCTTTTACGCCACCCCTGGCCTGCACTGGGACTCCAAGGTCATGAAGGGCAACCCCTTCTACTATTTCTCCTACGGAGCGGCGGTCGCGGAAGTGCTGATCGACACACTGACGGGGGAGTCTCGCCTTTTGCGGGCCGATGTTCTGCACGATGTGGGCCGATCCATCAACCCCGCCCTGGATATCGGGCAGGTTGAAGGTGCTTTTATCCAAGGCATGGGCTGGCTGACGACTGAAGAGCTGGTATGGAATGCCCAAGGCAAGCTCACCACGCATGCCCCGTCGACGTACAAAATCCCGGCCATCAGCGACTGTCCCTCCGACTTTCGCGTCAAGCTGTTCGACGGTTGCAATGCCATGGACTCGATTCATCGCTCCAAAGCCGTGGGTGAACCGCCTTTGCTGCTACCATTTTGTGTCTTCAATGCCATTCGCGACGCCGTGGCCAGCGTGGGCAATAACCAAATCGAACCTGAGCTGAACGCACCCGCGACGGCGGAAGCCGTGTTGCGGGCAGTTACGGCGATTCGCGCTGCGAAATGAGTAACTGGCCCTCTCTTGCCCTCGCCCGTCTAAAAGCGGGCGAACGGCTGGTGCTGTGTTCGGTGGCGCTGGCCAAAGGCTCCACGCCGCGCACGACAGGGACCGTCATGCTGTTCAGCCAGACGGAACAATGGCTGACCATTGGTGGCGGGCATCTGGAATGGGTGGCCGCCGAGCAGGCTCGTGTCTTGCTCGGCCAGCCGGGCGGACCGACCTGGAGCATGAGTCGCCTGCCGCTGGGCCCCAGTCTGGGCCAATGCTGTGGCGGTGTCGTTACCTTGTTGTACGAAACCTTGGACACGGCAGATCTGGACTGGCTGGAGGCGCTGGACGGAACCCTACGCGCCGGGCAGGCCGTCAGTCGCCGCTCTCGGTTACGGCCAGATGGCAGCAAGCTGGTGGATATCCAGTGCCCGTCTCTCGTCGACGAGTCCCGACTGGATTACGACGGCTCGCAAGGCGTCTGGCTGGAAGACCTGCCCCCCGCTCCTCTGACCATTTTGCTGTTTGGAGCAGGGCATGTTGGCGAGGCGCTGGTGCAGATCCTGGGCACCCTGCCCTGCCGGGTTCTGTGGATTGACGAACGCCCCGAACTCTTTCCCGCCCAGGTTCCCGACAACGTCAGCCTGGAAGTGACGGATATCCCCGATGCCCTGATCGAACAGGCTCCTGCCAATAGCTATTTTCTGGTGATGACGCATAATCACGGCCTGGATCTGGCGCTGTGCCAAAAGATCTTGCGCCGCCCCGATACCGCCTATGTGGGCTTGATCGGCTCCATGACCAAACGCCGTCAGTTCGAGCGCCGTCTGCAACAACGCGGCATGCCCGAATCCCGGATTCAGGACCTGGTCTGCCCCATCGGCATGCCCGGCATCAACGGCAAGGCCCCGTCGATTATTGCCGTGGCCGTCGCCGCGGAATTGCTGGCCCACGCCTACGCAATGGGCCGGCTCAGTCGCTGAGGCGACCCCGACTTCAAGGACACTATGACTACCTCTTTACACCCTGCCTGCGCCTACCGCGCCCAACTGCTGTACTTTGTAGCGGACCCCGCCACGCTGGAAGACCCTGCCGAGGCAGTACGCTACCATAGCGACGGTCTGTTGCTGGTCAATGAACAAGGCCGGATTCAGGCCTGCGGCGACTGGTCCGAGCTGTCGGACACGTTGCCTGCCGGTACGCAAACGCTTGATCTGAGCGGGAAAATCATCATGCCGGGCATGATCGACACACACCTGCACTTTCCACAAACGGATATCATCGCCTCTCCGGCCAGCGGCCTGCTGCCCTGGCTGGAAACCTACACGTTTCCGACAGAAGGCCGTTTCGGTGACAGCGCACATGCTCGCGAAGTGGCCGGCGTTTTTCTGGATGAGCTGCTGCGCAATGGCACGACGACTGCCCTGGTCTACGGCAGTGTCCACCCCCAGTCGGTGGATGCATTTTTCGAGGAAAGCCACGAGCGCAATCTGCGCATGATTGCGGGCAAAGTGATGATGGACCGCAACTGCCCGGATTATTTGCAAGATACGGCCGAGTCCGGCGCGCGCGATTCGGAAGACCTGATTCAACGCTGGCATGGCAAAGGCCGCCAGCTTTACGCCCTGACCCCCCGTTTTGCGCCCACCTCTAGCCCGGAACAATTAGCAGCCTGTGGCGAGCTGGCCCGTGCTTACCCTGACGTGTTTTTACAAACCCATGTGGCCGAAAATAAAGACGAGATCAAATGGGTGAGTGAGCTCTTTCCCACGAACCGCAGCTACCTGGATGTGTATGACAGCTTTGGCCTGCTACGCCCTCGCGCTATCTACGGTCACAGCATCTGGCTGGATGAACAGGATCGGGCACGCATGCATGATACTGGCAGTGTCGCGGCCCATTGCCCAACCTCGAACCTGTTTCTGGCCTCGGGCCTGTTCGACTTTCAATCCATCCGTCAAAGCAAGGTTCTGCACACGCTAGCCACCGATGTCGGCGGCGGCACCTCGTTCTCCATGCTGCGCACCATGAACGAGGCGCACAAAGTAGCGCGTCTGAACAACTACCACCTGACGGCGACGTCTATGTTTTACATGGCCACCGAAGGCGCCGCCCGCGCCCTGGACATGCAAGGGCAAATCGGGACGCTGGCACCCGGCGCCGAGGCCGACTTTATTGTCCTGGACCCCAAGGCCACCGCCTTGATGGCGCGCCGCAGCGCCTTGCTGAACTCGCTGGAAGAACAGCTATTCGTACTGGCCCTGCTGGGCGATGACCGCTGCATTCAAGCCAGCTACAGTGCCGGTCGCCGGGTACATGAGCGCGATCACTAACACAGACAGGCACGCATGCCCGGGCTCGGTCATCGACCGCTGACCGAACCCGGGAACGCTGCTTCGCTCTCATCGGCCCGCTGGGGCCTGGCGCAATTTCACGCGGATTTTACGCTGCCAACGATACATTGAGCCCGTCAGCAGAGAACCAGTTCCGGTTCCCTCTTATTCTTGGCGAGATTTCTTTATGTCCGGCACCTCTATCCAGGTACAGCGTAACGCTTTGTTTTACCTCTTAACCCAGGTTCTAGGAGTCACTTTCTTGTTTCTCTGGCTGGCCAGCCTGACTCAGGACTGGTCACCGCTCAACCCGTTACTGGCCGTCAGCCGTCAGCCTGGCCATATGGCCCATGAAATGAAAGAAGCACAAGGCCTGTTGACCGGCTTGATTGCGGCTGCTGGCCTGTCATTTGCCGCCTGGAAACTGTTGCGTTTGCGTGGACAGGACGCCTTGCCGGGCAAGCGCATCATGCTGTTGGGCACCAGTCTGTTTCTGGCGGTTCCCTTGTTGATGCTACTGCTGCAGCGTACGGCTGATTCCTACGGGCTGCACATCATGTACTTGTGGGTGCCCGAGCTCAAACCCCTGCTGGGTGTGGGGGCGGTCGTTGCGGTGGGAGCCGGCCTGCTGCATTTGTACTTTGCAGGCTGGGCCTTGAACCAGTCCCGCCTGCGCTGGGGCGGTCTGCTGGCGGGACTAGTGTGTGCATTTTTGCTGGGCCTGCTGGAAGCCGACCAGGAGCGTCTTGACCTACCACAGGTATTTGCCTCGCTGGCCATTGTCTGGTTGCTGGGCAGCCTGGCTTTCTATCCCCTGATTGTGAACCCCAAGCGCTGGTCCGCTTCACATAGCCAACGCGCCACCGTCGAACAGGCGTGGGAACACCTGGCCAGCGTTCAGGTGCAGCGCCGTCGCACCTTGGGGGTGTTTGGCGGTCTTATGGTCCTCATTTTGCCGTTCTTTGCGCCCACCTGGCAGGCCGACTCACTGGTGTTCCAGTTCACACGCATGAGCGGGCTGGGCCTGGTCCTGATTGCCGTACTGGGCCGTTGCTGGTGCATGCTGTATCTGGGCGGACACAAAGGTTCCAGCCTGATCAGCCAGGGCCCCTATTCCATCAGTCGCAACCCTTTATACCTGTTTTCACTATGCGCGGTCATGGGTATGGGAGCCCTGTCGGGCAGCCTGCTACTGGGCCCTGTACTGGCCCTGTTCGTCTACGCCGTATTCAATAATGTGATTGACGAAGAGCAGGTCCTGCTGCAAAAGGTGTTTGGTCAGGCCTATCTGGATTACTGTGAGCGCGTCCCTCGTCTGGCCCCACGCCTGAGTCTGTGGAACAGCCCTGCTGAACTGCAAGTCTCTTTAGGCGGCCTGGCACGAACATTGCGTGATGCGCTACCCTATTTCCTGATCTGGCCCGTTTTCGCGCTGGCCCAATGGCTGCAGATCAATGGCTGGGTACCTGTCTTGCTGCGTCTACCCTGAACAGCCTTAGGTGCAGTAAGCTCACCAAGAACCGGCCTTACTCTGTGGAACAAGCTGTCATGCGTGTCCTGATTGTTGAAAACGATACAACGATTGCCGAAAATCTCTATACCTACCTGGAGTTGAAAGGCTTTGTGGTGGATGCCGCCTACGATGGCAATGGCGCCCTCGCACTGCTGGAGGAACAGGATTTCGATGCCCTGGTGCTGGACCTGGGCTTGCCGGGCCTGGACGGTTTTGGGGTGCTTCAGGCCTTGCGCCAATCCCGGCATAGCCCCATCCCCACTCTGGTTCTGACCGCCCGCAGCCAGTTGGAGAGCAAGTTGACCGCCTTTGACCTGGGCGCAGACGATTACCTGATCAAACCCTTCGCGCTAGCCGAGGTCGAGGCACGCTTGCGGGCCTTGTTGCGACGGGGGCCGCCACAGGTCCAACATGGCTCCCTGCGTTGGGGGAGTCTGGAATACAACCTGGATTCCGCATTGGTCAGCGTGAACGGGCAAGAACTACACCTGAACTTCAAGGCCCGCCAGCTGCTGGAGGCCTTGTTGCGTGATCCGCAGGCCATTTTGACGCGTCGCGCACTGGAAAAAACACTCTGGCCACAGGGTGCCCCTTCGCCTGAAGCATTGCGCAGCCAAATCCATCTTCTGCGACGGGCCCTGTCGGAAGCCGGTGCAGGCACCATCGAAACCTTGCCGGGCATGGGCTGGCGTTTGCAACAGGAGAGTTAAACCATGGCCCAAGCACTGCGCCGTAGCCGTTTCATGAGCACCTTGACTCAGCGCGTATCTTGGGCCCTGACCCTGATTGCTGCTCTGCTCGTCGTCATTATGGGAGGCTTGGCTTATATCGCGTTTGCCCGCATGGAAGACGGGATGGTCAACGCCATGTTGGTCTCTTACGCGCGCAACCCCTCTTTGCTGCCCGACAGTGGCTATGGCCGCAGCGAGGCACTGGGAGCCGAACTGGATACCTACTGGTTTGTACCCGAGCAACCCAAGGACAATCTGCCCCAGTTCGCTCGCGTGCCCGAACCGGGGCTCTACGAATTTCATATAGGCAGCGACACCTGGCACGTACTGCGGCAGGACAAGGAGCAAGGCCAGCTTTATCTGGTGTACCGGGCCACCCCGCACGAGGACCGGGTACGGGAGTTCGGCCTGATTCTTTCCCTGATCGGCTCCGCCACGATCCTGTTGGTTTTCCTGCTTGGTCGCCGTGTTGCCCGCCATGCAGTCGCGCCCATGCTGACACTGTCCCGTCATCTGGAAAACTGGGCGCCGGGCCGCTCTGGCCTGCCAGAGCATCAGGATGACGAAGCGGGCCGCCTGATCCGGGCCTTTAACCGTATGCAGGAGCACGTTGAGGAACTGCTTAACCACGAACGAGAGTTTGCCGCCAATCTGGGCCATGAACTGCGGACCGGACTGACCGGCATACGCAGTGATTGCGAGCTCTTGCTGCTGCAACTGCCTGAGGGGCCATCACAGCAACGGTTGAAACGCATGATGGTTCAGGCCGATGCCATTAGCGCCAGTCTGGACGCGGCGGAAAGTCTGGCCTATACGGCCGAACGCCATGTACGCGAGGTCGATATCCGCGAGCTGGCCCAACAAACCTGGCAAGCCGTCGCCTTGCTAGATGCCAACAGCAGCAATGTGCGATGGAGCAACCAGTTGCCCGACACTCTGCTCTACACCCTGGACCCCTACGCCTTGTCCATGTTGTTGCGCATCCTGATGCGCAATGCCATCGATCACGCCGCGCCCTGCAAGCTGCAACTACGCTGGATTTCGCCCAGCGTACTGGCCTTGCAGGATGACGGCCCCGGGATTGCCGAGCAAGATCGGATTCTTATTTTCGAGCGCCATTTCAGCCAAGGTAAACAGTTGCCGACAGGCACCCGAGAAGAAGGCCACCGAGGAATAGGCCTGGCCTTGGCCCGCCAACTGGCGCTGGCACAGGGCTGGAGCTTAAGCGTGCAAAGCGGACCTGATGGCAAAGGCTGTGTCTTCAAGCTGGACCTGGACCCGGCCTGATCTCCCGAAACAGCCAGACTCTCCCTGCTCTCTGTTGCCCCCATGGCAAGGAGCAATAAAACCATTTAGTCCGTCAAAAAAGAGGCCCTCCCCGCCCCGATCGAAGGCCGCGTCCAAGCCTTGAAAACGCACCTCGTCAGGCTGGGCGGAGCACTAGGAGCACTAGGAGCACTAGGAGCACTAGGAGCACTAGGAGCACTAGGAGCACTAGGAGCACTAGGAGCACTAGGAGCACAAAAAAACCCGGTCTTCGCAGACCGGGTTTTTTTTAAGCTCTATACAGACTTGCTCACAACTTACTGGCTTTCCAGGAAACTCTTCAGTTTGTCTGCACGACTAGGATGACGCAGCTTGCGCAAGGCCTTGGCCTCTATTTGACGAATACGCTCGCGCGTAACGTCAAACTGCTTGCCCACCTCTTCCAGCGTCTGGTCGGTGCTCATCTCAATACCGAAACGCATGCGCAGCACCTTGGCTTCGCGGGGCGTCAAGGAATCCAGGACGTCTTTGACCACATCGCGCATCGAACCGTGCAAGGCGGAATCCGACGGCGAAACGGTGTTGTTGTCCTCAATGAAGTCGCCCAAATGAGAATCGTCGTCGTCACCGATCGGCGTTTCCATGGAGATAGGCTCTTTGGCGATCTTCAAAATCTTGCGAACCTTGTCTTCAGGCATGTCCATCTTCTGGGCCAAGGTTGCCGGATCAGGCTCAACGCCGGTTTCCTGCAGGATCTGACGATTGATACGGTTCATCTTGTTGATCGTCTCGATCATGTGAACCGGAATACGAATCGTACGGGCCTGGTCGGCAATCGAACGCGTAATGGCCTGACGAATCCACCACGTTGCATACGTGGAGAATTTGTAGCCACGACGGTACTCGAACTTGTCCACTGCCTTCATCAAACCGATATTGCCTTCCTGAATCAGATCCAGGAACTGCAGGCCACGGTTGGTGTACTTCTTGGCAATGGAGATCACCAGACGCAGGTTGGCCTCGGTCATTTCGCGCTTGGCTTTGCGTGCCTTGGCTTCGCCCGTGGTCATGCGCTTGTTGACCTCTTTCAGATCCTTCAGCGGCAACACAACACTGGTTTGCAGGTCGATCAGCTTTTGCTGGATTTCCTGAATCGCAGGGATGTGACGTTCCAGAATGGCGCTGTAGGGATGGCCGGCAGCCACTTCCTGCACCACCCAGTCCAGATTGGTTTCGTTGCCGGGGAACGCCTTGATGAAGTGGGCGCGTGGCATGTCCGCCCGATCCACACAGATGGTCAGGATTTCACGCTCATGCTGACGCACGATCGCAACCTGTTCACGCATGGTATCGGCCAGCTTCTCCACCATTTTGGCAGTAAAGCGAATGCCCATGAATTCGTTCAGAATGGTTTCCTGAGCCTGCACATAGCCCGGGCTCTTGTAGCCTTCGGTCTCAAAAGAGACGCGCATCTTGTCAAACCACTCGCCGATGATGTCGAACTTCTTGAGTGACTTGTTGCGCAGATATTCAATCTGCTTGCTGCTCATGCCGCCGGCTGGACCCTCGTCCTCGTCGTCGGCAGTGACACCGGAGCCGGCGTACTCTTCGCCATCATCATCCACCAGACCGTCAACCACTTCGTCGATCTGCATGACGCCTTCACGTACACGCTGAACGTAGGCCAGAATTTCGTTAACGGTGGTAGGACAAGCGGCAATAGCCATCACCATGTGCTTCAGGCCGTCTTCGATACGCTTGGCGATTTCAATCTCGCCCTCGCGCGTCAGCAGCTCCACCGACCCCATCTCGCGCATGTACATGCGCACCGGGTCTGTGGTGCGACCGAAGTCGGAATCCACGGTGGTCAGTGCAGCTTCGGCTTCGTCCTCGACATCATCGTCGCTGGATGCCATGGGCGCGTTATCGCTCATGAGCAAGGTATCCGCGTCGGGAGCCTGGTCGTAAACCGAAATACCCATGTCACTGAAGGTGCCGATAATGCCGTCAATGGCTTCGACATCCACCAGATCGTCGGGCAGGTGGTCATTGATCTCGCTGTAAGTCAGGTAACCCCGGTCCTTGCCCAGCTTGATCAGTGCCTTGAGGCGATTGCGACGCGCTTCCTGTTCTTCCGGGCTCAACTGGCCGCGCACACCGAACACGTCTTTTTCGGCCTTGGCGCGCTTGGCTCCACGCTTGGCAACCGGTTTGAGATCAGGAATGACCTCTTCTTCGCCCATTTCGTCGTCATCGACAAAATCGATGCCGTCGTTATTTGCGTTTTTTGCAGGACGTCCACGGCGACCGCCGGTAGCGGCCTTGACCGCTGTTTTCTTGGCAACCGCTTTTTTGGCTACCGTCTTTTTAGCAGCCGCCTTTTTAGCTGCCTTTTTGGCAGGCGCTGCGCCTGGCTCTCCACTTTCGTGAAGCTCATCGAGCTCTACCGAGCTTGATGCCCCTGATTTTGCTGTCGCGGCCAAGGTTTTCTTAGCAGACCGAGAGACCGTCGTCGAGGTTTTACCAGTCGTTTGAGTCATATTTTCTTCCATAGACGCCATTTACCCCTGTGGCACTAAATGTGTAGCCACCGAGTCGTACAGGCAAGAGCCTGATAATGAGCGTGTTCACAACCGGCTTGCTCCTGGACGTGCTGCGCTAGCGAACCCTAAATAAATGTAATCCCTGGCTCCGGGCTCAAGGCATAAGGTGGTTCACAATCCGCTACCCGCCACATTTGCTCGCGTACCAGTTTTAACCCCCTGGCCGGCCACAAACACAACACATAACCCAATATTTTACTTCACTTGCCGAGTATAAGCAGCATTCAACAAAGCAATACGGCGTGTCAATTCTTGATAACGCTGACGCTGTTCGGGCTCTTGCAAGCCCGTGGCCACCAATGCCGACTGCTCTGCCTTGATCGCATCCAGTTCGATGCGATGCAGCGCATCACGCCATTCACCCTGCGGGTCAGGCAATTCTTCTTCGCCCAAGAGCTCCGTGGCCAGCGCTTCGAGCACGGGGGCCAGGTCGGACTCGGGGTCCACGGCCTCCAGCAACGCACCTGCA
>JQGF01000807.1_pt1 | contig 22118 bp, 21 predicted proteins | sample 210201 | NCBI WGS metagenome assembly JQGF01 (sample SAMN02947780, study PRJNA257236) | wastewater metagenome | biome: Domestic wastewater sediments; material: Domestic wastewater soil sediments and water; isolation source: domestic wastewater sediment treated with ammonia and hydroxylamine at...
ATCCACCCCGGCTACGGCTTCATGGCCGAGAATGCCGATTTCGCCGAACGTGTCGAAAAAAGCGGCTTTGTCTTTATCGGTCCGCGTCCCGAAAACATCCGCACGATGGGCGATAAGGTCATGGCCAAGAAAGCCATGATCGAAGCCGGCGTGCCCGTGGTGCCCGGCTCGGACGGTGCTTTGCCCGACGATCCGCAGGAGATTTTGCGTATTGCCCGCGAAGTGGGCTATCCGGTCATCATCAAGGCCTCGGGTGGCGGCGGCGGACGCGGCATGCGCGTGGTCTATACCGAAGCGGCCTTGCTGACGGCGGTCGCCACGACCAAGTCCGAAGCGGCGGCGGCGTTCAACAATCCCGAGGTCTACATGGAAAAGTACCTCGAGAATCCACGCCATATCGAAATTCAGGTGCTGGCCGACGGCGATCGCAATGCGATCTGGCTGGGTGAGCGCGACTGTTCCATGCAGCGTCGTCACCAGAAAGTCATCGAGGAAGCACCGGCCCCCGGCATTGCGCGTCGTTTGATCGAGCGTATCGGCGAGCGTTGCGCCGATGCCTGCCGCAAAATGCGTTATCGCGGCGCGGGCACGTTCGAGTTCCTGTACGAAAACGGCGAGTTCTTCTTTATCGAGATGAATACCCGTATTCAGGTCGAACACACGATCACCGAAATGATCACTGGCATTGACTTGGTCCAGGAGCAGATCAAGGTGGCCGCGGGCGAGAAGTTCGTGCTGCGCCAGCGCGACATCCAGTTCGAGGGGCACTCCATCGAATGCCGCATCAATGCGGAAGATCCATTCAAGTTCACCCCAAGCCCAGGCTTGATCACCAATTGGCACACACCGGGCGGTCCAGGCGTGCGTATCGATTCGCACGTGTTCTCCGGATACACGGTGCCGCCATTCTACGACTCGATGATTGCCAAGCTGATTACCTACGGCAAGACCCGTGAGCAGGCGATTGCCCGTATGGACATCGCCTTGTCCGAAATGGTGGTGGAAGGCATTCAGACTAACGTCGCTTTGCACCGCGAACTGATGCAAGACGCCAATTTCAAGGCAGGCGGCACCAGCATTCATTACCTGGAACAGAGACTGTCCCAGCGCAAGTAAGCCAACAGGGCGTGACGGTCCTGTACCGGCATGCCTTGCGCCGCGATCATGCAAAACAGGGGCTCGCCCCTGTTTTGCTTTATGGAAGAACTAGATGCGTGAACTCTTGTTGAGCTGCCCTGAAGAACAGGCAGAGCACTTGTCCGATGCCCTGCTGGAAGCGGGTGCCTTGTCCGTTTCCGTAGAAGATGCCGACGGGGACACCGAGCACGAAAAACCCTTGTTCGGCGAACCGGGCATAGAGCCTGAAGTATTGGCCTGGCACCACAACCGAGTCGTTGCTTTGCTGCCCGAGGACATGGAGCCTCAGGACATGGTGCAGTTGCTGGGTCAGGCGGGCGTGCTCGATCCGGCGCAGGTGCAGTGGAGTGTGCGCGATGTGCCCGATGCGGACTGGGTTCGCCTGACTCAGTCGCAGTTCGGCCCCATTCCGGTCGGTGAGCGCATTCTGATCGTACCCAGCTGGCACAAGGACGATGTGGATCTGCCTTTGGTGCAGGAGGCGGGCGATGGTTTGGTGCGCATCGAGCTGGACCCCGGGCTGGCTTTTGGCACGGGCAGCCATCCTACGACGCATCTTTGCCTGGACTGGCTGGCGCACCATGTCCAGCCGGGGCAGACCGTGCTGGATTATGGTTGTGGATCGGGCATTTTGGCCATTGCCGCGCGTAAGCTGGGGGCAGGCCAGACACTGGGCGTGGATATTGACGAACAGGCCGTGATTTCCACGCGCTACAATGCGCAGGTCAATCAGGTTCAGGTCCAGGGTTTGTTGCCCGATCAGATGCCTGCCGGGCAGACCGATCTGGTCGTGGCCAATATATTGGCCAATCCGCTGCGCATGCTGGCCCCTATGCTGGCTAACCGCGTCAAGCCGGGTGGCCATCTGGTGTTGTCAGGTATTTACGACTGGCAGGCCGACGAGATGATCGCCGTCTATTCGCCCTACCTGCCGTTGAAGGTCTGGCAGATACGCGATGGCTGGGTCTGCCTGGCTGGTCAGCGTCCTTTGTAAGACGGTAAGTATTTAGGTGGGCTTATGGAGCTGAAGACTCGCTGCCCTCGGTGCTCAACGACGTTTGCAGCCAGTGTCGAGCTGTTGCAGCGCCGCCGGGGCTATATACGTTGTATCCAGTGCGCGCATATTTTTGATGGTTTCGAGGAGGTGATCGACGAGGGCGAGCCGGAACCCACCTATCGTGCGCCCTCCCAGGCTCCCGAGCCCTCGGTCAAGATCGAGCCGGTGCTGGCGCAGAACCCGCCCCCGACGGCACAGCAGGTCGATCTGCAGGCACCTGTGCAAGGGCCGCGTTTTGTCGAGCATTCCCGTCATGCGCCACCGCGCGACGAGGGGTCGGCCCACGACTCGTTGCAGGTGCGCAAGTTTCCTGATTCCGTCCTGGCCAATGCGCCAGTCGCGCCGCCCCAGCCCTCGATCCAAGCTGATCGATCAGACAGCGATGGACACGAACAGCTTCCTTTTTTTGTGTCCGGACATCTGCCGGCTCAATCCAGTGAGCATCATATCGGCGCGGCATCCTGGGGGGAGTCCGACCCGGATTTCAGCGTAGGCGACCGTGCCCAGACTTTGCGCGCGGCTTACCCTTCGCGTCAGGCCGACGGGACGGCAAGGGCAGACGCCGAGCAGGATTGGACCATTCCTGCTAACCCGGCCTTGCAGCGCGAAACGCGCTACGAAGGTGAGGCTGGAACAGGACAGCGTATCTGGTCGTTCTTCTGGAAATTGTTGTGCGTGCTCGGTATCGTCGTGCTGCTCGGTCAACTGGTGTATGTTTACCGGGTGCAGATTGCCAGTCATGTGCCGGTGCTGCGTCCCGTTCTGGAACGGGCCTGCCTGGAGCTGGGCTGTCAGGTGCCTTTCGAGCGTCGTATCGATGCCATCCGCATCGTGTCGTCGGCCTTGCACAAGGAGCCGGGTGAAGGGTCGCGCTCCATGCTGCGTTTTACGCTGCGCAACGAATTTGAGCGTCCGCAGCAGTGGCCCACGCTGGTGCTGGACTTGAAGGATTTTTCCGGTGCCCTGATCGCCCGGCGCAACCTTGCTCCCGAGCAGTATCTGGTGCGGGGCTTGCGACACCTGCCTTTCGGGGCACGTGCGGAGCTGGCGGTGCAGTTGCCCCTGGATACCGGGGGACTCCAGGTCAACGGCTATGAGATTAGCCCTTTTTTTCCATAAGGTACGTTATGTCCGAGCGAGTGCTGGTGTGTGGATCTATCGCGTTTGATACGATCGCTGTTTTCGAGGGCTATTTTAAAGATCATATTTTGCCCGACAGCATTCAGGCGCTGAGCGTGTCCTTTTTTGTGCCTAGCCTGCGTAAAGAGTGGGGTGGTTGCGCGGGCAATATTTCCTATACGCTGAACATGCTGGGCGGCGAGCCTGTGCCAGTAGGCACGGTAGGGGGTGACGGCCTGGATTACGTCAAGCGCATGAACGAGCTGGGCATCGATACCGGCATGGTTCGTGTCATGCCAGAGCTGTTTACCCCGCAGTGTTTTATCACCACCGATCTGGCAGCCAGTCAGATCACGTCTTTTCATCCAGGTGCCATGCTGCACTCGGCCGATAACGACTTGTCGGGACAGCAGGCGGGCTGGGGTATTGTGGCGCCGGACGCCAAAGAAGGCATGTTTGCCCATGCCCGACGTCTGAATGCCATGGGCGTGCCGTTTATCTTCGATCTGGGGCAGGCTATGCCATTGTTTTCGGGTGAAGACTTGGTGGAGATGCTGCAACTGTGTCAGGTTCTTACCGCCAACGATTACGAGGCCGAGGTCATTGAGCAGCGTACCGGTAAGACCATGACGCAGATTGCCGGCGGCCTGAAGGCAGCTGTGGTCACCCGTGGTGCTCATGGAAGCACGCTTTACCGCGATGGCCAGGAAATTGCCATTGCGCCAGTCCCGGCCGCTCAAGTGCTAGACCCTACCGGTTGCGGCGATGCGCATCGTGCCGGCCTGTTATATGGTCTTACAAAAGGGTGGAGTTTTGAGGAGGCCTGCAGCTTGGGTAACCTGATGGGCAGTATTAAAATTGCCAGCCATGGTCCCCAGAACCATGCGTTTAAACGATCCGATGTACAGGCTATGCTAAAACAGCACTTCGGTATCGAACGCAGCCTTTGATCCTGAGTCCAGGCGCAAATGTGTTGGGTAGGCCAGGCGAATTTTCCGGAGTAAATCGTATGCATGCTTCTTTTTTTCATCGTCCCAAAGTCCGTCTGCTGATGGCAGCCAGCTTGGCCGTTCCGGTCTTTATGCTGGCGGGGTGCGCGAACCAATCGGCATCGAGCTCCGTTTACAGCTACGGCCAGGCCCAGCGTGAGCAGATTGTGCGGCTGGGCACGGTTGTCAGCGTGCGTTCCGTCACCATTCAGAAGGATCAGACTTCTGGCGTGGGATCGGTGGCCGGTGCTGCCATTGGCGGGGTGGCGGCCAGCTCCATCGGCGGCGGTCGTGGCAGCATTATTGCCAGTATCGGCGGTGCTTTGCTGGGTGGCCTGGTCGGCAATGCCGTAGAGAACCGTGTCGGCAAGTCCGACGGCCTGGAAATCACCGTCAAGCTGGATAATGGCGAAACCCGTGTGGTCGCTCAGGAAGCGGACGTTCCCTTGTCCGTTGGGCAGCGCGTGCGCATGCTCAGTGGCAACGGGCCTACCCGCGTGGTGCCTATGTAAGTGTGTCCTGCTTGGTAGCAAAGCGAAAACCCGGCGTCAGCCGGGTTTTTTGTGTCTGGCGCGCGATCGTGTGTGCTCAAGCGCTTTCGCGATCCAGCAAACTGCGCTTGCGCTCCAGCCCCCAACGGTAGCCGGCCAGGTCACCGTCCCGGCGCACGACACGATGGCAGGGAATGGCAACGGCCAGCGTATTGGTGGCACAGGCGCGGGCGACGGCGCGCACGGCGCGTGGCTGTCCCAGGCGTTGCGCAATATCGGTGTAGCTAAGGGTCTGGCCGACCGGAATGCTGCGCAATATTTCCCAGACGCGCTGCTGGAACGCCGTGCCTTGGATGTCCAGGGGTAGATCCAGCCCTGTCGCAGGGTTTTCGACCAATGCCACCACTTGCGCCACTCGCCGCTCGAACTGTGGATCGGCCCCGATCAACTGGGCCGCTTTGAAACGTTCTTGCAATTCTATTAGTAGTGCTTCGGCGTCGTCGCCCAGGGAGATGGCGCAAATTCCGCGCTCGCTTTCGGCCACCAGCAAGGCACCCAGGCTGCATTGGGCAATGGCAAAGCGTATGGTGTTTCCATGACCGGCCTGACGGAAGGAGCGGGCCGACATGCCCAGCAAGGTGGGGGACTCTTCGTAAAAGCGGCTGGCTGCGCCATAGCCAGCATCGTAGATGGCGCGAGTGATGCTGGTTTGTGGAGCATCCAATGTATGGCGCAGTCGGCGGGTACGTAGTGCTTGGGCGTAGGCGTGCGGGGTCAGGCCTGTCTGGGCCTTGAAAATTCGGTGAAAGTGGTAGGGGCTTAACTCCACGGCAGCGGCCAGCTCGTTCAGGCTGGGGGCCGGTTGCTTGGTTTCGATCAGGCGACAGGCCTGGGTGACGGCTTGCCTGTGCTTTTGCGCCAGCTCTTGCCGATCGGCATGGCGGTGGCGATTGGCTCGGAAACCGGCGGCCTGAGCTTGTTCGGGCGAATCGAAGTAACGCACATTTTCCGGTTTGGGGCGGCGGGCGGCAGCACTGGGGCTGGCATAGGTGCCAGTGCTCAGTACGGCATAGACAAAGTGGGCATCGGCATTCGCGTCCCGCTCCAGCACCGCCTGCCAGCGCTGTGCAGGAGTGCTGTAGGGCTTTGCTTCTTTGGCGCTGGTGCGCGGGACGCGCCACAGGTACCAGGCGGCAATACTGCGATAAGGCGACCAGGCCTGGCCCAGGTCGCGCAGGATCTTGGCAGAGGGGGCTGTTTCCAGGTTCTTCAGACGGCGATAACCGTCGCGGACTCCCCAGTCATCCGCCGGTAGTATGTCCTGGCGCTCCAAGGTGTAGATCAGCATCATCTCCACTGTCCAGCGGCCTATGCCGCGCAGTTGGCTCAGGGATTGAATCAGTTCCTGGTCGCTCATGGCCAGGGCGGCTTGCTGGTCTGGAATGCGCCCGTCCAGGCGCGCCTGCGCCAGTCCCTGGATGCTGGTGGTCTTGGCACTGGACAGCCCGCAGGCACGCAGTGTCTGCACCGGAGTGGCCAGCAGTTCTTCGGGCGAGGGACAGCGGCCATGTTCGTACACGCCCAGTAGCCGTTGCAAAATGCAGTCGGCGGCACGCGTGTGTAATTGCTGGTACACCACGGCGCGTACCAGGGCTTCGTAGGGATCGCGTTCCGGCCTGGGAGTGTGCACGCATGGGCCGACTGTTTCCACCAGAGTCTGCCAGTGCGCGTCCAGGCCGGCCAGAAAGCGTTCAGCGTCCTGATACGGGCTGGGCGTGTCGCGCAAGAAAAAAGGGCTGTTCATCGTGTGCGCCTGCGAATAGAAGTCCAGGCCAGTATAAAAGCACGAATCCCCGCCAGACTTCCTGATTCTTGCGCTTGAATTTTCTTAAATCGGAAAGGAAGATTCACACCCGAGCGCGGAGCTCGACCCGTACAGGTGTCAGCGCACGTTCTTGAGTACCTTGCGCACCGTGTTGAAAATGTGGTCTATCTGCTCCTGGTCCACGATCAAAGGAGGGGAGATGGCAATGGTGTCGCCGGTATAGCGCACCAACACGCCTTCTTCGAAACAGGCATCGAATACTTCGGCTGCACGCGCGCCTGGGGAACCGACGCGGCTGGCCAGCTCGATACCGGCCACCAGGCCAAGATTGCGGATATCGATGATGTGCGGGCTGCCCCGCAGTGTGTGCGCGGCCTGCTCAAAGTAGGGGCTCAGGCGACGCGCCCGCTGGAACAGGGCTTCGTCCTGATACACCTCCAGCGTGGCCAGAATGGCGGCCGTGGCCAGCGGATGGGCCGAATAGGTGTAGCCGTGGAAGAACTCGATGCCGCTGCTGCTGGCTTGCACAATGGTGTCGTGGATGTCGCGTCGGACGGCGACGGCACCGGCCGGCACGGCGGCGTTGCTGATGCCCTTGGCCAGCGTAATCAGGTCGGGGGTGACATGGAAATATTCGCTGGCGGTATTGTCGCCCAAACGGCCAAACGCGGTGATGACTTCGTCAAATATCAGCAAGATGCCGTGCTTGCTGGTGATCTGGCGCAGCTTTTCCAGATAGCCTTGCGGGGGGACCAGCACGCCAGTCGAGCCGGCCAGCGGCTCTACGATGACGGCGGCGATATTGCTGGCATCGTGCAGGGCGATCAGTCCTTCCAGGTGATCGGCCAGATGCGCGCCCCAGGCCGGCTGGCCTTGGCTGTAGGCATTGTGCTCAAGGTTGTGGGTGTGGGGCAGGTGGTCCACGCCTGCGAGCAGCATGGAGGAAAAAGCGCGGCGGTTGGCCGAGATGCCGCCTACCGAAATACCGCCGAGTCCGACACCATGATAGCTGCGTTCGCGGCCTATGAAGCGGGTGCGCTGTCCTTGACCGCGCGCCCGGTGATAAGCCAGCGCTATCTTCAGCGCCGTGTCGACCGATTCCGAGCCGGAGTTGGTAAAGAAGATGCGGTCCAAGCCCTTGGGCATCAGCTCGGCGACGGCCTGTGCGGCGCGAAAAGCATCTTCGTGGCCCAGTTGGAAGCTGGGCGCATAGTCCAGGTTCATGGTCTGGCGCGTCAGGGCCTCGATAATATGGGCGCGGCCATGGCCCGCGTTCACGCACCACAGTCCTGCCGTTCCGTCCAGAATGGGGCGACCGTCTGCCGTGTAGTAGTACATGCCCTTGGCGCGGGCCAGTAGTTTGGGGTGTTGCTTGAAATGCCGGTTCGCGGTGAACGGCATCCACAAAGATGACAGGTCGGTACTGGCGGGGGCTCGGATCATGGCGCATTCCTGGGTAAGGACGCACGACACCTGATTGTCGGCAGACAAACTGTATTGTGTCCTGTCCTTGTTGCGCTGCAAAGCGGCCAGGCCTGGGATAAACCCTAGTTCGCAGGGCAGATCATGGCGGACCGGTCGGCCCGCCATGCGGGTCAGCCAGGCTCAGACCTTGCGTCTGTAGGTGACGAAATCGAAAGACAGGCCGTTTTCGGGGGGCTGCGGCAATCGTTCGACTTCCGTCCACTGATCGTCTGCCAGCGCGGGAAAGAAGGTGTCGCCTTGCACCTCGGAATGGATTTCCGTGGCGATCAGCTCCCGTGCCTGGGGCAGGGCAAGGGCGAAGATTTGTTCTCCGCCGATGACGCAGGCGGTGTCAAAGTCGGCGCAGGCGTGCAAGGCGCTGTGAAGATCGCTAAAGACCTGTGCGCCGGGTGCCGCGTAGTCGGTATTGCGGCTGATGACAATGTTGGGCCGTCCCGGCAGGGGGCGGCCCAGCGATTCCCAGGTCTTGCGCCCCATAATAATGGGCAGGCCCATCGTGACGCGCTTGAAGTGCTGCAGGTCCGAGGGCAGACGCCAGGGCAGGGTGTTGTCCTTGCCGATGCAGCGGTTGGCCGCATAGGCTACGACCAGGCGGATGGCGGGCAGTGTGTTCATACGGCGACCGGAGCCTTGATGTGGGGGTGGGGGTCGTAGTCGGCGATCTCGAAATCCTCGAACTCGTACTCAAACAGGCTGGCGGGCTTGCGCTTGATGTTCAGCGTCGGGTAGGGGCGCGGTTCGCGCGACAGTTGCAGTTCGGCCTGCTCGAAATGATTGGAATACAGGTGGCAGTCGCCGCCGGTCCAGATGAAATCGCCCACTGCCAGATCGCATTGCTGGGCCACCATATGCGTCAGCAGTGCATAGCTGGCGATATTGAAGGGCACGCCCAGGAAAATATCGGCGCTGCGCTGATACAGCTGACATGACAGTTTGCCGTCCGCCACATAAAACTGGAACAGGGCGTGGCAGGGCGGCAGCGCCATCTGGCCGACGTCGGCCACGTTCCAGGCCGATACGATCAGGCGGCGCGAGTCGGGGTTGCGACGGATTTGCTCGATAAGCTGGCTGATCTGATCGATGTGCTGCCCATCGGGTGTCGGCCAGGAGCGCCACTGCACACCGTACACCGGGCCCAGATTGCCGTCGGCGTCGGCCCATTCGTCCCAGATCGATACGCCGCGCTCTTGCAGCCAGCGAACATTGGATTCGCCGCGCAGAAACCACAGCAGCTCGATGAAGATGCTGCGGGTGTGCAGTTTTTTGGTGGTGATTAGTGGAAAGCCCTGCGACAGGTCAAAGCGCATCTGGTGCCCGAAGACCGAGCGGGTGCCGGTTCCGGTGCGATCGGTCTTGGGCGTGCCTTGTGTGTAGACCAGTCGCAGCAGGTCTTCATAGGGATGTGCGGACATGGTGGTCTTAGGCTTGCTGGATGTCGATGGAATAGGTGATTTCTGCTGTTTTACCCAGCATGGCGGAAGCCGAGCAGTACTTGTCGTGTGACAACTGCACGGCGCGCTCCACGGCTGCCTGCGGCAGGTTTTTGCCGGAAACCACAAAAGTGAAGTGGATGCGGGTAAAGACTTTCGGGTCGGTGTCGGCCCGCTCTGCCGTGAGCTTGACCTGGCAGCCGGTAATGGCGTGACGGCCGCGCTTCAGGATCAGCACGACATCATAGGCGGCGCAGCCGCCGGCACCCGTCAGCAGCATTTCCATGGGGCGGGGTGCCAGATTGTTGCCGCCGCCTTCGGGGGCACCGTCCATGGCGGTGACGTGACCGCTGCCGGTACGGGCGATAAAGAGCATGCCGTCGGCACCGCCCCAGTCAATTGTGCATTCCATCGTGGTGTCCTTGATTCGGTGCGGGGCTTGCGCCCCGTCAAAGTGTGCTTGCCATGATTGTACTTTTTTGACCGCTTTTCGTCTGCGCACCGCCAGTGACAGGCAGGACTTGCTTGCGTTGCCTTTATGGCTATATGGCTTATCCGTTTATACGTATGTAGCGGGCCATGCATGGCGATATATGGAATGCGATATGACAGGCGCGGACAAAAATGTAGACAAAATGTAGGGCTTTATGTGGTTTTGTTTTTTGTCCTAGGATAATATGCAGGGCAGGTAGCAGGGAAATTGAAACAACCATGTCACACGGGTATACCCTCGCCTATAATGGCGCCTGTCCCTATACCAAAAAAAGTCGTGTCCGTATTTGTTCTGCCTCAATAAACCATGTTTTTGAAGTGGGTTTTATCAAGGTGTAACAGACGGGTGTTTTAACATGCGGCTCTCGCGACATTGGCAGTCGCAGATTTTTTGCGTCCACGCTCTTTTGATCTGCGACGCGTCATGTGCCGCCGAGCTGCTTGGCAGCTTCACATTAACCAGGCCTGGATCATTGTGAATACCGTTTCAATACTGCTTCTAGCTTTCATATTGTCCGTCACAGGACTTTTTGTCTTTATCTGGTCGTTGCGCCGGAACTTCTTTGACGACAGTCCTGCCGCCGCCAAGGAGATCTTCTCCAAAGGCGAAATCGGCCAGGTGGACGATCCGTCCGCCACGCCCGAGCAGCGTCTGGCACTGCAAAAGGAAATGGGCGAAACCGCCATTTCCACTGAAGATCGGCAGGCTCTGGGTGTTGAGCTGGCCGAGCGTGTGGAAGCCGACCGCTCCTCCGCTTACGTCACCTTCATGTTCCTGTCCTGTTCCATTGTCTGGCTTATCGTGGCGTCCACGGCCGGGCTGATCAGCTCGATCAAGCTGCACGAACCGGACTTTCTGGTCGAGCAGGCCTGGATGACCTTCGGTCGCATGCGCACGCTGCACCTGAACGCCGTTGCCTATGGCTGGGCCCCGATGGCCGCCTTCGGTGTGGCCATGTGGATGCTGCCGCGCCTGTTCAAGACCCCGCTGATGGGCGCACGTTTCGCCATTCTGGGCGGCGCGCTGTGGAACGCCGGCCTGATTGCGGGCCTGGGCAGCATTGCGGTCGGTATCACCGACGGCATGGAATGGCTGGAAATGCCTTGGCAGGTCGACATCCTGATGGTGGTCGGCGGTGCCTTGGCCGCTCTGCCTTTGCTGTTCACGTTGCAGAATCGCCGCACGCACCACTTGTACGTGTCGGTCTGGTATATGGGCGCAGCGTTGTTCTGGTTCCCTATCCTGTTCCTGGTGGGCAACCTGCCTGCCGTGCACGTGGGCGTCGAGCAGGCCACCATGAACTGGTGGTTCGGCCATAATGTGCTGGGTCTGTTCTACACGCCCATGGCTTTGGCATCGGTGTATTACTTCCTGCCCAAGATCATTGGCCGGCCCATTGTTTCCTACAATCTGTCGCTGGTAGGGTTTTGGGGCCTGGCATTCTTTTATGGTCAGGTCGGCGGCCACCACCTGGTGGGCGGCCCCGTGCCGCAGTGGATGGTTACCCTGTCCATCGTGCAAAGCATGATGATGATCATTCCCGTGCTGGCCTTCTCGGTTAACCAGCACTACACCATGAAAGGTCACTTCCGTACGCTGATCCACTCGCCGACACTGCGCTTTATGGTGTTGGGCGGCATGATGTATACCGTCAGCTCCATTCAGGGCTCCTTCGAGGCGCTGCGCAGCATCAACACGATCACGCACTTCACGCACTTTACGGTGGCCCATGCCCACATCGGCCTGTATGGCTTCTTTACCTTGGTCATGTTCGGTGCCATCTACTATGTCATGCCGCGCGTCATGTCCTGGGAATGGCCTTACCCCAAGCTGATTTCTCTGCATTTCTGGCTGGTGCTGATCGGCTTTGCCGTCTACGCGGTGGGTTTGAGCATCGGCGGTTGGCTGCAAGGCGTGGCCATGCTTGACCCCGCCAAGTCCTTCATGGAATCTGTTTTTGTCACTATCCCCTACCTGAAGTCGCGTTCTCTGGGTGGCGGTCTGATGACTTTGGGCCACCTTGTGTTTGCCTTCCACTTCGTGGCAATGGCTCTGCGCTATGGCAGCCGTCGTATTGGTCCAGCCCTGTTTCACCAGCGCTCGGCAACTCGCAATGTAGTGGAGGCCTGATTTAGTCATGGAAAGCGAATACAAACTGTTGGGCGGCGCCATGGTGACGCTGGCCCTGGCCACATCGGCTCTGGTCGTTGTTCCTTACCTGCAGGTTGAGAAGGTGGAGCCCTCTCCGGGGCTCAAGCCCTACACCGAGGTGGAACTGCGCGGCCGTCAGCAGTACATCGACATGGGCTGTGTGTACTGTCACTCGCAGCAGCCACGCAGCCAGAACCAGGCTCCTGACTTTCAGCGCGGCTGGGGTCGTGCCTCGGTGGCCGGTGACTACTACTACGACACGCCGCACCTGCTCGGTACCATGCGTACCGGTCCCGATTTGCTCAATATCGGCGCCCGTCAGCCTAGCGTGGACTGGCACCTGGGGCACTTGTACCAGCCTCGCGCTTATACCCCTGGCAGCAATATGCCGTCCTATCCTTTCATGTTCGAGCTCAAGGACAAGGCTGACGAGGGCGATAAAGTTGTGAATCTGCCTGGCGATTTTGCCCCTGAAGGCAAGGTGGTGGTAGCCAAGCAAGAAGCCCTGGACCTGGTTCAATACCTGTTGGCGCTGGATCGTACGTATCCCGTATCGCCCGCCAGCGTTATCAAATAAGCAGGCATTGTTGAGCTAGTGCGCCCCGCAAGGCGGGGCGCCTCGGAGAATTAGAATGAGCGACAATCGTAAATATGACGCGCAGTTGCGCGAAAATGCGGATCCGGAAGAAAACGCGGCGCCTATCCCCTGGGTCGTCCTGGTGATTATTGCCGGTCTGTTCCTGTGGGGCATCTACTACATTTTCAGCAGCGATCTGAGTCACGACGCCACAGTGGGCGACAACCGTATCGTTGCCGATTTCGAGCTGCCAGAAGGCGCCGTGGATGGTCAGCAATTGTTTGTGGCCCAATGTGCGGCCTGTCACCAGGCAACCGGTGCTGGTGTGCCGGGCGTATTCCCGCCCCTGGTTGGTTCGGAGTGGGTGCTGCGCAAGCCAGAAGTTTTGGTCCAGATCATGCTGCACGGTATTGTTGGCGAACTTACGGTCAAGGGTAATAAGTACAATGGTGCGATGCCCGAGTTCCGCGAGAAGTTCAATGACGAGGAATTGACGGCAGTGGTCAATTACCTGCGTACTGAATTAGGTGGCAACAGTGCTGATCCTGTGGATGTGGCCTTTGTCAAAGCCGAACGTGAAAAAACTGCTGATAAAACTGATCCCTGGAATGGGGATGCCGACCTGGCTCCCATGGAAGAGTAGGACTGAAATGATGGGCCAGAGATGAGACTGTTTCTAAGTATTCTCCTGGTTGTTGCCCTGGGTATCGGGGCTCTGGCCCACCTGACACAAGGCTTTACTGCCTTGACCGCCGAGACAGCCCGTCGCAATGACGTGGCTGCCTCCCCGCGCTTGATATCCGATGTAGAGGTACTGCTTCCGACCGGGGGTAGTACGCCGCTAAGTTCCTTGTTGCAAAACGATGGTCGCATCACCATCGTCAACTTCATCTACACCCGTTGCGTCACGCTTTGTCTGGCGATGGGCTCGGAGTATCAGCAGCTGCAAAAAGCAATTCTGGACGAAGGCCTGCAGGACCGTGTGCGCCTGTTGAGTATCAGCTTCGATCCTACCGATTCGCCCGATCATTTGCGCCGTTACAGCAAAACCATGAAAGCCGATCCGGCTGTCTGGCAGTTCGTGACCATGATGCCAGGGGAACAGCGCCAGCGTGTACTGGATGATTTTGGCATCATCGTGATTCCCGCTCCCTTCGACGAGTACGAGCATAATGCGGCCTACCACGTCGTCAGCCCCGAGCCGCGCCTGGGGCGAATCGTGGACTATGGCGAACCCATGCTGGCCCTGGCCTATGCGAAACGGGCCTTAGAGGACCTGGACAAGAAGGAGGACCGGTAATGTCGTTGAAACGTGTTGTTGCGCCCTCCACGATACGTCCCTATTTGGGCAGCGCACTGGCGTTGCTGGCCGCCGTGCTGTTTGCTGCTGCTGCATACTGGGACCGCCCCCTGACTGCCTCCATGAGCCTGCATATGCTGGTTCATATCCCGCTACTGGTCCTGTCCGGTGTCGCCTTGCAGTCGGCCTTGCGTTACCAGGGTGTGGGCCGCTCGGCCTTTGTGCAGTCCTTGCTGCGTCCCTACTACGCCCTGAATGAATACGGTTTGCCCGGTTTGATCCTGGTCAGCTTTGCTGCGGCTTACTGGATGGTCCCCAAAGCGCTGGACGATGTTCTGGTGTCGCCTCCCATGGCAACGGCCAAGTATATTGGCCTGGTGCTGATGGGCATGGTGTTCATGGAATCCTGGCGTCGCGCCCATCTGGTGTTTCGCTTGTTCTTTTTTGGTAACTTCAGCTGGATGATGGCGATTGTAGGTTTGTTGTATTACGACAATCCGGTTCGCCTGTGTAATTTCTATCTGCAGTCCGATCAGGAAATTGCCGGCATAGGTCTGGTCATCATGGCATGTGTCTTGCCTTTGCTGTGGCTCTTGTCCGAAAGCAAGGCTGTGATCGCCTTTTTGCGGCAATAATACCCCTCTATTTTGTTTTGCAGGTGTCCCTATGAGCCATACTGTTTCCAACAGCGATACCCGCTTGTACCGGCGCAATAACTTTTTTGATCAGATTCTCGGCGAGACCAATCGGGCTCTGGAAGTCCTTGGGCGTTCGGCCCGAGCATCACGTCCCAATCCGGCAGGCAAGGAAGTGTCCGAGATCAGCGTCGACGAGGCTCGTCATGCCGCTGGACTGATGCGAGTGAACCATGTGGGCGAAATTTGCGCTCAAGCCTTGTATCGCAGTCAGGCCATGTTGTGCAAAGATCCCCAGGCAACCGAAGTGCTGCTGCAAGCTGCGCAGGAAGAGGTGGATCACCTGTCCTGGTGCGATGACCGTTTGCGCGAGCTCGATAGCCGCCCCAGCGTGTTCAACCCCTTGTGGTATGCCGGCTCTTTTGCCTTGGGCTTGCTCGCCAGCCGTGCGGGTGTGCCGTATAACCTGGGTTTCATGGCCGAAACCGAACGTCAGGTGGAAGAGCATCTGGAAAGTCACCTGGAGTCTTTGCCCGTTAATGATCATCGTTCCCGCCGCATCGTAGAGAAAATGCGGGATGACGAGATCGAACATCGGCGTACGGCAGAAAATCACGGGGCAGTGGGTTTGCCACCTCCGGTGAAGACCCTGATGCGCATGATGTCTAAAGTGATGACGACCACGGCGTATCGTTTGTAATGCTTGTGCCGGGAGCGTGGCAAAAGCAGATCTTCAGTCTGATTCTCTGGCGGTAGAGGCGGGCCCATGACGGGCCCGCTTTTCAATGCAGGTGCAGGGCACGCAGAAATTCCAGGCGCAGGGGGAGCCAGGCAAGCAGCCTGGACCGGGTCCGGTGCATCAACGGCCTAGAAGGGACCTCAGCGCCCGAAACGCTCAGTATCGATACTATACCGGTCGGGCCACCGCGATGAGGGGCTCCAGACGCTCGCGCTGCTCTTTTTCTTGTTTGTGAAGCTCGACAAACTTGTCACGGTCTCGATGGTACAGACCGCTGACGGGCTGTACTTTCTCCAATGCGGCACGCAATTCCCTGATGTAGTCATTGTCTGTGTGAATTTCGCCAGTCAGGCGGGCAATTCCACGGTCGCGCTCTTCAAACATGGGATTGCATTGCACATCAGTGGCACTCCATCCTTCATTGAAGTCGGCCTGTATGCCCGCTGTGAGTCCGCGAGCGTGTCCCATAGCCTAACCCAGTGATTTGGCGAGGTATTCATTTCCGAAGCGACCTGTCCTGTCAGCGTTTCACTTGTTGTGCGCATGGGCAGTGAGGCACGGGAGAGGTGCCCGATTGAGGGCTTAGGAAAGGGCAAAATGCAGGCATTATGCTGATTTGCCTGATGTCGGACTGCCGCTCTTGAACCCTGTTTCGGCGGCTTAGGGTTAACGACTAGATACCCGATCAAGAATTTGCGCTAGGAAATTGATGTATTAAAGCGACAAGATCAGCGTCTAAGGGTTTTCCACGGTATTTATCTTGCATTGCACCATTTTTGTAGGTAGACTTTAGTTATTGGATGTTGAAAAGAAAGCAGGAAAAACAAGCGTAATAACCCTTAGCTTTCTGGCTCGATATTGTATCTGGTAGCCCAACTTGCCACGATTGTCTCCTCCACCCTCCTCCTTTGGTGGATTTGCCCGAGATCTTTAGATCTCGGGTTTTTTTTTGCCCGTATCCGTGCAACTTTGTTCTTAGGGCTTGTTATGTCCATGCATGATGCTGGCGCCTGACGGTAAAAAAACCTTGTCCAGCATAGTGATGGACAAGGTTTTTTTGACCTGCTTGGGACGAACTTACTTTTGTGGGACGGTCGCCACGTGCAGCAAGTTAGTGCGTCCACTGGTGCCAAAGGGGACACCGGCAATCATCACGATCGTATCGCCGCCCTGGGCGAACTCGTGTTGCGCTGCCATATCAGTCGCATGATCGATCATTTCGCCCAGATCACTGACATCCTCGCAGGGAATGGCATGCACGCCCCAGGCAAGGCTTAGACGGCGTGCGGTTTCCACACGGGGCGTCAGTGCCAGGATAGGGGCGATGGGCCGTTCACGACTGGCGCGCAAGGCGCTAAAGCCGGTGGTGGTGTAGGCCACATTCGTTGCGGGTTCCAGAATGCTGGCCACACGACGCAGGGCGCAGCAGATCGCGTCTGCGGTGCTGGCTTCTGCCGTGCTGTGGTTGGCTTCCAGAATGGTGCGCCAGCTGGGATCGTTTTCGATCTCCTTGATGATGCTGTCCATGATGGATACCGCTTCCAACGGAAACTGGCCGGAGGCCGATTCGGCGGACAGCATGACGGCGTCAGCACCCGAGTAGATGGCGGTAGCCACGTCGGAGGCTTCGGCGCGTGTGGGAACCGGCGAGGTGATCATGGATTCCAGCATCTGTGTGGCGACGACTACCGGACGGCCTGCCGCGCGGGCAGTACGCACGATTTGGCGCTGCAACACAGGCACGCGCTGGGGTGGAACTTCCACGCCCAGGTCGCCACGTGCCACCATCACGCCATCGCACAGCTGGACAATTTCTTCCAGGTGTTCGAGTGCCTGTGGCTTTTCCAATTTGGCCATGATCCAGGCCTTGTCGCCGATCAGCTCGCGGGCTTCACGAATGTCGCCAGGACGTTGTACAAAGGACAGGGCAACCCAGTCTACGCCCAGTTCAAGACCAAATTTCAGATCGATCAGGTCTTTTTCGGTCAAAGGCGAGATAGGCAGTACCACGCCGGGTACGTTCACGCCCTTGCGGTCGGACAGCGGGCCGCCGACCATGACCGTGGTTTCTGCAAAATCCGGACCAAAGCTGTCCACACGCAGACGCAGCTTGCCGTCATCGAGCAGCAGGTCTGTCCCGTCTTCCAGAGCCGCGAAGATCTCGGGGTGAGGCAGGTAGGCACGCTGGCTGGTTCCCTCGGCGGGGTCCAGATCCAGGCGGAATTTCTGGCCGGTTTCCAGTGTCACGCGGCCATCTTTCATTTTGCCAACGCGCAGCTTGGGACCTTGCAGGTCCATCAGAATACCGATACTGCGACCGGTTTCCTTTTCAATCTGACGAATGGTGTGATAGCGCGCGGCATGGTCTTCATGTGTGCCGTGGCTGAAGTTCAGGCGGAACACATCAGCGCCGGCCTCGAACAGTTCACGAATGCGTTCTGGCGTAGAACTGGCAGGACCCAGGGTAGCCAGAATGCGGGAATGACGTTGACGTTTCATGGGTTGTTGTCCTTAGGGGGATCGATAGCTCAAAGAGCAGCGATACCGGCGCGGGCGATCTGAGCGTCTTCGGGTGCTTTCACGCCGGACACGCCGACAGCACCAATCACTTGACCGTCCACCACGATTGGCTCGCCGCCCTCCAGTGGTGTGATGGGCATGGACAGAGCGGCAAAGCGACCATTGTTGACCATGTCTTCAAAGACCTTGCTGGGTTTGCCACCGCCCAGCACGCAGGTTTGCGCTTTTGCCGGGGCAACCTGGGCGCTCATCAGGGGAGCGCCATCCATGCGTTGCATCCACAGCGCATGACCGCCCGCGTCGCAAATGGCGATGCTGACGGCCCAGTTGTTTTTCAGTGCTTCTTGCTCGGCTGCAGCGGCCATTTTTTTGACATCGGTCAGGGTCAGTGCTTTTGTGTCTCTCATGTCCATTTCCTTTAAGAAAAGCGTTAATCGCTAGGGGATAAAACCAGAATTGCGCGAAAATCGTTGACATTGGTCAGGGTCGGACCCGTAACCAAGGCATCGTCCAGGGCTTCAAAAAAGCCGTGACCATCATTATTGTCCAGACTGGCCCTGGGGCGTATACCTTGTTGCCAGGCACGCTCCAATGTGTCGGGACCGCAGAAGGCACCGGCAATCTCTTCCTGGCCATCTACCCCGTCAGTATCGCCTGCCAGACCATAAATGTCGGCTGCGCCGTTCAAGGCGATCGCCGTGGACAGCAGAAACTCCACATTGCGACCGCCACGGCCCTGGCCACGCAAGGTCACGGTGGTTTCTCCGCCAGAGAGCAGGACGCAGGGAGCCTGGGCGGGTTGCCCGTGTTTGGCCACGCTCAGGGCAATGCCGGCCATGACCTTGCCGACCTCGCGGGCCTCGCCCTCAATGCTGTCGCCCAACAGGACCGGGTGGACACCGCTGGCCTGGGCGACCCGAGCGGCAGCCTGCAAAGCCAGTTGCGGCGTGGCTACCAGATGGGTGGTGACATGAGCCAGGCGAGGGTCATCGGGCTTGATGGTTTCGCCTTCGCCACTTTCCAGCCGGGCACGGGCAGCGGCAGGGATGTCAATGCCATAGCGCTGAATGATGTCCAGCGCTTGTGCGCAGGTGGTGGGATCGGCCACCGTGGGGCCCGACGCGATGTCCATGGGCTGGTCGCCCGGGACATCCGAAATGAGCAGGTTCAGGACACGGGCAGGCGCACAGGCCGCCGCCAGACGCCCCCCTTTGATGGCCGACAGGTGGCGACGCACCGTGTTCATCTCACCAATCGAGGCGCCCGATTTCAGCAAGGCCTTATTGATGGCTTGCTTGTCGGCCAAGGTAATGCCTTCTCCGGCTAAAGGCAGCAGAGACGAACCGCCGCCGGAAATAAGACAGATCACCAGGTCATCTTCAGTGAGATTGCTGACTGTTCGCAAAATTTCGCGGGCGGCATCTTCGCCAGCCTGGTCAGGCACAGGGTGAGACGCTTCCAAAATGGTGATGTGGTCGCAGGGTACGCTGTAGCCGTAGCGGGTGACGACCACGCCGCTGATGGGGCCTTTGTCCCAGTGACGCTCCAGCGCCTGGGCCATCGCTGCCGATGCCTTGCCGGCGCCAATCACAATGGTGCGTCCTTTAGGAGCATCGGGCAGGTAGGGCGGGATGCAGTGTTCGGGTTGAGCCGCGTTGACGGCAGCCTGAAACATTTTGCTGAGTAAGTCTTGTGGCTCGATCTTCATGGGTCAATCCTAAGGCAGAGCGATGGCAACTGACCATCTTACCGCGCTACAACACGCCTTCATGAGATCACTGGGACTTGCTGCCCCCCTGGGGAGTGCAGGCTGTCCTGGTGAGGTCCGGCGGTAAAAAAAGCGGGCTGCAGCCCGCTTGCTGGAGGCCACGCCTGTGCTGGTCTGGGGCATGCAGCAAACCAGCACGGGCAGGAACCCCCTTGAACCGGTCTTATTGACCAATCTCGTAGTTGGCCATGATCTCCAGGGCCCGGACCATCGCGGAGTGGTCCTGTGCAGCGCCACCGTGCGCGGCGCAGGTGTTGAACAACTCCTGTGCGGTAGCGGTGTTGGGCAGAGCCACGCCTAGCTGACGCGCGGTGGTCAGGGCCAGGTTCAGGTCTTTCTGGTGCAATTCGATGCGAAAGCCCGGGTCAAACGTGCGCTTGACCATGCGCTCGCCGTGAACTTCCAGAATGCGCGAGTTGGCAAAACCGCCCATCAGGGCCTCACGGACCTTGCCAGCATCGGCACCAGCCTTGGAGGCCAGCAACAGGGCTTCGCCCACGGCTTCAATGGTCAGGGCCACGATGATCTGGTTGGCAACTTTGGTGATTTGACCGTCGCCGTAGCCACCCACCAGGGTGATGTTCTTGCCCATCAGTTCGAACAGCGGCTTGACCTTGTCGAAGGCTTCCTGCTTGCCACCGACCATGATGGTCAGGGAGCCGGCCTTGGCGCCGACTTCCCCGCCAGAGACGGGAGCGTCCAGGTACTCGCCGCCCAGCTTGACGATGCGTTCGGCAAAGTCCTTGGTGGCGACCGGGGAAATGGAGCTCATGTCCACCACGATCTTGCCAGCGCTCAGGCCCGCGGCCACGCCGTTTTCACCAAACAGGGCATCTTCCACGTGGGGGGTATCGGGAACCATGGTGATGATGATGTCAGCCTGGCGGGTGACTTCGGCGCCATTCTCGCAAACGGTAGCGCCTGCTTCCTTGACGCTTTTGGGGAAGTCGCCACGGGTGTAGGCGAACAGTTCATGACCGCCTTTGATCAAGTTGACCGCCATGGGTGCGCCCATGATGCCCAAACCAATAAAACCGATTTTAGCCATTGTGTAATCTCCTAATAATTATCTGCAGGTATCCGACGATCAGGCGGTGACTTCTGTCAGCTCCGTCATCCAGCCCAGGCCATCCTTGGTCACGCCAGCGGGCTTGTACTCGCCGCCGATCCAGCCTTGATAGCCGATGCTGTCGATGTACTTGAACAGCCAGGCGTAGTTGATCTCGCCCGTACCCGGTTCGTTACGACCGGGGTTATCTGCAATCTGAATGTGTGCGATCTTGTCCAGGTGCTTTTTCAGTGTGTTGGCCAGCTCGCCTTCCATGCGCTGGGCGTGGTAGACGTCGTACTGAATGAACAGATTGTCCGAACCGACGTCCTGCAACAGAGCCGCAGCCTGTTCGGTGCGATTCAGGTAGAAACCGGGGATGTCGAAGGTGTTGATGGGTTCAACCAGCAGACGCAGACCAGCGTCTTTCAGCTTGGCTGCCGCAAACTGCAGGTTGCTGACCAGCGTTTTGTGGGCCACTTCGCGATCAGCGCCGTCGGCCAGTTTGCCGGCCAGGCAGTTCACCTGTTTGCAGCCCAGCGCGGTGGCGTATTCGATGGCACGGCCAACGCCGTCCTGGAATTCGCCCACACGCTCGGGCAGGATTGCAATGCCGCGCTCGCCGCCGTCCCAGTCGCCCGCAGGCAGGTTGTGCAACACCTGGGTCAGACCGTGTTGTTGCAGTTTGTCAGCCAGCTGCTGTTTGTCGTAGGCGTAGGGGAACAGGTACTCCACTCCCTTGAAACCGGCTTGGGCCGCTGCCTGGAAGCGATCCAGGAAGTCGTGCTCGTTAAACAGCATGGTCAGGTTTGCGGCAAATTTTGGCATAGTGCTACTCCGTTTTTTAAATCAGCAATCAGTCCATCAGCGAGATGGCGGTGGGGGCGTCAATACCCGCTTCGGCCAGGGATTCGAACTCTGTCACATTGTGCAGTTCGGTGCCCATGGCAATGTTGGTGACGCGCTCCAGGATCAGTTCAATCACAACCGGCACGCTGAATTCTTTCATCCATGCACGAGCCTGTTCAATGGCAGGCTGAATGTCTTCGGGTTTGTGGACGCGGATGGCCTTGCAACCCAGACCTTCCACCACGGTGATGTGATCCACACCATAACCTTCGGTTTCAGGGGCATTGATATTGTCAAAGGCCAGTTGCACACAATAGTCCATCTCAAAGCCGCGTTGTGCCTGACGAATCAGACCCAGGTAGGCGTTGTTGACCAGAATGTGCAGGTAAGGCAGCTTGAATTGTGCGCCCACGGCCAGCTCTTCAATCATGAACTGGAAGTCGTAGTCGCCCGAAATGGCCACCACTTCACGGCCTGGGTCAGCCGCAACCACACCCAAAGCGGC
>JQGF01000123.1_pt1 | contig 21917 bp, 15 predicted proteins | sample 210201 | NCBI WGS metagenome assembly JQGF01 (sample SAMN02947780, study PRJNA257236) | wastewater metagenome | biome: Domestic wastewater sediments; material: Domestic wastewater soil sediments and water; isolation source: domestic wastewater sediment treated with ammonia and hydroxylamine at...
CGTACCGACGCCAGACATCAGAATCGCCAGATTGGGATCAAACCCCATCAGCAATGGAGCCAGAATGGTAGAGCCGAACATGGCTACCACGTGCTGCGCGCCCATGGCGATATTCTGCGGCGTGGCCAGGCACTCGTCAGGCTGCACAACCGTACCCGGCTCGCTGCCGGACACTCGTCGCCAGCGCGGGAAGTAGGACTGAGACATAAAGGGAAATTCCAAAAGGAAAAAGACGAAACAGACGACAGCACTATCTGCGCCTGACTGTCGCCCCAGCAGGGCGACAGACGCATCGAGGCGTAATTTTAGACCTGAAAGACCAGCGCGGTCATAAAAAACGCACGACATATCGCCGCGCCTGGCACCAGCGGGGATCTGTTTGCCCAACCATGCAGCAAAGCCGCTACAGCGACCGCCCCAAAGCCACAGCCTGCCAAAGCAACGGCAAGGCAATCGACCACATAATCACCCCGATCAACAGTTCCAGCATGCGCCAGGCTCGGGGCTGCTTAAAAACGGGCTGAAGCAGTCGCGCGCCAAAACCCACGCTAAAAAACCAGATAAACGACGCCAAGCCCGCACCCACGACGAACCACGGCTTTTGCTCGGCCGAAAACGATGCCCCCACCCCGCCGATGATCAACAAAGTATCCAAATAAACGCCCGGATTCAGGTAGGTTACCGCCAGCGTCGCCAGCAAAGCCCCCCACAGACTGCCGCCGCCAGACCCCGCGCCAAGCTGCAGGCTGCTGCGCGAATACCAGGCCGCATGAAACGAACGCGCCCCATACACCAGCAAAAACAGGCCTCCGCCCAGCGTCAGAGCGAAAGCCAGCCAGGGACGCGCCGCAATCACGGCACCGACGGCCATAACGCCCAAAACAATGAACAACAAATCGGACAAAGCGCAAATCAGCACCACCGGCAATACATGACGGCGCATCAACCCTTGCTTGAGCACGAACGCATTCTGCGCGCCGATAGCCACGATCATAGCCAGACTCAACGCAAAACCCTTGAACAGCGCTTGCATCATCAACATCTGCGACCTGCTCCCTGACGAGGCTTGCGCGGCGCATTGCGCGCCAGACGGTCGTACAGCCAATTGGGCAGCAAACGCATCAAACGCGCCACAATGCCCATAGGCCACGGAATGACCCGGTAAGATACGCCTTGCGCAATGGCTTTGACGGCACGCCGGGCAAAGGCATCGGCCGGCATCAGGAAAGGCATGGAATAGGGATTGTGGGCGGTCATGGCAGTGCGCACATAGCCGGGCGCAATGGTAACCACGCGCACGCCCTGCCCGGCCAACTCCAGCCGCAGGCTCTCGCAATAAGCGATGACGGCCGCCTTGGAGCAGCTGTAAGCCCCTGCTCCGGGCAAGCCACGTATGCCCGCCACGCTGGCAATCCCCACCAAAGCTCCGCCGCCATTGGCCTTCATGGCCGGGACAAAGGGCTCAAAGGTCGATACCATGGCCAGCAAATTGGTATCCACTATGGCCTTGAAAACCGCAAAATCCTCGGCCTCTTCGGTCAGAGTGCCGGCACTGATGCCGGCACTGGCTACAACCACATCCACCTTCTGCCCGCAAAACGCCAGAAAATCGGCAGCCGCTTCATGCAAAGCCTGCCGATCACGCACATCCACGACGTAAATGCGGTGCTGACCCGGCAATGTGGCGGCCAGCTCCTGCAATTGGTCCTGGCGACGCCCCAGCAAGCCCAGACGCGCACCCTGGGCCGCATACTCGCTGGCCAGAGCCCGGCCCAAACCACTGCTGGCTCCAGTAATAAATACCGACTGCATGTGTCATGCACTCCAGAACGCCGGGGTATAAAACCGGCCCGACTCTAAAAATGGCGACTAACGAAAAGGCATGTCGCCATTCCAGCGCCAGTGTCCGCTAGCCCTGCGTCACACTCAAAGAAAAATCAAGGCCAGTATGCCCAGCACCAGCGCCCACTTGAGCACGTAATACAAGGTTTCGTTCTTTTTCTTGATAGCCTTGCCAAAACGGCGCACCGCATAAACCACGCCAAAAATGCGATTGATGCCACCGGTGCGATCACCTTCCTGGTTGGGCGCTGCCGCTGCGCGCAACAGGAATCCGCCTACCGTATGGTTAACAGCCTGCGCCCATCGGTAACGCATGGGGCGCTCGACGTCTGCAAACAAAATAATGCGGTTCTGATCCGTCTTATTTTCGGCGTAGTGGATAAACGTCTCGTCAAACACCACAGCCTGGCCGTCGCGCCAGTAATAATCCTGACCATCCACATTGATGTAGCAATCCGGACTATTGGGCGTCATCAAGCCCATGTGAAAACGCAGCGATCCCGCATAAGGGTCCCGATGGCGCGGCAAACGACTGCCTGGCGGCAATGATGCGAACATAGCCGCCTTGATGCTTGGAATATCTTTGAGCAGGCCGGTGGTGACCGGGCACAATTCACGGGCCGAAGGATGGTCGGCATCGTACCATTTCAGGTAGAAGCGCTTCCAGCCGGTCTTGAAGAAAGAGTTGAAACCGGCATCGTTATATTTGTCCGACGCCTTGATATGACCTTCGCCAAACAATTGCTCCGCCTCGGCGCGGATCTGGTCGCAGCGTTCGAGCAAAACTTTCAGCTCGGGAAAGTTCTGCAAATCCAGGTAAGGCTTGTTGGGCACCGCCGAAAAAGCGTACATAAAGCAATTGAGCGGCGCGGTAAACGTAGAATGATCCAGCACCTGACGGGAAAAACGATGACGTACTCGTCCCCGATAATGCACCACCAATGTGCAGACGATGAACACGGCAAGAATGAACCACTTCACGGCATGATCTCCTAGAAAACTCTCACGATCCGCAGACGCCCCGCTGCGATCCGCACACGATGCGTTTTCGCCTTGAATGAGTCGGCAGCAAGAAAAAGGGCGCACCTGCGGGTGCGCCCTTCCAACCTTGATAAGCCTTATTGTTTCGCGAGCAAGGCGTGCAGCTCTTGCACTGCGTAAACTTTCAAGCCATCTCCGTGGCGCAGATACTGCAAGCCCTGAACCGCCGCCAATGCACCTGCAATCGTGGTGTAGTAAGCAAGATTAGCAGCCAGCGCGTGAGTACGGATTGTACGCGAGTCAACGATGGCATTGCGACGCTCCTCGACCGTATTGATGACCAGAGCGACTTCGCCGTTCTTGATCATGTCCACGATATGCGGGCGGCCTTCGGTCACTTTGTTGACCACCTGCACAGGCAAACCTGCCTGTTCGATAGCGGCGGCCGTGCCACGGGTAGCGACCACCTTGAAGCCCAAGGACACCAGGCCGCGGGCCACATCCACCGCTTGCGGCTTATCCTGGGCACGCACACTGATAAAGGCCAGACCACCTTCAGGCAAACGCACGCTGGCAGCCATCTGCGACTTTACAAAGGCTTCGGCGAACGATTCGCCCACGCCCATGACTTCGCCAGTGGACTTCATTTCCGGTCCCAGGATGGTGTCCACGCCCGGGAACTTAACGAAGGGGAATACCGCTTCCTTGACGCTGTAGTAAGGCGGAGTGACTTCTTCGGTCACGCCCTGCTGAGCCAAGGTCTGGCCGGCCATGGCACGTGCGGCGATCTTGGCCAGTTGCAAGCCGGTAGCCTTGGAGACGAAAGGCACGGTGCGCGAAGCGCGTGGGTTGACTTCCAGCACGTAGACTTCGCCATCCTGGATAGCAAACTGCACGTTCATCAGGCCCTTGACGTTCAGGGCCTTGGCCATGAGTGCCGTCTGGCGCTTGATTTCGGCCACGGTAGCATCGTCCAACGAGTAAGGAGGCAGACTGCAGGCAGAATCGCCCGAGTGCACGCCAGCCTGCTCGATGTGCTGCATGACGCCGCCCACGAATACACGCTCACCATCGGCCAGGCAGTCCACGTCCACTTCGGTGGCGTTGTTCAGGAAGTGATCCAGCAGCACAGGCGAGTCGTTACTGACCTTGACGGCTTCGCGCATGTAGCGCTCCAGGTCTTGCTGTTCGTGCACGATTTCCATGGCACGGCCACCCAGTACATAGCTGGGACGGACCACCAGTGGATAGCCGATTTCGGATGCCAAGGCAATGGCTTCGCCTTCGGTGCGGGCCGTGCGGTTGGGCGGCTGACGCAGCCCCAGCTTGGTCAACAGCTTCTGAAAGCGTTCGCGGTCTTCGGCTACGTCGATGGATTCGGGGCTGGTGCCGATAATGGGCACGCCGTTGGCTTCCAGCGCACGAGCCAGCTTCAGAGGGGTTTGGCCACCGTACTGAACAATGGTGCCAACCGGTTTTTCGATGTGGACAATTTCCAGCACGTCTTCCAGCGTCAGAGGCTCGAAGTACAGTCGGTCGGAAGTGTCGTAGTCGGTGGAAACGGTTTCGGGGTTGCAGTTGACCATGATGGTTTCGTAACCATCTTCGCGCAATGCCAAGGCAGCATGTACGCAGCAGTAGTCAAACTCGATACCCTGACCAATGCGATTGGGACCGCCGCCCAGGACGATGATCTTCTTTTTGTCCGTAGGATTGGATTCGCACTCTTCCTCGTAGGTGGAGTACATGTAGGCGGTATTGGTTGCAAACTCGGCCGCGCAGGTGTCCACGCGCTTGTACACGGGACGCACGTTAAGCTGATGACGCAGTTTGCGCACTTCCGATTCCACCGTGTCCAGCAGGAAAGCCAGACGACGGTCGGAAAAACCACGGCGCTTCAAGCCAAACAAAGTGTCGCGGTCCAGGTCGGCCAGCGTCTTTTGTTCCAGCGCCAGCTCGATGTCCACGATTTCCTTGATTTGTGCCAGGAACCAGGGGTCGATCTTGGTCAGATTGTGTACTTCTTCCAGGCTGAAGCCCTGGGCAAACGCATCACCTACGTACCAGATACGCTCGGGACCGGGTTCGCCCAGTTCCACCTGCAGTTTTTCGCGGTCAGTGGTTTTCTGGTTCAAGCCGTCTACGCCCACTTCCAGACCGCGCAAGGCTTTCTGGAAGGATTCCTGGAACGTGCGGCCCATCGCCATGACTTCGCCCACGGACTTCATTTGGGTAGTCAGGCGGGAGTCGGCCTGGGGGAACTTCTCGAAGGCAAAACGAGGTACTTTGGTGACCACGTAATCGATGCTGGGCTCGAACGAGGCCGGAGTTGCGCCGCCGGTGATCTCGTTGCGCAGCTCATCCAGGGTATAGCCCACGGCCAAGCGCGCAGCCACCTTGGCAATAGGAAAGCCCGTTGCCTTGGAAGCCAGCGCCGAAGAACGCGACACACGTGGATTCATCTCGATGACGATCATGCGGCCGTTGTCGGGATTGACGGCAAACTGCACATTCGAGCCGCCGGTATCCACACCGATTTCGCGCAGCACGGCAATCGAGGCGTTGCGCATGATCTGGTATTCGCGGTCGGTCAGGGTCTGGGCCGGTGCCACGGTGATCGAGTCGCCCGTGTGTACGCCCATCGGGTCCAGGTTCTCGATGGAGCACACGATGATGCAGTTATCGGCGCGGTCGCGCACGACTTCCATCTCGAACTCTTTCCAGCCCAACAGGGATTCTTCAATCAGCAGTTCGTTCGTAGGCGAGGCTTCCAGGCCACGGCGGCAGATCGTCTCGAACTCTTCGGGATTGTAAGCAATGCCGCCGCCCGTGCCACCCAGCGTAAAGCTGGGGCGAATGACAACGGGAAAGCCGGACGTGCCGATTTCTTCGGCAATGCGCTTTTGCACCGCCCAGGCTTCGTCCATGCTGTGGGCAACACCGGACTTGGCGGACTCCAGACCGATGGAGGTCATGGCGTCTTTGAACTTCAGGCGGTCTTCGGCCTTTTCAATGGCGGCGGCATTGGCACCGATCAGCTCGACACCAAATTTTTCCAGCACGCCGTACTTGGCCAGATCCAGAGCGCAATTGAGCGCAGTCTGCCCGCCCATCGTGGGCAGCAAGGCGTCGGGACGCTCTTTTTCAATGATTTTTTCGACGGCTTGCCAGGTAATGGGCTCGATGTAGGTCACATCGGCCGTATCCGGGTCGGTCATGATGGTGGCCGGATTGCTGTTGACCAGCACGGTCCGATAACCTTCCGCCTTCAAGGCCTTGCACGCCTGAGCACCGGAATAGTCGAATTCGCAAGCCTGACCAATGATGATCGGGCCCGCGCCAATGATGAGAATACTTTTTATGTCTGAACGCTTTGGCATAGTGCGATAGTGATCTTACGCGGCTTTGTTGGCCTGGTGAGCAGCCATCAGGCTGATGAATTTGTCGAACAGCGAGGCGATATCGCGCGGTCCGGGCGTGGCTTCAGGGTGGCCCTGGAAGCAGAACGCGGGGCGATCCGTCAACTCGAAGCCCTGCAGGCTCTGGTCGAACAAAGAGATATGCGTGACCTTGGCATTGGCTGGCAAGGTATCGGCGTCCACCGCAAAGCCGTGGTTCTGGCTGGTAATGAACACTCGACCACTGGCCAGTTCCTGCACAGGGTGATTGGCACCGTGATGGCCGTTCTTCATCTTGAGCGTCTTGGCACCGACGGCCAGGCCCAGGATCTGATGGCCCAGGCAAATACCAAAGACGGGCAGCTTGCGCTCCAACAGGCCGCGACAAGCTTCGATGGCGTAATCGCAAGGCTCTGGGTCGCCAGGGCCGTTGGACAAAAATACGCCATCGGGCTGATAGGCCAGCACATCGGCCAGCGGCGTCTTGGCGGGCACCACGGTGACCTTGCAACCACGGTCGGCCATCAGGCGCAAGATATTGGCCTTGACGCCGAAGTCGTAGGCCACCACGTGAAAGCGGCCGGTTTCCGGCTGGCTAAAGCCCTGACCCAGCTCCCAAGAGCCTTCGGTCCAGTCGTGAGGCTGGCTGGTAGAGACGACCTGGGCCAGATCCTGGCCTTGCATGCCCTTGAAAGAGCGGGCCAGTTCCAACGCGCGCTCGGCATCGTCGCCGACCATGATGCAGGCACCCAAAGAGCCTTTTTCGCGCAGAATGCGCGTCAGCTTGCGGGTATCGACACCGGAGATGGCAACCACGCCCTGCGACTTCAGGTAGTCGGGCAGGGACTGGGTGGAGCGGAAGTTGGACAGGCGGGAAGGACAGTCACGAACGACAAGCCCGGCAGCGTGGGCTTTGGTGGATTCGGAGTCCTCTGGATTGACACCGGTATTACCGATGTGCGGATAGGTAAGCGTAACAATTTGCCCGCTGTAGCTTGGGTCGGTCAGGATTTCCTGATAACCCGTCATGGCTGTATTGAAAACGATTTCAGCAACACAGTGCCCCTCGGCACCGATTGACACCCCTTTGAATAGGGTTCCATCCGCCAGGGCTAGGACAGCACTAGTGATAGTGCGGGACTCCTCAGGAAATAAAGACGGCAGCACGTTAAAAACCCCGGTTCTGAAATTGACATTAAACCTTCTGATTATATGCTGAATACCCCTTACTCCGGAAGTTAATCGGGAAAAACACTGAAAAAAGCGCGTTTTCCTACAAAATCGACTACAGTTGCCGATTGGTTTGATGGCTTTAAGATGGACTTGCAACAGACATGACAACTCAGCTTGAATCCCTGCGCCAGTACACCACCGTCGTGGCCGACACCGGCGATTTCCAGGCCATGCGCGCCTATCGCCCGACGGACGCAACCACCAACCCTTCCCTGATCCTGAAGGCTGTCCAGCAGCCCGCCTATCGTCCGCTGCTCGATAGCGTCATTGCCGATCATCCGCACGCCAGCCTGGCCGAGACCAGCGACCTGCTTCTGGTGGCGTTCGGCCGTCAAATCCTGGACATCGTGCCCGGCCGCGTGTCCACCGAAGTCGATGCGCGCCTGTCCTTTGATACGCAGGCCAGCATCGAGCGCGCACGGCACATCATTCAGCACTACGAGCGTGCCGGCGTAGACCGCGACCGCGTGCTGATCAAGCTGGCCTCCACCTGGGAAGGCATACAGGCCGCCCGCGCACTGCAGGCCGAAGGCATACGCTGCAATCTGACCCTGCTGTTCTGCCTGCCCCAGGCCATCGCCTGCGCCCAGGCCAAAGTCACGCTGATCTCCCCGTTCGTAGGGCGCATTTACGACTGGTTCAAGAAAAATGCCGGGGCCGACTGGAACGAGCAAGCCAATCAAGGCGAGAACGACCCCGGCGTACGTTCGGTGCGCGGCATCTACGAATACTACAAAACCTACGATATCCCCACGCAAGTCATGGGAGCCAGCTTTCGCAACATAGGCCAGATCCAGGCCCTGGCCGGCTGCGACCTGCTGACCATCAGCCCCGAACTGCTGAGCCAATTGGATGCAAGCCCAGGCGAACTGATCCCGGCGCTGACCGTCGAGCAGGCAAAAACCGTTGCCCCCGAATGGCGCGCCAGCAACGAAGTGGCTTTTCGCACCGAACTGAATCAGGACGCCATGGCCACCGAAAAGCTGGCTGAAGGCATACGCCTGTTCACTGCCGATGCAATCAAGCTGGACGCTTTGATACAGCAAGCCCGCCAAACCGCCTGACCCCCTTGCGACCCCTACAAAAACAGGCTGCATCAGCACGATGCAGCCTGTTTTTGTGTGGCACGCGCACCCGTTATGCGGGCGGCCAAGAAACCCGGCACTCTCCCGGGCGGTGGAATTCCCCGAACCGCAGCTACTGTAAAAGCAACAATCCCCCACCCAAAGGCCACGCGCACCGTAGCGATAAACAAAGCAAAACAGTAGAATCTCGCGCACTGCGCCGTGCCGCATTGGCCACGAGCAAACTCCGTTGCCCCTGACGCATAACAATGTCCAAACACACGCCAGAAATCACCTTCTTTGGTGCCCTTCTCTTGAGCCTGACAAACAGCATTGCCGGCGCTTTTGGCCTGGGTCCCACACTGAGCTGGGCCACCGGCCACTCTTTCTGGGTCAGCGTCACCACGCCCCTGGCGTTTACGGGCATTGGTTTTTTGATTTTCTCTTGGATCAACTCACTGATGAGCAATCGCTCCGGCATGATCCTGTATACCTTGAATCTGGTATTTGCCCCTTTCGGCTATGGCTTGCTGGGACTGCCTTATCTGCTGGGTCTGGCTCTGGCTATCGCACCCATGCCGCTTTATTTTGGCACCCGATGGCTGTCCGATCTATTCGAGTAACCCTTTCTGAACGTCACCATTCACTACAGAACACTCTGCCTCTAGCCTGGCAAGCGCACACCAAACCGCCGGTCATGACGCACCCCCTATCACAATGGATGGATACCCATCTGCTCGCACAGGGCCAGCCCATGACCGGCGGTAAGTTTGTCTATATACGCCTTGGCAAAAAAAACCGTTCTGCTTGATAGACCACGACGCAAAATCAAAGCTTTTCTGTTTCGCCCCCCTTGGGCCGCCAGGCCAGCATGCGATCTTCAAACAAGCTGACCAAACCATCGAGCACCAAGGCAAACACGGTCAAGACCACGATACCGGCAAACACGGTATTAACGTCCAGCGTGCCTTCGGCCTGCAGGATCAGGTAGCCTACCCCGCTAGCCGAGCCTAGGTATTCACCCACCACCGCACCGACAAAGGCCAGACCGACCGACGTATGCAGGCTGGAAAACACCCAGCTGGTTGCCGAAGGGATATAGACATGACGCAATAATTGGCGACGGCTAGCACCCAACATGCGGGCATTGTCCAGCAAGGTCGTACTGACCTCGCGCACGCCCTGGTACACATTGAAAAAGACAATGAAAAACACCAGCGTCACGGCCAGCGCCACCTTGGACCAGATCCCCAAGCCGAACCACATGCCAAAAATCGGGGCCAGAATCACGCGCGGCATGGAGTTGGCTGCGGTGATGTAGGGGTCCAGCAAAGCAGCCGCCCGGGGCGACAGACCCAGCCACAAACCGCAAGCCAGCCCTGCAACAGTACCAATCACAAAAGCCAGCAGGGTTTCGGTCAGGGTCACGCCCAGATGCTGGTAGATATCGCCATTGGTCACGAACCAGGCCCAGATGACCTTGACCACGTCCAATGGTCGTCCGAAAAAGAACGCCACCTTGGGGTCCAGGGTGAAGAAATGCCAGGCCGCCAAAATAAGGGCCAACAGCAGGATTTGCCAGACGCGCAAAGTCAGGCGGGAACGATGAGTAGAAGTGGACATATCAGGCGCGCTTTTGTTGGGCATAGCCCTTCAAGACTTCGTCGCGCAGCACGGCCCAGATGGCCGAGTGCAGTTCGACAAAGCGAGGCTGGTTGCGGACTTCGGCCACATCGCGAGGACGCGGCAGATCGATGTGAAATTCGCCGATGGGGCGCGTGCCCGGACCGGCCGAGAGCACCACTACGCGATCGCTCATGGCGATGGCTTCGTCCAGGTCATGGGTAATGAACAAGACCGCCTTGCGCTGCGCCATCCAGATATCCAGCACCTCATTTTCCATCAGTTGCCGGGTCTGAACATCCAGGGCGGAAAACGGCTCATCCATCAGGATGATGTCCGGGTCGCGAATCAAGGTCTGCGCCAGCATGACGCGTTTACGCATGCCGCCCGACATCTGGTGAGGATAGCGATCGCCAAAACCGCCCAGACCGACCCGCTTGAGCCAGTCCTGGGCGCGGGCGCGGGCCTCGTCCTGCGGCACGCCGGCGAACTCCAGGCCGGCCATGACGTTGGATTCGGCGCTGCGCCAAGGCATCAAGGCCTCGCCCTGGAACATATAACCAGCGCGTTGATTGACGCCCTGCAGATCCTGGCCAAACACGCGCACCTGGCCAGCCGAAGGGGCCAGCAAGCCGGCCCCCACATTGAGCAAGGTGGACTTGCCGCAGCCGGTGGGACCGACCACGGACACGAACTCGCCCGGCGCAACCGTCAGACTGGCATCGCGCACTGCCGTATACGAACCCTTGCCGTCGCGCGAGGCAAAGACACAACTGACCTTATCAAGAGAGAGCGCGGCTTCAGACATTGGGATACTTCTTGTTAGCCTGATCGGCATAATCGTTGGTGAAGATTTTCCCCGTATCGATCTTGGCCGCATCCAGATTGGGCACGAAAGCAGCCAAGGCATTGAGCGCCGTGGCCGGGCCATCCGCATCCACTCGGCCATCGGGGGAAAGCGACTCTTTATTGGCCTGCAGGCACTGCTTATACAGTTCAACATCGCCCAGCAGATAAGAAGCCGGCACGGTTTTGGCAATGGTATCGGCGTCGTTGGCCTGTATCCACTTGTCGGCGCGCACGATGGCATTGGCCAAGGCCTGGGCCGTCTTGGGATTTTTATCCAGGAACTCCTGCGAGGCATACAGGCAGGCCGACGGCATATTGCCGCCAAAAATTTTCTTGGTATCGGCCACTGTACGCGTGTCGGCAATAATCTGAATGGCGTCATCCTTGACCAGCGTACCGATGACCGGGTCCAGATTGGCCATGGCATCCACCTGCCCGGTGCGCATCGCCGTTACCGCGCCCGCACCTGCGCCAACGCCGATAAACGCCACATCCGATGGTTTAAGGCCATGCTGCTCCAGGAAGAAGTTGACCATCATATTGGTCGAGGAGCCCGGCGCGGTGACTCCGATTTTCTTGCCCTTCAGATCAGCCGGACTCTTGTAGTCAGGCATGGTTTTCTTGGAAACGGCCAAGACAATGGCCGGAGCCCGCCCCTGTTGAACAAAAGCGCGATAAAACTGCCCTTTGGACTGCAAATTAATAGTGTGCTCGAACGCCCCCGAAACCACATCGGCACTGCCGCCCACCACCGCCTGCAAAGCCTTGGAGCCACCAGCGAAGTCCGCCACTTTGACCTCCAGGCCCTCATCGTTGAAAAACCCCTTGGCTTCCGCAATCGACAGCGGCAGATAATAAATTAACGCCTTGCCACCCACGGCAATGGTAAGGTTTTTTTTCTCCAGCTCTTGTGCCCGCCCCAGGGACGGCAGAGACATGGCCAAACCGGACACACCGGCCAGCTTGAGCATATGACGACGTGTGAGTGTCATGGAAATCTCCTCCTGTTGTTGTAGTCTTAAGTAAATGCTTAATACTTATACTACCAAAAGGAGTGCTTCCGGCGACGATACGCCCAAATGACCGCAGAAAGGGTATGCAGCAAACGAACGGTGCGGCTGTCATAGACAACAGCGCATACCGGGCGCTACGTGGCGCGCCGCTCCATCAAGGCCCAGGCGATCGTACCGGGGTCCACATATTCCAATTCGCTGCCGGCCGGCACGCCACGCGCCAAACGGGTTACTTTCAAACCTTGGCTACCTAACATTTCAGCCAGATGATGGGCCGTGGTTTCCCCTTCGGCCGTAAAGTTGGTGGCCAGAATCACTTCCTGTACCAAACCGTCGCCAGCCCGCTCCAACAAGCGATCAAATTGCAGGGCATCGGGCCCTATGCCCTCCAGCGGCGTCAAACGCCCCATCAGCACATAGTACAGGCCGCGATAGCCGTGGGTAGCCTCGATCATGTTCTGATCGGCGGGCGTTTCCACCACGCACAGCAAGGCCGGATCACGGCGCGGATTGGAACAGGTTTCGCAGATTTCCAACACCGTAAAACCATTGCAGCGTCGGCAATGGCGCAAAGTCTGGGTGGCTTGCTCCAACGCGCGGCTAAGCTGATCCGCCCCCACCAGATCGTGCTGCAACAAGTGATAGGCCATACGCCGGGCGCTGCGCTCGCCCACACCCGGCAAGCGGCGCAGCGCCTGGATCAAAACCCGAAGCGGCTCGGGTTCGGCAATCTGCGGCTCGTTCATCAGAAAGGAAATTTCATGCCGGGAGGTAAAGGCAAGCCTGCGGTCACGCCAGCCATTTTTTCCTGCGAGGTCGTTTCGACCTTGCGCTGGGCATCGTTGAATGCGGCGGCGATCAAATCTTCCAGCATATCTTTGTCGTCTTCCAGCAGGCTGGGGTCGATAGAGACGCGGCGCACATCGTGACGGCAATTCATGATGACCTTGACCAGACCGCCACCCGACACGCCTTCGACTTCGATATCGGCCAGGGCTTCCTGCGCCTTCTTCATGTTTTCCTGCATTTGCTGCGCCTGACGCATCAAGCCGGCAATCTGACCTTTCATCATGGTGTCATTTCCTGAAAAAATAAGTTGAACACGGGTCGCTCAGGCAACCCGGACCAAGGGAGTCGCCTTGACCGATCCTTCTTTGACGCTGGCGCCAAACTCCCGGATCAGGGTCAAGACAAAAGGATCTTGGGCGACACGCTCTTCCGCCTGCCGCTGCCGCTCGGCCAGCTTGGCCTGCTCCACAGCATGCGCCGTGGCATCGCCGGTATCGCCGTATTCGATAGCCAGTTGCACAGACTGGCCGAAGTATTCAGTGAGCACGGTACGCAGCCGGGCCTTGCCCTGGCTACCGTCCACCGCCTTGATCTTGGCGCGCAGATAAATTTCCTGACCCTGCACACTGACCCATTCGCTCTGACGGGCCAGTTCCGCTGCCCAGCCGCTCAGCGGCAATGCGGCGGCGATCGTGGGCCACTTGTCGGCGGTCATGCCGCCCAAGCGCACTGCTTTGCCAGCATCGCGGCCATGTGCCGCAGCAGACTCGACAATCGGCAGCCCCAGTTCGCCATCTGGCATGAAATTGCCCGATGCCGGCAATGGCGGTACATCGCCATCGTCCTCGCCCCCCGACGCCGCATCCATACCGGCAGGCTGGTAGTTCTCGAATTCCTCGTCCATGCCCTCGGACAACCAGGCGGGCTCCTGCGGGCCGTCATCGGCCACAGAAACCGATTCGGCGGGCACCTGGGAGGCTAGCTCCGACACCGGGGCAAGAGGCGCGGTCGGTTCCGCAACAACTTCTGTCGCGATTACGCCAGGGGCACTTGGCGGCGAAGCGGTCTGCTCAGATAAGGGGGCTGAGGCCGCTGGCTCCGGCATCGGCGCACTGCTTGACGGCGCGTCCTCCCAGGCTGGAACAAAATTGTCCGCCACCGGCGAGCGTTCGTCCGTGCCACGCGCCTCTGAAGCAAGCGTCTGAACGGCATCCGATGCCACCGAGGCCGGCGCAGAAGCTGGAACGGCAGCGGCCACCTGGGCCTTCGCTGCGGTCGGCGGAGCCGGAGCCGTAGAGACGGCTTCAGCGACTGGGGCGGCAGGCGCAGTCGATTTTGCCGGTTCAGGCCTAGAGGCAGCCTGCACAGGCTGAGCCTGTGCGCTTCCCGATCCTGTTGGCGGTACGGGTTGGGCCGGGACCGGCTCGGGCAATAAGGCCAGCATGCGCAAACAAGCCATGACGAAGCCGGCGTATTCGTCCGGTGCCAGCGTCAATTCCTGACGGCTGTGAACGGCGACCGAATAGAACAACTGGACATGATCCGGCGACAAGGTCGGAGCCAATTGACGCACTGGTTCCGCCAAGGGATCGTCGTCGGAAATAGTGCCAGCTATGCGCTGCTCGATCGCAATGCGCGACAACAAGGTAGCCAGATCGGCCAAGGCCCCCGCGTAGGACAAGCCACGCAGCGCCAGATCGTCGGCCACCGCCAGAACAGCCTTGGCATCGTATGCCACCAACGCCTGCAACAACTGCGCCAGATGGCGCTGATCAATGGTGCCCAGCATGGCCTGCACGGCCTGCGCGCTCAAGTCGCCGGCACTATAGGCAATGGCCTGATCGGTCAGCGACAGGGCATCGCGCATGGACCCGGCAGCGGCCTGCGCCAGCAGGCGCAGCGCCGGCACCTCGAACTGCATGCCTTCCTGCGCCAGGATGTCCTGCAAATGCTCCACGATGGCCGGCACTGTCATCTGCTTGAGGTTGAACTGCAAACAGCGTGACAAAACGGTGACCGGAATCTTCTGCGGGTCCGTCGTTGCCAAAATGAACTTGACGTGCGCCGGCGGCTCTTCCAGCGTCTTGAGCATGGCATTGAAAGCATGGCCGGTCAGCATGTGAACTTCGTCTATCATGTAGACCTTGTAGCGCCCCGAACTGGGCGCATACACCGCCTGTTCAAGCAGTTGCGTCATCTCTTCGACGCCGCGATTGGACGCGGCGTCCAGCTCTACATAATCCACGAAGCGGCCAGCGTCGATTTCGGTACAGGCACGGCACACTCCGCAGGGGGTGGCCGTGATGCCGGTTTCACAGTTAAGCGACTTGGCCAGAATCCGCGACAGGGTCGTCTTGCCCACGCCGCGCGTACCCGTAAACAGCCAGGCATGATGCAGGCGCTGCGTAGACAAAGCATGCGTCAAGGCGCGCACCACGTGATCCTGACCAATCAGGGTATCGAAGGAGCGAGGGCGCCATTTGCGGGCCAGAACAAGATAGGTCATGCGAATTCCGGACGGCCAAAGCCATCGACACAGATAAGCAAAAGGAAAAGTGTACCGGATTCGGTGCCCGAAAGGAGCAGACAGACCGGGCGCACTGATCCCGGCAGATAGATGAGGTGGCGAGCCTGACTCCGGCACTGATTCTGCACGGCTGTGGCTGCTTCGTTCCCGACCTGACCAGATTCACCGCCGAACCATGCGGAGGGGCCCGCCACCCAGGAGTGTAACACTAATAAGGCACCCACAGATCCACGCGCGGAAAATAAAGCGCCCCGCGAGCCGGCCGCCCATCCAACGCCGAGACCTGCGCGCAATAACGCTCCAATTGCGGCGCATAACGCTGACGCATGCGCTCCGCAAATACCTCCCTGTTTTCGGTCGCGCCTGGCGTGCTGGTCTTATAGTCGACCACCAGCCAGTGATCCTCCTGGGAAATGGCCAGATCAATAATAGACACCCGACCATTGACATCGAGCAGCGACCATTCCCGCTGCGCACGCGCGGCGCTGAGCAGCCAGCGGCCGCGATCGGTGCGCAATGTCGCGCTGACCGCCTCGAACAAGGCTTGACCGGCCTCGTCCAGATACGGTGCGGGCACGCCGGCGCGCTGCAACTGACGGCGCATGACTGGCCGACTATCGCGCAACCGCTCCGGCGACCAGGTCTGCACGCCTTCGCGCCCCAGTTTTTCCAGCCAGGCATGTGCAACCGTGCCAATCGCCGTTTCGTGCGTCGTGTCCAGGGACCACTCCCAGGACTGCTGCGCCGCTGCTGCCTGTGTCGATATGGGTGCGGGCAGCGTGGGCACGCTGGCCACGCGCACCAGCGGCGGTCCGATCAACTGAACCGCATCCTGCCCAGCCGCTTGCTGCACAGCCTGCCAGGCCGGTGCCGCAGGCGGATCGATGACAGCCCAAAGACGGCTAAGCAAAGAGCGCCCATCGGGATCGCGCAGTCCCTTGTCCTGGGTCACGCTCAGTTCGGCAAACAAGTGCAATTCCTGCCGGGCCCGGGTCAGGGCCACATACAGCAGGCGATGGCTTTCCTGCTCTGCCCGAATCTTCTCGCGAGCGGCCAGAAAGAGCGAAACGGGATCGCGCTGTTCACTGGCCTTGTGGGTAATCGGCCCCAGAATCAGCCGTTCGGCGCTATGCTCCAGCCGGATCAGCGGCTCGGTATCGTTAGCCGACTGCTTGTGCAGTCCAAACAAGATGACGGTTTCAAACTCCAGGCCCTTGGACTTGTGGATCGTCATGACCTCTACCGCTTTGCCCGAGCCTTGGGGGGTGGCATACAAGGATTCCACACGCGCCTGAAACTGCTGCTGATCAGGCGGCCCATAGGGGCAGAGCTCCTCCAGCAGACGCAGCACCTGCTCGGCATCGGCCTGATCCGCGGCCAGCGGGTAGACGTGTTCGCCGCCCAGACGCGCCCAGCACTGCTGCACCCAGGCAGCAAACGGCATCAGTCCGCTGCGATTACCCACATCCAGCAAGGTTTGCCGGGCAAACAGCAGGCGCTCGGCCTCGCCCGGCTCCCAGTCGGCCACATCGCAGCCGCGCAGCAAATCGGGCATGGACTGCCGTGGCTGCAAGGCGCACAGGCGATACAGACTGTCCAGCCGCAGCCCTATCAGGGGCGAACGCAACAAAGACAACCAAGCCAGACGGTCGGCCGGGTGTGCCAAAGCGCGCACCAGTTGCACCAGATCGGCCACCACGGGTCGCTGCTGCAACGGTTCCAGCTCCACCGCACGGCACGGTATGCCCTGCTCGCCCAATTTACGCACCAAGCCATTCAAGTGCGCTCGCGCACGCACCAAAATGGCCACCGGATGCGCGCTGTCGGCATGACGCTGCAAGGCTTGCCCAGCACAGCGCACGGCCTGTTCAACGGCGGCATCCTGCGCCGCCTGCTCCGCCGCTGCACCATCCTCGCCGCGTCCCAGGCGAAAATGCCAAGAGGGATGGAAACTCACCATGGCACCCGGTTCGTCCGGCTTAAACGCCGTCGAGCGTTCGTACGTGACCATGCCCAGCTCGGGATCGGACTGGCGCGGAAACAACTGCGCCCCCACCCGATTGACCCACTCGACCAGTTGCGGATGAGAACGAAAGTTATTGCTCAGGGCAAGCGGTTCCAGCTCCACATCGCCCAAGCATTTTTCTTGCCAGACACGCAGAAACAAACCAACTTCTGCCTTGCGGAAACGATAGATGGACTGCATCGGATCGCCCACCAGGAACAGACTGCGGCCATCACCCGGCTCCCAACCGCTGGTCAAGCGTTCCAGCAACTGCACCTGCGACTGGCTGGTGTCCTGAAATTCGTCCACCAGCAAATGCCGTATGGAGCGGTCCATGCGCAGCAACAACTCCCCCGGCTCCTGGGCATTGCCCAAAGCCTCCAGCGCCCGCTGCGCGATCTCGGTAAAATCCACTTCGGACTTTTCCGCAAAACGCAGCTTGAGCTGGGCAGCCGCCAACCACAAGACCTGGATCAAATTGGCCAGAACCTCCTGCTGCTGTTCTGAATACTGCTGGGGCAATTGACGGGCACTATCCAGGCGAGAGACCCACGCCTCGGTACCCATAAAACCACCCAGCCAATCGGCCAGCGTCTCTTTCTGGATCGTCTTGGGCGGAAAGCCATTGCGCACCGTCAGGCTTTTGCGCACGCTGCCGTCATTGGTCAACAGCAAAGCGGCCAAGCCGCGCCAGCGCGGCAACTCGTCCATTGTCGGGGTCAGCGGCTCGCCGCCCCAATCGGCCAGCGCCATCATCTCGCCTTCACCCAGATTGGCAGCCGCAAAGCGCGCCAACGGAGCCAAGGTCGGTGCCCAGCCCGGCGGCAAGCTGGCACGCAACTGCTCAAGCTGCTGCTCCACTACCTCGCGCAGACTGTCTTGCAGCAAGGTCACATCTGCGCCCGCGCCCAAGGCCGGCAGCCACTGATCGCGACTGGCCAGCATGGAGGCCAGCAGCCCCTGGGCCTGGGCCAGGTTGACATCCATATGCTCCAGAAAGCGGGCGACGCTGGGCGTGTTTTCCGCCATTTCCAGTGTGGCCCAGGCAGCGGCCTCGTAGTGCTCCTGCGCGTTATCTGCAATGGCCGGTACGCCGCCCAAGCCAGTGACCCAAGGCATGGCCCGCACCAGATGCGCGCATAGCGAATCAATGGTGCGTATGCTCAGGCGGGCAGGATAGGCCAGCAGATCCCATTTCTGTTCGCGGTTACGGCGCATGGCCTGACTGGCCAGTTCCCAACTACGCACCCGGTACGACTCTACAGGACAAGGCTGGTCGGCCGCCGCCAGTTTTTCCAACACACGGGCATGCATTTCCGCCGCCGCCTTGCGTGTGAAGGTAATGGCCACAATTTCTTCGGGCCGATCTACCCGAGCCAACAAACCCAATATCCGGTCGGTCAGCAATTCAGTCTTGCCCGAACCGGCCGGTGCCTGCACCAGAAACGAGTGATCCGGGTCCAGCGCCCGACTGCGGGCACTACTATCGCTGGGCAACGTGGACATCACACACTCCCTCCATCGGGGCCGGCTTCTTGTTGGAATAGGCGCAAGAACGGCAGCACATCGCAATACTGCAGATCGTTACGATTCCAGATACGATTGCCTGCCCGTCCCTGCACAAATTCATCGGCTAATTCCTGTACCGCCTGCTTCCAGGCCGACAACTGCGCCTGCCACTGCTGTTCGGTGTCCAATTCGATCATCCCTTCTATATCTGTGCCCGGCGCGGCCAGGCCGCTATATGCTACTTGCCGGGCATGCAAGCGCACAAAGGCCAGAGCGCTGACCTGCTGCCCCTGCTCTTGCAGGGCCGCTGCATAAAAAGGCAATTGCAGATTGACCGGCCGACTGCGCAACCAGTCTTTTTCAGGCCGTAGTTCGCCTATGCCGGTTTTGTAATCCAAGAGCATGCGTTCTTGGCCGGCCAGGCTGTCCAAACGATCCAGTCGCAGGCTCAAGCGCAGCAAACCCCGGCTCCAGTTAAGTTCTTCTTCTGTCGCCTGCAAAGCAAAAGGAGGTCGCTGGGCTTCCAGCCGCGCATAGTCGGCCAGTACCAGCAAGCCGCGTTCCATCTCCAGCCCACGCAACACCTCACCGTACTCGGCCAGCTCTTCTTGCGCCGCCTGTTCGACACTGTTGTGCAAAACACTGTCCAGCGTCCCCAGAGCCATGTGCTCATGCAGGGCCTCCTGGTCCTGCACGGTACGCCAGAACAGCTCGACGGCGCGGTGCAGAAACAGCCCGCGTGTATTCATATCGCCCAGACGCGCATAATCCGGCAAGGCCTGTCCGTGCAGACGAAACTTCACAAAGGCCCAGAGCGGACTGCGCGCCTGCGTGTCGAGCACGCTGATGCCCCCGCGTATACGCTCCTGGGCCTGCAATGCAGGGCCTTGTTCATCACTCAAGGTTTCCAGCGCCGCCGCCGGCACAGACGGTGCCAGCCAATCTAGCGGCTGCAAGGGCCAGGACGCAATCAGCGGACTGGGTCGCAACACCTGCTCACCTGCCTGCAAGGGGGCGCTAAGCCAGACTTGATCCGCGCAGCGCAGCAAGGCTGCCATCATCCAACGCGCCCACTCCAGTTCACGCTCCGGCGTTGAACGCGGTGCCTGGGCGCGGCGCAGCACATGGGCAGGAATCAAGGGATTAGGCTTGACCGCAGCAGGCAAAATCTCGTCGGTCAGCCCCAACACCCAGACGGCATCCCAGCGGCCTCCCTCGGCCTCCAGAAAACCCAGCACATCCAGACGCGCGCGCGGATCGCGCTGCGGCTGAAACAGGCTTTCGCGTGCCATGCGCGCCAGGGCCGACTGGGCGCGCATGGCACTGATGCGGCCCAGCACCGGCGCTTGCTGCGCAAAACGCAACAGCAATTGCTCCAACGCTTCCAGCGTCTGGTACTGCGCGCTGTCCAAGCTGGCGCTGCCAGGGAAACCCAGCGCCTGCAAGCACTGACGCATCACGCTGGCCCAAACATCCACGCTCTGCGCCCCACTGGGAACACCCGCCATCGTCGCCATCGCCGTTGCCCAACCTTGTGCCAAATGTGGCGCATAACGGCTGAGCATGTCCTCGAATTCATTACGGCGCACCACCGTCATGCGATTGTCGCGCCAGGCCTTGTCGATTTGCGCCCGACCACCCGCCTCGGCCTGATCCGCCTGACAGGCCCCCAAGCGCAGGGCCTGACCAAGCAGAGCAGGCTCGGCCTTGCCGCTTGCCGTCAAGGTAAATACGGCTTTGAGCCAGGCCAGCGCGCCTTCGATCAGCGGCCATTGCGCCAAGGATCGGGCTGCCGCCACGTTATAAGGCAACACCCCCTGCTCGGTCTGCATGGCCTGCCGCAACAGTCTGTGAACCAAGGGCAGTTGGGTTTCCAACTGCGCAGCCACAATCGCCACGCGGGCCTGCGGGTTTTGATCCAACTGACGGCGCGCCCATTGAATAGCCAGCCGCCACTCGGTATCGGCATTCTGCGCCTGAACACGCTGGACCTGCGTCGCCTGCGGATCGGCTTGATCCAGTCGCTGAATCGACAGGCCCATTGCCCGCAAGCCATCCAACAGACGCTGCAAGCGTGGTGATAGTTCATGAAAGCCATGCAAAATCAGATGGGTGTGCCGCAGGTGTAAAACACCGGCCTGCACCGCCGCCACCACCCTCCCGGCGGCACGATTGGCATCGTCCAGATCGCCTTGCTGCAAACCACTCTGATAGTGGCTTCGCCACTGCAAAAAACGCTCATAATCTGCACTCGTTTCCGAAGGGTCAAGCTGTATGTCCCACTCGTCCAGCAAGCTGTCAGCTTCGCAGGCAAAACGCGCGGCCTGGGCCATATCCAGAAAATAGCCATCCGGTTCGCACTGTTCAATACTGTGTTCCCAGCGCTGCAAGGACGCGAACTTGTCCATATGGTGCGCGGCAGGCTGCCATTGCTCGGAAAAGCACAACTGATCGCTGGCCTGGGCCAGCCAGGCTCCCAGCGGCAAAATCTCGGGCACCGCCACCGTGCCGCCCTGCTGCGCCAGCCGAGCCGACAAACTCCCCAGCAGCCGACGCGCATAGCGATTGTTCACGGTCAGCACTACAGTGCTGGTGCTATCCAGGTCCTGCAACTGCGCCAGAGAAATAGCAGGGATGTCATCCATATCGACCCACCCTCTCGTTCGCACGGGAAATACACATCAAGATCATCGTCACGCAACCCAGTCCACACCCCGCGATGGGGAAAGACCCGATCTTAACCCGAGGCAGAATGACAGGATCAGTCCAGCCCCGCTTACGTGGGGAACACTTGGTCTGCAACGTGTCGGGTGACCTGTATTTCGGTTCATCCCCGCTGACGCGGGGAACACTTGTTCTTCTCGTAGCAGGCCCTTTTCTGGGTTCTTCGAAGTATTCCGGGAGTCAATTTTTACTAATTCGATGAAGAACTGGCTTTTTGAAGGCGCCGTTCAAGGCACAGCACGCTTGGACAGGGCTGATGGCTTGCCGGCGCTGCGCGCTGGTACCCTGGTCGGGCCACATGGCCGGGCGCGTCGTTAACTCCGGCGGGTTGCTTGTCCACCGGACAAGCAACAAGCGCCG
>JQGF01001208.1_pt1 | contig 21515 bp, 18 predicted proteins | sample 210201 | NCBI WGS metagenome assembly JQGF01 (sample SAMN02947780, study PRJNA257236) | wastewater metagenome | biome: Domestic wastewater sediments; material: Domestic wastewater soil sediments and water; isolation source: domestic wastewater sediment treated with ammonia and hydroxylamine at...
CGGCAATCTAAAATAAATAAAGTTACTGAAAATGACGATAGTGTTTATCGTTAAGGGTTCTCTGAATAAGTCGAGCGGTAAGCTGGCGGTTTGGGATGGGGGCAAGGCGGAAGCCGCAGGGATAGCCCTTGCTATCGCAATGGTTTATAACGCAGCAGACCGCCCAAATTCGAAAATGCATGTGGCGAGAGGACTTGTTCAGAGGAACCTTAAGGAACCTCTGAACAAATCCCTGGTTGCCCCGTAAAATTTCAGTATTGCATCGTCATCATCGACCGAGAATGTCCATGAGCCAATTGAGTTTCAGCGAAGCGGAATACGCAGGCAAGCGCAAGCAGACGCCTCGCGAGAAGTTTCTGTCGGAGATGGCTCGTACGATTCCGTGGGACTATCTGGCAGGCGAAGTGGCCAAGCACTATCCGGAATCTGGCAAGCGAGGCCGCCAGCCGTATCCGATCGAGACGACGATCCTGAACTTTCGCCATTTGCTGGAGCAGAGCAATGTCGCCGAGGAGATGTTCGAGGGCGTGAATCTGCTGCTGCAGGACTACGGGCTGATGGTGCGCCGAGGCACAATCGTGGATGCGACGATCATCGACGCGACCAGTTCGACCAAGAATGCCACAGGCCAGCGTGATCCCGAGATGCATCAGACCAAGAAGGGCAACACCTATTTTTTCGGGATGAAGGCGCATATTGGCGTGGACCTGCACACAGGTCTGGTGCATACCGTGGTGGGCCCGGCGGCCAACGTGGCCGATGTCACGCAGGCAGCCAATCTGTTGCATGGTGGTGAAGAACTGGTGCTGGGCGATACGGGCTACCAGGGCGTGCACAAGCGTGCGGAGCATGAGGGGCGCGAGGTGGATTGGCATATTGCGCTGGGCCCCAGCCTGCGCAAGGAAACGGGCAAGGCGGCACAGTCATTACGACAGGCATACGAACACAACCTGTCCAGTCTGCGTGCGAAGGTGGAGAATCCGTTCAGAATCCTCAAGCGCCAGTTCGGCCATACGAAGGTGTGTAATGATTTCGGGTGATTCGCGGTAAATCTATGTCGCTCTATATCGATTTTTTTGTGAGAATCGCTGGGCCGTGGGTTTTTATTGCCAACTTGGGATGCATCCCGGTTTTATAAAGCCATTGTCTATGTGAAGTGGAAAGCCTTGGGTATGATCGCGACAGGTGCCTTCGCTCGTCGACGGTGGCTTTTGTCCGTGGTCTGCGAAGGAGAAAACAATGAATGAAGACATACATGTCAAACTGCGCCCCCTGGAGCGCGAGGATCTGCGCTTTGTGCACCTGCTGGACAATAACGCCATTGTGATGCGTTACTGGTTTGAAGAGCCCTACGAAACCTATGGGGAATTGGTTGCGCTCTACGACGAACACATACATGACCAGCGTGAACGCCGCTTTATTGTGCAATGGGAAGGATTGGCGGTCGGGGTGGTGGAGCTAGTCGAGATTGATCATGTCCATCGACGGGCCGAGTTCCAGATCATTATTGCGCCCGAATACCAAGGCAAGGGGATTGCGTCGCGTGCCACGATGCAGGCCATCGAATATGGCTTTGGTGTGTTGAATCTGTACAAAATCGTTTTGATTGTGGACAAGGAAAACCACAAAGCCATTCATATTTACAAGAAATTTGGCTTCGAGGTCGAAGGAGAGCTCAAGCACGAGTTCTTCATCAACGGCCAATATCGGGATGTGGTGCGCATGCGCTTGTTTCAGCAGGACTTTTTTGCCAGGCACAAGCCGGCCCAGACGGTGATGGTGACGCCGCCGGCGCAGTAAACGCAGCCGTTGTTACGTGGTCGTTCCCAGGCTGTGGGCCGCCTGAAGGCCGCTGCGCACCGCTCCTTCCAGTACGCCGGGGTAGCCGGTGTTGGTCCAGTCTCCGGCCAGCCGCAGCGCAGGCCAGGCAGTCGTAACGCTGGGCCGCCGCAGGCCGGGCACGGCCGCGAAGGTGGCGCGTTTTTCGATGATCAGTTCCGTGTTGCGCACGGTCGGCATAGGGCCGAAACGCTGCGTCTGGCTGCGTACCTGCTCCACAATGGCTGCAATCGCTTGTTCCCGTGGCAGCGCCTGCAGGCGTATCGCATCACTGACGACGATGGCAAGCAGCGTTTCCCGGCCGTCTGGTTTCAGGGCACTATGATCGAACAGCCACTGGCCTGCGCTGCCGGTGACATCGTGCAGCATCAGCATAGGGTGGGGCAGGTTCCAAGGCTGATTCAGATCCAGATACAGCGTGGCGATAGGCACGTACTGCATGGCGTCCAGATCGGCTAATAGTTGTTCGCTGTGCGCGGTGCTTGGCAGGGTGGACAGCAGGCGTCTGGCCTGTGGGGGCGGGCAGGCCAGGATGGCGGCATCGAAAGGCTGGCTGTCTACGTCTACGCCGTCCTTGGTCAGTTGCAGGCTCTGAACGCGATGGCCCAGATGGACGTCCAGTTCGTGTAGCGCGGGCTCGCACCAAAGACGCCCCAGATCGGTCAAGGGGATCAAAGGCTGGCTGGATTGACGGGGGCCGCCCAGGCTATCGCGCAGTACATGGGCGAACAGTTGGGCGCATGCCTGTTCGATCGGTGTGTTCATGGCAGCCACGCACAGCGGCTGCCAGAACAAGCGGATCAGGTCCGCGTCCTGGCCGTGTCGGTCTAACAATTGCAGCACGGTCAGCCCGTCGGGAGTGCGCCAGTGCTGTGTTTCAAGCCAGCGGCAGAAACGGGCCAGCTTCAGTTTTTGCCTCCAGCCTATGCCTTGGGCGCTCAGCAGGCCGGCCAGCAGATGCCAGGGGGCGGGCAGGGCGCGGTTGCGCAGGCGAAAGTCGCCCTGGGCAGCCACGATGTCCAGTTCCTGACGGTGCAGGCGTGTGTTTTCGTCTAGCCCTAGTTCGCGCAGCAGGCCCAGGGTCTGGGTGTAGGCACCCAGCAGAATATGTTGCCCATTGTCCAGCTCGCGTTGCAGTTTAGGGCTGTAGATGCGGCGCGCCCGCCCGCCGATATGGCGGGCAGACTCAAAGACGATAGGGGCATGGCCTTGGGACTTCAGCGCCCAGGCAGCGGCGCAGCCGGCCCAGCCCGCGCCGATGACGGCGACCTTCATCGGCCTAGTTTGCGTTGCAGGCCGCGTCCGCCCGACACCCAGGTTTTCCATGCTAGCCATAATTTGCGTATGGGCGTGAGCGAAATGCGCTGCTCCAGCACATGCCAACGGTCACGCGCGATTTCGTTCAGCAAGGCATGGTAGATGGCGGCCATCAGCAGGCCGGGGCGCTGGGCGCGCCGATCGGCTGCGGGCAGGGCGCGCATGGCGTCCCGGTACAGTTTCTGCGCACGCTCGGTCTGGAAAGCCATCAAGGCTTCAAAGCGTTCCGAATGCTGATGATTCAGAATCTCGCTGGTGCGCACCTCGAATCGGTCCAGCTCTTGCTGGGGCAGGTAGATGCGTCCGCGTCGGGCGTCGTCGCCCACATCGCGGATGATATTGGTCAACTGAAAAGCCAGGCCCAGTTTTTCGGCGTAGTCGCTGGTCTGTTCTTGCGTCTGACCAAAAATCCGCGCCGACAGCAGGCCGACCACCCCGGCGGCGTGCCAGCAGTAGCGTTTTAGGTCCTCCCAGCTTTCGTAACGGGCCTGATCCAGATCCATTTCCATGCCGTCGATGACGGCCAGCAGTTGCTCCTGGGGCAAGCCAAAGGCCTGCACATGCGGGGCCAGGGCCTGCATGACTGGGTGCTGGGTGCGGCCTTGATACAGTTCGGCTACCTGGTTGCGCCACCAAACCAGCTTCATGCGTGCCACGGATTCCTCGTGGACTTCGTCCACGACATCGTCCACTTCACGGCAAAAGGCATATAGGGCGGTGATGGCGCGGCGGCGCTCCGGCGGCAGGAACAGGAAGGCGTAGTAAAAGCTGGAGCCGCTCTGGGCTGCCTTGTTCTGACAGTACTCGTCTGGGCTCATGGATGTTCAGGACGCAGGGAGGTTAAGGAAATCATATCTATGCGGTTCAGCGAACAGCTCGGGTCAGCCCCAGGCCGCGGGCAGTCAGGCGCAGCCAATCCAGGCGCGTCAGGGTTGGGCGGTGGGAGAACATATCGAACTGAACGGCCTGCAGGCGCTCCAGAATGCGCAGCCCGCCCAGAATCATCAGTTTCAGCTCCAGGCCGATGCGTCCTGGCAGAAGGGCGGCCAGCGGCAGCCCTGATTGCAGTCGCTGGCGCGCATCACTGGCCAGCAGCGCCATCAGTTCCTGCCAGCGTTCGTCGGCACCGGGATGGCGCTGGAACGAACAGCGGGCCTGGATGTAGTCATCATCCAGATCGTAACGCTGCAACAGCTCCTGTGGGATATAGACACGATTTTTGTGCCAGTCCAGGGCGACATCCTGCCAGAAGTTGACCAGTTGCAACCCGGTACAGACGGCGTCGGCCATCTCCAGCCGCTCGGGATCGTGGGCCTGGTACAAATGCAGCATCAGACGGCCAACGGGATTGGCCGAGCGCGAACAGTAGTCCAGCAACTGGGTCATGTCGGCATAACGCTGGGTAGTGACATCCTGTCTGAAGGCCGAGAGCAGATCCAGAAAGGGTTTGAGCGGCAGCTGGTAATTGCGGATGGTCGCGGCCAGCGGCACAAAGATGTGGCTGTGCGGCGCATCCACCAAGGCTGGCTGGTGGTATTGCAATTGTTCGATGCCGGCCTGGAATTGATCCAGCAGGGCCAGGCGTTCGTCGGCGCTCAGGTCGCCTTCGTCGGCAATATCGTCGGCGCTGCGGGCAAAGCGGTAGATGTCCACCACAGGGCGGCGCAGACGGCGCGGCAGCAGAACCGAGGCCACAGGGAAGTTTTCGTAGTGCTCGATAGACATAGCCCGCCAGTATACGGCAGAGCCGGGGGGCTGTTCAGGATCTTTGGGATGCAGCGGTCAGATCATGGGTCGGTCCTAAACGGTGGGCAGGCCATCGCATCACTTTCGTTTCAACAGGGGCTGGTTTAGACTCTCAAATTCCTTTGGGGAGAGCCATGCCACGTCCTATATCGGCGACTATTCATGTATCGTCGCTGCGCCACAATCTTGATATCGTCATCCAGAGCCTGAATAGCGCGACCTCCATGACCGGTGTGCGGCGACCCAATATCTGGGCCGTCATGAAAGCCAATGCCTATGGTCACGACATCGAAAACGCCGTGCGCGCGTTCCAGGCGGCCGAAGGCTTTGCGATGCTGGACATCCAGGAGGCCATACGTTGCCGCGAAGCGGGTTGGACACGACCCATCTTGCTGCTGGAAGGTTTTTTCCAGCCCCAAGACCTGGATGTCCTGGCCCATTACGACCTGTCCACGGTCATCCACGGCCACGAGCAGCTCAAGATGCTGGAGCAGTGGGAGTCGGGGCGGGCGCTCAATGCAATGGTCAAGCTCAATACGGGCATGAATCGTCTGGGTTTCAATGTGGACGATTACCCGGCCGCATTCGAGCGCGCTCAGCGTTTGCAAAAGGCCGGCAAGCTGGGAGTGGTGGGCAAGATGACCCATTTTGCCCGCGCCGATGACAATATCGATGCCACCCTGGAGCAGATCCGTTGCTTTACCCGCATTACCGACGAGTTGCCCGGACCAGTCAGCATTTGTAATTCAGCCGCGACGCTCAGCCCCGATCTGGGAGCCTATATGCCTGCCGAGCCGGAGCAATGGGTGCGTCCCGGTATTTGTCTGTATGGCAGTTCGCCCTTTGCCGGCATCAGCGCCCAGGATTTCGGCTTGCAGGCCGGCATGACGCTGGCGGCCGAACTGATCAGTGTGCGCGGCGTCAAACAGGGCGAGGGTATTGGTTACGGCCATACCTATGTGGCTGAAAAAGCCATGCGGGTAGGGGTCGTGGCTTGCGGGTATGCAGACGGTTATCCGCGCCATGCGGGCACAGGCACGCCGGTTGTAGTCAACGGTGTGCGCACGCGCTTGTTGGGTCGTGTGTCCATGGACATGCTGGCCGTGGACCTGACGCCCGTGCCGGCTGCCGGCGTGGGCAGCCAGGTTGTGTTGTTTGGTCAGGGCGGCCCTTGCGTGGACGAGGTCGCCGCTGCGGCGGGCACGCTGGGCTACGAACTGATTTGCGCGGTTGCGCCGCGCGTGCCGCGCACCATCCAGGATTAACACCACCAAGGCAGGCCATGAAAAATAAATGTGTATTAATTACCGGCGCTACCAAAGGCATAGGTTGGGCGATCAGTCAGCGTCTGGCCGATGCGGGCGCGCATGTGGTGGGCTTGGCCCGTCACACGGAAAATATCGATTTCCCCGGCTATTTGTATTCCTGCGATCTTAGCAATGCGGGTGAAACCGAGGAAATGCTGCGCGTCATACGCGAAAAATACCCGGTGGATGCGGTGGTCAATAATGTAGGGGCGGTGTCTCCCGAGCCTATCGGCCAGGTCGATCTGGGTAATTTGTATCAGGTGTTTGACTTGAATGTGCGCGTGGCTGTGCAGGTCACGCAGGCGTTTGTGCCGTCCATGAAGGCGCGCAAGGAAGGGCGCATCGTCAACATCTGTAGCCGAGTGGTGCATGGCGGCAGCGAACGCACCAGTTATTCGGCGGCAAAAAGCGCCTTGCTGGGCTGTACCCGCACCTGGGCGCTGGAGCTGGCCCCCTATGGCATTACGGTCAATGCCGTCTCGCCCGGTCCTATCGAAACCGAGCTGTTCCGTGCGTCGCATCCCGTCGGCAGCGAAGCCGAGCAGCGCAGTCTGGCCTCTATTCCGCTGGGACGTTTCGGGCAGGCCGCCGAAGTAGCGGCGGCCGTTACCTTCCTGCTTAGCGACGAGGCGGCGTTCATCACCGGCCAGAATCTAGGAGTGGATGGCGGCGGCAGCCTGGCCGGCCGCTAAGGAGTCAGCATGGCTACAGGCGCGCGCGCCGGCCGCAAGGCCAAGATTGTTTTTGTCTGTAACGAATGCGGGGCAGACACGCCTAAATGGGCGGGCAAGTGCCCGGCCTGCGGAGCCTGGAATAGCCTTCAGGAAACGGTAGAGTCGCCAGCGGCCGCTTCCGCGCATCGGTTCGCTTCGCTGGCCGGCTCCAGTCCTGTGCAAAGTCTCTCGGATGTGCAGGCACGGGAATTGCCGCGTGTGCCCACCGGCATCGGCGAATTTGACCGGGTGCTGGGCGGCGGCCTGGTGGAAGGCGGCGTGATCCTGATCGGCGGCGACCCAGGCGTGGGCAAGTCCACCTTGCTGTTGCAGGCCATGTCGTCCTTGGCGCAGCAGACCAAGGTACTGTATGTCACCGGCGAGGAATCCGCCGAGCAGGTGGCGCTGCGCGCCCGGCGTCTGGGCGTGCCCACCGATGGCGTGGACTTGCTGGCCGAGATCCGTCTGGAATCGATCAGTCAGGCTTTGCAGACGCATCAGCCGCGCATTGTGGTCATCGACTCCATTCAGACTTTGTACTCGGACCAACTTAGCGCTGCGCCCGGTTCGGTGTCGCAGGTGCGCGAATGCGCTGCTCAATTGACCCGGCTGGCCAAGCAAAGTGGCACAGCCATGATTTTCATCGGCCACGTCACCAAAGACGGCACGCTGGCCGGTCCGCGCGTACTGGAACACATCGTGGATACGGTGCTGTATTTCGAGGGCGACACGCACTCGTCATTTCGCATGGTGCGTGCCTTCAAGAACCGATTCGGCGCAGTCAACGAATTGGGCGTGTTCGCCATGACGGAAAAAGGCCTGAAAGGCGTCAGCAACCCGTCGGCCTTGTTTTTGTCGCAGCATTCGCAAAGTGTGGCCGGTTCCTGCGTCATGGCGACCCAGGAAGGCACACGGCCGCTGCTGGTGGAAATCCAGGCCCTGGTGGATTCGGCCCATGTGCCCAATCCGCGCCGTTTGTCCGTAGGCCTGGAAAGTTCGCGTCTGGCCATGCTGCTGGCCGTGATGCATCGCCATGCGGGCGTGGTCACTTACGATCAGGACGTTTTCGTCAATGCCGTCGGCGGCGTCAAGATTACCGAACCGGCCGCCGATCTGGCCGTGCTGTTGGCGATTTTGTCGTCGTTGAACAACCGGCCCTTGCCGCGTGGTCTGGTGGTCTTCGGCGAAATCGGGCTGGCCGGAGAAATTCGTCCGGCACCACGTGGCCAGGAGCGCCTGCGCGAAGCGGCCAAGTTAGGGTTTAGTATTGCCTTGATTCCCAAGAGCAATGCGCCTCGTCAGGCCATCGAAGGCTTGGAAATCTGGGCGGTGGATCGGGTCGAGGACGCGGTCGAGCGGTTGCGAAACCTGTAACGTTCGCATGGGCATTGAATTGATTCTGGCCTGTTTGCTGGGCGGTGCGCTGATCGGCTTTGGCGGTGGCGTGCTGGGCATCGGCGGCGGGCTGCTGGCCATTCCGTTGCTGGGACTGATTCTGGGCATGGACCAGCAGACGGCACAGGGTACGGCGCTGGTCATGGTGGTGCCGGCCGTGCTGTTGACAGTGCGTCAGTACCATCGGCGCAATCATATCGATTTTCGCCGCGCCGCTTTGGGCGCATTGTCCTCTATTGTTTTTACCTGGTTGGGCGCGCGCGTGGCCCTGGGTATGGACGCCGTGCTGTTGCGCCGCATTTATTCGGTGTTTGTGCTGGCCATCGCCCTGTATTATTTTTATCAAAGTCTGGGACCTGCGCGTCGGCAGGCCAAGGAAAGCGTGCGTCCGGACCCTGGCTCTTTTGGGGCGCTCTGGTATGTGGCGGTAGGCATGATGGCGGGTTTGGCCGGCGGTGTGTTCGGTGTGGGTGGCTCGGTGCTGGTCGTGCCGTTTCTGACCAGCCGTATGGGCTACAGCCAGACTGGAGCGCAGGGGCTGGCCTTGTCCATGATCATTCCGGGCACCCTGGTCGCCTTGTTCACCTATGCCGCGCATGGCCAGGTCAACTGGCAGGTGGGTCTGCCTATGGCCATAGGCAGCCTGGCCCTGGTGCCATACGGCGTACGCCTGGCCTATAGACTGCCTGAAGTCCGGTTGAAATTCATTTTTGCCTGCATGCTGGTGCTGATCATGTCCTTGCTGCTGGCGCGTGTCTAAGGAGCTGTCGTGAACGCTTTGTCCGAATCCGTCTTTTCCTTGCCTGGCGGAGGGGCCTTGCTGGCCCCCGAGATGCGCGATGGCCTGGATCTGACGCCGGCAACACTACAGCGCTGGTTTGAGCCGCAGGCGTATGGCGATCAGGCGGTCAAGGTCGGGCAGGGCGGGCGTCAGGCAGCCTGGTTTGTGCAAGGGCCGTTCGGTCAGGCGGTATTGCGTCATTATCGGCGTGGTGGCTTGGTGGCGCGTTTCAACGAATCGGCCTACTTGTGGCAAGGTCGGGAACGCACCCGCAGTTGGCGGGAATTCCAGGTGATGTCTTATTTACACCACAAAGGTTTGGCGGTGCCATCGGTGCTGGCCGCCGCCTGGTGGCGCTGTGGCCCAAGCTATCGGGCCGCCCTGATGACCCGCCGTCTGGCCGATGTCCGCCCTTTGTGCCAGGTGTTGGGAGCGGCGTGTCCCGAAGCGGTGGCGCGCGAGATTGTCCGCATGCATCAATTCCAGGTTTGGCATGCCGATCTTAACGCCTACAATATTTTGTTGGACGCGAGTGGTAAGGTCTGGCTGATTGATTTTGACCGCGCCCGCCAGGGGACATTGAGTCGCTCCCTGGCCTTGGGCAACCTGCAGCGCCTGCGCCGTTCGCTGCGTAAAGTGTGCGGGCAGGCGGGCGATGACTGGTGGCAGAAACTGTTCTTCTTCTACAGCCAGCAAATGCAGTTTTAATACGACTATTGGCCGCAAAAAAGCTTTATCATCTCGCCTTTTGGGTTTTTCGCTTTCGATAGGAAGGGGACTCGCGATGTCTTTTGGGATGAACACGCCACAGGTACTCGCCGGCCTTCTGGCCGCCGCTGCCATTTTGCCTGCCGCACAGGCTCAGGACCAGGTCGTCAACGTCTACAACTGGGCCGAATATACGGCACCGGACACTCTGTCCGGCTTTCAGAAAGCCACGGGCATTACCGTGCGCTACGACGTATACGACAGCAACGACACGTTGCAGGCCAAATTGCTGACTGGCAAATCAGGCTACGATGTGGTGGTTCCGTCCACGCATTACGCAGCCCGCCAGATCGAAGGCGGTTTGTTCCAGAAACTGGACAAAAGCTTGATCCCCAACTGGAAATACCTGGACCCCGACATCATGGCGCTGTTGTCCGATGTAGACCCGGGCAACGAATACCTGATTCCCTGGGGGTACGGTACCAACGGCCTGGGTTACAACGTCACCAAGGTCAAGGAAATAATGGGCGCGGATGTGGACCTGGGTAACTGGGACATGCTGTTCAAGCCCGAGAATGCCGAAAAGCTCAAGGGCTGCGGCATTTCCATCCTGGACGAGGCCGCTCAGGTGTTTCCTGCCGTGCTGCACTATATGGGCAAAGACCCCAACAGCAGCAACGAAGCCGACTATCGCGCCGCGCTGGACCTGCTCAAGCAGATTCGTCCCTATGTGCGCCAGTTCAGCTCGTCGGGTTATATCGACGAACTGGCTGCCGGCGACTTGTGCATGGTTTACGGCTTTTCCGGCGATGTCATGATTTCTTCCGCGCGTGCCCGCGAGGCCAAAAAGCCCTACGCTATCGACTATTACATTCCCAAGGGCGGCGCGCCCGTATGGTTTGACACGATGGCCATCCCCAAGAGCGCGGCCAACGTGGCGCAGGCGCATGCATTTATCAATTACATCGAGACGCCCGAAGTCCACGCGGCCATTACCAACACCATGTTTTACCCGAATGCCAACAAGGAAGCGCGCAAGTTCGTGGTCAAAGAAGTGGCCGACAACCCCATGATTTATCCATCGCCCGAGGTGTCCAAGACCTTGTTCGTCATTAAGCCGCAGCCCTTGAAGGTACAGCGTTTGCAAACGCGCCTGTGGGCCGAACTGAAGTCGGGGCGCTAGGCATCATGCAAGATATCCGTACCGGAGCGCCGTCTTGGATGGGCGGCGAGGATGCGTTCGTGCGCGTGGACGAAGTCGTGAAGATTTTCGGCGACACGGTCGCAGTCAAGTCGGTCAGCCTGGATGTGCGCCGCCACGAGTGTTTTGCCCTGTTGGGCAGCTCGGGCTGCGGCAAGTCCACCTTGCTGCGCATGCTGGCTGGTTTCGAGGAGCCGACCTCCGGTCGGATCTATCTGGACAACGAGGATATTACCGATCTGCCGCCGTACCGTCGGCCGGTCAATATGATGTTCCAGTCCTATGCCCTGTTTCCGCACATGACCGTGGAGGCCAATGTGGCCTTCGGCCTGAAGCAGGAAGGGGTGCCGCGCAACGAGATCCACGAGCGCGTTTTCGAGGCCTTGGATCTGGTGCAGATGGCCGGTTTTTCCCGGCGCAAGCCCAACCAGCTCTCGGGCGGGCAGCAGCAGCGTGTGGCGCTGGCGCGCAGTCTGGTCAAGCGCCCCAAGCTGCTCTTGCTGGACGAGCCCATGTCTGCGCTGGATAAGCAGATCCGCCAGAAAACACAGATCGAACTGGTCAAGATTCTGGAACGCGTGGGCGTTACCTGCATCATGGTTACGCATGACCAGGAAGAGGCCATGACCATGGCCGATAGGTTGGCCGTCATGTCCGAAGGGCAGATCATTCAGTACGGCACGCCCTACGACGTTTATGCCTTCCCGAACTCGCGTTTTGTGGCTGGTTTCATCGGTTCGACCAATTTGTTTAACGGTGTCATTTCCGTGGACGAACCCGATTATGTGCATATCGAATGCGAAGAGCTGAGCCGCCCGCTGTATGTCAGCCACGGTATCAGCGAACCATTGGGCATGGAGGTATCGGTATCCATTCGTCCTGAACAGATCAAGGTCAGCCGCGACATGCCGGAGCTTGATACCAATTGGGGGCACGGCATTGTGACGCACGTGGCCTGGATGGGCAGCTACACACGCTACCAGATCCGTCTGGATGCCGGCATGCTGATCGAGGCGCAGATGCCCAGCGGCACACTGGCCCAGCCCGATGCGCCGGTTCTGGATGACGAGGTGTACGTTTCCTGGTCCGATGATAGCGCAACGGTGCTGAGCGCATGAAGAACTTTTCCTGGCGCAAATTGCTGCCCTCGACCCGCATGTTGGTCGTGGGGCCCACGTTCCTGTGGATGATCCTGTTCCTGCTGGTGCCGTTCCTGCTGGTGTTCAAGATCAGTTTCGCGGATCTGGATTTCGGCGTGCCGCCATACACGCCGCTGGCGCAGTTCGCCGATGACAGCATTTCCTTCGTGCTTAATCTGCGCGGCTATATTCTGCTGTTCAGCGATAGCCTGTACCTGGCCACCTACATCAGCTCCTTGAAGATGGCGGCAGTGACCACGCTGTGTTGCATTCTGATCGGCTATCCGGTGGCTTATTACATTGCCCGTTCGTCTCCGGCGGTGCGCAATGTGCTGTTGCTGGCTGTCATTTTGCCGTTCTGGACATCCATGCTGCTGCGTGTGTATGCCTGGGTAGGCATTTTGCGCAACGACGGACTGCTGAACAACGTACTGCTCTGGTTAGGGTTGATCGATGCCCCGCTGGAAATCTATCGTACCGATCTGGCGGTGTACATCGGCTTGGTCTATGCCTATCTGCCGTTTTTTGTCCTGCCGCTGTACGCCAATCTGGTCAAGCTGGACGTCCGTCTGTTGGAAGCCGCGTACGATCTGGGGGCACGTCCCTGGGCGGCGTTTCGCCGGGTCACCTTGCCCCTGTCCATGCCGGGCGTGGTCGCCGGGGCCATGCTGGTGTTCATTCCGTCCGTGGGCGAATACGTCATTCCCGAAATGCTGGGCGGTGCCGACACCCTGATGATGGGCCGGGTCATGTGGACCGAGTTCTTTAATAATGCCGACTGGCCGATGGCGGCGGCGGTGACCTGCATGATGGTGCTCTTGCTCATTATCCCGCTCATTCTGTTTCAGTACAGCCAGATGCGTCAGATCGAGTCTCAGCGAGGAGGCCGCGTATGACCCGCCCCAATCCCTGGCTGCGCGCCCTGGCCTTGACCATAGGCTTCGGCTTTCTGTATGTGCCTATTTTGTTTCTGGTGGTCTTTTCTTTTAATGATTCGGCCATCATGACATCCTGGGCAGGATTTTCGCTGCGCTGGTACGAATCTCTGTTCCAGGACGAGGTGTTGCTGTCGGCCGCGCGTCTGTCTTTTCTGGTGGCCTTTCTGACTGCCACCATGTCGCTGGTGCTGGGTACCTGGGCCGGTTACGTGCTGGCCCGCATGGGACGTTTCAAGGGCTTTGTCTTGTATATAGGCTTGGTCAGCGCGCCGCTGGTCATCCCAGAAGTCGTGCTGGGCATTTCCTTGCTGTTGATGTTCGTCGAGCTCAATTCCCTGTTGGGCTGGCCCGAGCAAAACGGTGTGTTCACCATTTGGATCGGTCATGTGGTCTTGTGCACCGCTTATGCCACGGTAATTCTGCAGTCGCGTATCCGCGAGCTGGACCGCTCCCAAGAGGAAGCAGCCCTGGATCTGGGTGCCACGCCGCTCAAGGCATTTTTTCAGATCGTGCTGCCTTCGATTACCCCGGCCCTGATGGCTGCCTGGCTGCTGGCCTTTACCCTCTCGCTGGACGATGTGGTGATCGCTTCCTTCCTATCAGGGCCAGGTTTCACGACCTTGCCGGTCGAGGTGTTCTCGCGCGTGCGCCTGGGGCTCAAACCCGAGATCAATGCCCTGGCCACGCTGTTCATTCTGGTGGTGGGTACATTTGTTATTGTCGCCAACCGCCTTCAGGTGCGTCGTGAACAGCGCACCTGAACGTGTAGGGCTGCCATGCTCTTCATGGCAGCGAAAGTGGTTAGCCACATACCGTTGCGATTGCGCCGTAATATGGCTGTAGCAGCGCCCAGGGGGCGCAGTACAGGGAGGGACCGGAATGCGAGCAGTAGAGGAGTTGTTGTCGCCTGTTTCTGAGCAAGACCCTTGCGGACAGGATATGTCGTTTTCCATCCAGTTTGATCGCATCCAGGAGGCACGACGCGAAGACGATCCGCAGCTTGAGCAGGGCGATTGGGTGCGCGAGGTCAAGGAGGCCGACTGGAGCAAGGTGCAGCAGATGGCGCAGGCCCTGCTGATCGAGCAGACCAAGGACTTGCGAGTGGCGGGCTGGCTTATCGAGTCCCGCATCAAGTTGCAGGGATTCCAGGGCATGGCCGGCGGACTGGCTTTTCTGGCTGCTTTATGCGATCGCTACTGGGACGGCTTGCATCCGCGCATGGAAGACGATGACATTCAGGCGCGTGTCGGCAACCTGGCCTGGATCATCAATCGGGCCCGTGAATTGGCGCGCTATGTGCCGCTGGCCCACAGCGACGCCGGGCATTACGGCATTGCCTATTGGGATGCGGCGCAGCAGCTTGCGCAGGCCATCCGGCGCTCGCCCGACGAAGCCTCTTCCTTGTCGGCCGGACGATTGACATTAGAGGACTTCAATCAGGCCTTGGCGGACACGCCTGCCGCGCATTATGTTCAGACGCTGGCCGGGCTGGATGCCGCGCGTTCGGCTTTGGCCGAGTTGGACCGGGTGCTGCAGGAGCGGCTGGGCGAAGAAGGCCCGGCCCTGTCGGGACTAGCGGCGGAACTGGACGGCAATGCCGAACTGATACAACGCTTTGCCGCGCAGGCCGGCGTGGATTTGCAGCCCGTCCAGCCCGTGCATCCTACAGTGACCCAGGCAGTCGTTCGCACTGAACCTACGTTGACCATCCCCAAGGAGCGCCTTGCCGTGTCTGCCCACCCAGTCTTGATCAGCTCGCGCCAACAGGCCTTGGAACAGTTGCGTCAGATAGCCGCTTTTTTCCGGGAAACCGAACCGCACAGTCCGGTGGCGTACATGGCGCAGAAAGCGGCGGATTGGGGAGAGATGCCGCTGCATCAGTGGCTGGAGCAGGTCATCAAAAACCCTGATACGCTGGCCAGTCTGCAGGAGCAATTGGGGGTGGCGGCGGGCCGGGCTTCGTCCTGACGCCCGGCAGGGCAGGTCAGTTGCTGGCGCGAAATTCGATGCGCCGGTTCTTGGCGCGTCCTTCGGCGGACGCGTTAGAGGCCACGGGCTGGTCAGGACCGGCACCGCTGGTTTCGAAGCGCGATTCAGGCAGTCCTTTATTGATCAGGTAGGCTTTGACGGCGTCCGCGCGCGCCTGGCTCAGTGCCAGGTTGGTGGCTCGGCTGCCCGAACTGTCGGTATGTCCGATGATCTGAACCCGTTGGCTGCTGATTTGCGGCAGCACATCGGCCAGTTCGTCCAGCAGTTGGCGACCTGTATTGGTCAGAGTGGCGCTGCCTGTTTGAAACTCGACGATGCGCTCGGCCAGGGTATTGTCCAGCCGGGCTTGCTCATTGCGGTCACCGGCCACGCGCAATCCGTTGGCGATTCGGTAAGTAGGGTTCAGCGCCGTGGCCAATGTGCTGGCGACTTGCTGGCGTGTGGCTTCATTGGCCACTTCGCCCGTCAGACGTATCTGCGTGCCGTCGATTTCAAGCTGTCCCCGGTGTACCTGCTGTAGTGATTTGTCGAGCAGATTGTTCACGTGGCCCGACCAATTGGGTGGTGCCACGACGCCGCCGACCTCGATCTGGTCGATGACATTGCCCAGGCCGTATAGTTGTTGCAAGCGCTGCAGCACATCGGCCTTGGTTTTTTCGTCGGGTACGGCACCGCTGGCCAAGACCTGGCCCGGCTGGGGGATGATGTTGGCGGGGATGACGGTCGCCGATCCGCTTGCCAGCGCGGATGCGCTCAGACACAGACCGAGCAAGCCGGAAAGTCCGATCAGACGGGGCATATCAGGCTCCTGTGAAGATATCGTGAAATGTGTCGCGCACGGTGCGCAGGGACAGCCTGGGCTGGCGCAGATAGCTGGACAGCTTGCTTTGGCCACTGTCCAGCTGAGGCAAGTCTTTGATCCAGGCTGGCTGGTCCAGGCATAGGAACTGTCGGTAGGCTTGCGCGGGCGTGGAAATCAGGCTGGCCAGATCATCGGGGTGTGCACCGCGCAACCCCACCGCCAGACGCTGCCGGCCTTCCAGCCTTAGCACGAAGACGGCCAGTTCAAAGTCGCCGCGCGCCAGAAAAGGAGTGATCAGACTGAGCCAGAACGCAGCGCTCAGGTTCATGTAAAGAGGATCGCGGGGCAGCGGCAGCAGCAGACCCTGATCGGCCTGTGAGCGGCCGCTGGATTGCAGAGGTGTCATCAGCGCGCCCAGGGCCAGAACTAGATCGTGGAAGTCGATGGTGTGTTCGTGTTGGGCGAGCAACGAGACCATGCCGTCTATAGTCTGCAGATCAATGAAAGCGTCGAATCCGTCGTCCGCCTGCGTACGCACTTCGCCGGCCAGATTATCCAGCTCGGACAAGGCTTGGTCAGGCGCGGTACTGGTCATGAGGCTTTGCGTGGAGCGTTCCATCGCCCCCCATATTCGGCTGAAGGCCATGGGGCTGCGGGCGATGAAATCGAGCGAATGGGGGACAGGCAGGGATGTGGCGCATAAAAAAGGGAAGCGCCGACCTGCCTGGTCGCGGCTGGGCTGTAGATGACCGGCGATGGCCAGCTTGCTGCGCGAGCCCAGGAAAGCGAAGCGTACGGCGTGCAGGTTGTCGTAAAGCGTCTTCCAGTCCAGGTCCTGTTCCAGCTGACCCATGGCGTGGGCGACCCAGTTGTCCAGGCTGGCCATCAGTTGCGGGTGTGAGGCGTTTTTAACAAAATCGCCACGTGTGGGAATCTTGCCGAAGTAGGCCGTATTGACTCTTTGTGTGGCATGGATGCTCATGGCCGTCCTCCCGCCTGCAAGGGGGCGGGAGCATCTGGGGCCGATCCGCCGGTAATGCTGCGCGGCAGGGCCAGTCCCGACAGGCCCTGGCTGGCCGCATCGTCGTCGGCGCTGGCCTGGGTATTGCTGATGATGCGCAGCAGCACAGGCACAGTCACCCCGGATGCGTTCCAGGTCATGTTGAATGAGCCGTCGGCATTGGTCGTGCGCTGGGCCGACGCCAACAGGCGCTCCAGACCGTAGCGTCCGGGCTCCTGGACAATGTCCACGGTGCGGCCTTCGAAGCTCTGGGCCGTGATGCGCACGCCCGGTGCGCCTTGCGGGTTGGGCCAGATGAAGTTGACCCATTGGGGCGGCGTATTGCGGTAGCGCAGTTGCTGGCCGTCGATCTCGATAGTGTATTCCGAGGCACCTGCCGCCGGCCGGGGCTGGATCTGGAAATGGGTCTGTACTTGCTGCGCGCTGCCGGCGGCACCGCCGGACAGTGGAGCCACCCAGCGAGCGAAACCAGCTGTGAAAGCGGGCTGCAGTGTGATGCCCAGATCGCCCCAGGTGCGGCTGGTCAGGATGGTGCCACGCCGGATGGCCAGCGGTGCCAGCGTGTCGGACACAAAATGGCTGATGGCACCTTCGGGGCCGAAAATCCGTCCGATTTCGTCGGGTCCGGCTTCGATCGTACCTTGCGGGTTGAAGGGATATTTTCCAGCCAGCTTATCCTGAAAAGGCTCGTAAACCTGTGCCAGCCATGTTTTGTTCAGTTCGGCCTCGGCCGTGGGCAGCGCGGCCGCGAAGCTCTGGGACAGCGGGCGCACCAGCAGAGGACGCAAGGTCTGGCGCTGGGTATCGTTCAGTCCGGCCAGAATTTGCTCATCCACCAGGCGCAGCGCATCGGATAGCTCCGAACCTTTGCCTTGCAGGGTCTGGTGAACGAGCATGAGCGCTCCAGGGCCGGGATCTCCCTGGTTCTGGATCTGATTGAAGCGGGTCCGGATGCTGGCCAGCGACCCCATGTAATTGCCCAACAGAGACTGGCCGTCGTGATCGGCGATAAGGCGGGCGATGTCCGAGAACTGCTCGCCGACCGGACCCGGTTCGACCGTGGCGGGCGCAGCCGGGTCGGGCGCGTCTGGTGTGTCCTGGCGCAGGATGACGCGCCGGAACCAGCCGGCCTGCGGCTGCGATGTGTCTGCAGCGGCAGAAACCAGCCGGGGATTGTCCCAAGCGGTCTGCGCATAGGCTTCCAGCAGCAGTTTCTTGGTGGGCGAGTTATCGGGGTGGCCCAGCCGGTTCATGCCATCCACGGCCTGGGAAAAGGTGCTGAACGAGGCGATGCTGACCCCGCGCAGAAATTTTTGCCATTCTTGCGCGTATTCCGTCTTATACATATCGGACAGCCCCTTGAAGATCTGTTCCGGGCTGCCCAGCAAGGTCAGGTCGTCGCGGCTGTTGACCCCCAGCACCCAGTCGGTAGTCTGGAGCTCTTTGCGGGAGGCTTCCTGAAAGGCCGGTTCGATATATTCGTGCCAAGCCTGGCGGGTGAAGGTGCCGGGAATGGCGTAGCTGCCGGTCATCAGGTCGGCATCGGCATCGCCCACGATGCGGGCCACGGTCATGGCCTGGAAACGGGTGGAGGCGCGCGCCTTGATCGTGGTGTAGGCACGTTCGCGGGCAGGCATGCCTTGCATGACCGCCCGCAGGCTTTGACGCGCGCTCTCGACCAGGGCCAGATTCTGGTCGATCTGTGGCCAGGCCGGATCGCTCGGGCGTCCGGTATAGAAAGACACCATGCGACCGGCACTGCGTATCATCTGGTCGCGCGGCATAGCCCCGCGGTTGGTTTCCAGCCAGCCGCGCCAGAAACGCGTGATCTGATCGGCCAGATGGCTGGGTTCCACGTGCTGACGCGAGGCCATCATCAAATAGGCTTTCAGTGCATTGTGCACGTCTTCGGCATTGGATGGCGAGGCGTCCTGGAACAGCGTGTCTGCAGGGGCAGACACAGCTACGGTCGACGCAAGGGTATCGGGCCCATCGGCGCGCAGGCGGATTTTGGACAGAAATTCCTCTACGCTGGATTGGACCGGCGTGAGCATGAACTGGCGCAGTCCGTGATAGTACTCGGCCAGCAGTTGCTGCTTGAGCTGTCCGCCCTGGTACAGTCCAAAACGCAGCGCCCAGGGACGCTCGGCATCAAAGCGGTCCAATTGTTCGATCCGGTCCTGCAGGATCTCCATGGCTTCCAGGCGGCTTTGCAAGTCGGTTCGGTCGGCCTGCAGCCGCACGACGGCATCCAGGTCGGCGCGCACGTTCTGCACCAGTTGCTGATTGGCGTAATAGGACCAGCCCCACAGTCCCAGCGATAGACCAAGGCCCAGCACCATCATGAAGAATCCCGCGTAGCGCAGACGGATGCGGCCGGGATTGGCGTGCTGCTTGACCAGGTTCTTGTCGGCGAAGATGACGTTGGAAAACAGGTTTTTCAGGAAGTAGCCGTGCCGTTCTGGGGCGGCCGGCGTGCTTTGGCTGTCCTCGCCGCCGCGCAGGCCAAAGGACGCTTTTAGATGCGGCGTGGAACTGCTGCGTGCCTGACCTTCCTGAACAGCACTGGTGAAATAGAAGCCACGCAGAATGGGTTTGTACTGGTAAGGGTTGGGCTCGAACAACGTGGCCAGAAAGGTGCGCAGGGCCGGCTGGATCGCGGCGAACTCCAGCGGAAAGGTCAATAGACCGGCCGGCAGGGCATGGGTGGACCGAGCGGCGATCTGGGCCGTGCTGATTTCTTTGAGTCCTTGGTGGAGGATCTCGAAATGTTCGTCGAACAAGGCCACCGCATCCCGCGCATCCTGTGCCTGGTACGGAAAAGTTGCGCCCCAGACCTGCTGGCGCTGATGGCTGCTCTCGTTCGCAAAGAAGTCGGTGAAGCCGGCGATCAGGTCTGTTTTGGTGAAGAGGATGTAGACCGGCGCGATAACTTCCAGGCGCTCGGTCAGTTCCTGAATGCGCTGGCGAAGGTTTTTGGCCAGATCAATAGCGAACTCGGGTCCGGTGGCAGTCAGTTCGCTGATGCTGACGGCCACGATGATGCCGTTGATAGGCGCTTTGCTGCGGTATCGCTTGAGCAGATCCAGAAAACCCAGCCACTCTGTGCGCTCTTCTTCGTGGACCGAATAGCGGCCGGCCGTGTCCAGCAAAATTCCTTCGGTGGTAAAGAACCAGTCGCAGTTGCGCGTTCCCCCTACGCCCCGGATGCCGGCCCCCGTGGAGTCTTCCAGGGGAAATTGCAAGCCCGAATGGGTGATGGCGCTGCTTTTCCCGGCCGCCGGATTGCCAATGACGATATACCAGGGTAATTCGTACAAAGCTGCATGACCGGATGTCTGGCCGATCCTGGACGTTTTGAGCAAGCGCACGGCGTGCAGTAGACGTTCGCGCAGTTGTCCCAGGTCGCTGGGGGTCTTGCTGGCCCGTACTTGTTCTTCCAGGGCCTGGCCCAGGATGCGGCCGGCCTTGCGATTGCGGCGGCGTCGCCACAGTAGCGTGACAGCGCCGAAAACAGCAAAGACAAGCAGCGTCCATGCGGACCACCACATTGCTGTTTGCATAGTGTCGGCCAGCATAAAGTAGATGATGATCAGCGCACTCAGCCCCAATAGGGAAAAAGTGCGCGGGGCGACGATCATTCGTCCGATCCAATACCGGAAATCATGAAAAAGACTGGCAAGGCGGGAAAAGAATCCAGATGGGTTCGGCATGAGGCTGGTCGTACACGCTGTGATAGAAGTGTTTGATTAAATCAATGCGATGCAAGAAAGGAAAAAGTGTATGTAGGGGAGAGAAATAAGTCCATATAAAACGGGAAAAAGAAAAAGAAAGAAATTAGAAACAAAAAATATCAGCGCTGTGACCGTGCGCCAGGATGGCGATATTCGACATGCCCGAAATCCATCATCTTCCATCGCCCGCCCCAGGTCAGGCCGACCTTTTCGGCTGTTTCGCCATATAACTCATAACCCCGCATGGCCCAAGGATCTTTTTCGGTGATGACGATCTTGCCATTGCGCAGAAAGGCGCTGTCCGCGGCCAGGCCGAACTGGTGATAGCTCTGAAAGGCGCGGGCCTGAGTGACATGTGTCCCCATGGCAGCCAGCTTTTCCTGCCGCTCGGGGCTGCGGTAGCCCTCTAGCAGCACCATTTCATAGCCGTGCTCTTCGCGCATGATCTGGTAGATGAGCAGTAGACGATGGCGGAATTCCGCATCCAGCAGATCCCAGTCGCGGCTTGCCTGGACCAGCTGCGGACGGATCAGCTCGACTTCCCGCGTGGTGAACATATCCGGCGGCAAGGCCGCTGGCGTGGCCAGCCGTTCGCCAGTCAGCAGGGCCTGTATGCGGTCGTCGATACGGGCCGCCTGGTGCAGACGAAATACATGACTGTCTCGTCCCAGTACCGCTACCAGCGGCGGCAGTATCAGCAAGATGGCGGCGACTGCCAGTGCGTGTCTGCGGTGCCAACCTGTCCGCCCTGCGTGGCGCACCGCCTTGGCTGTGCTTTCGGCGGGCGCAGTAACGATCAGCAGACCATAGCGCCCAATGCGCGACAGCAGATGGCCGGCGCGCAGGCAGACTTGGCGAGTGCCGGCGATTGCCCACTGTCGCAGG
>JQGF01001934.1_pt1 | contig 21460 bp, 17 predicted proteins | sample 210201 | NCBI WGS metagenome assembly JQGF01 (sample SAMN02947780, study PRJNA257236) | wastewater metagenome | biome: Domestic wastewater sediments; material: Domestic wastewater soil sediments and water; isolation source: domestic wastewater sediment treated with ammonia and hydroxylamine at...
CGCCTGATCAAGGTTTCGGTCGGCAATCCCGACGGCAAGATTGCCTCGCTGACGGGCGTGCCCGCCGGCGGCTGGATAGGCGAAGGGTCGCTGCTCAAGGACGAGGAGCGCAAATACGATGTCGTGGCGCTGCGCGCCAGCCAGGTCGCCCGGCTGCCTGCCCGTACGTTCAACGACTTGCTGGACCAGAGCATTGCGTTCAATCGCTATCTCCTGCATCAGCTCAACGAACGTGTTGCGCAGTTCATCGGCAAAGCCGAGTACGACCGCCTGTCCACCCCGGACGCCCGCGTGGCGCGCTGTCTGGCCGAACTGTTCAACCCACTGCTGTACCCGGGCAAAGGCCCCCGGCTGGACATTACCCAGGAAGAAATCGGCTACCTGGCCCGCGTATCTCGACAACGCGCCAATCAGGCCCTGCGCCAGCTAGAAAACGAAGGCCTGCTGCTGATCGAGTACGGCGCTGTCCAGGTACTGGATCTGGATGCCCTGAAACACTATGGAGACATCCAGATCGCCTGAGCACTGCTTAATCCAGGCGTATACCGGCCCGCTGGATCACGCCCGCCCATTCGCTGCGTTCGCGCTCGGCAAAGCTGCGAAACTGCTCGGAGGTCATCGGCATGGGTTCGACGCCCATGTCGCGGATGCGCTGGGCGATGGCCGGGTCCTGCAAGGCCTGCATCAAGACCTGGCTCATCCGCTGGTTGGCCTGGGCATCCATGCCCTTAGGTCCGACCATGCCCTGCCAGGCATACGCCTGAAAGTTCTTCACACCGGCCTCGGCCATGGTGGGCACATCAGGCAGCAAATCGATACGCGCAGGGGTGGCCACGCCCAGTACACGCAGCTTGCCGGCCTTGATGTTGGACAAGGCGGCAGCCGAATCCACAAACGACATATCCACCTGCCCACCCAGCAAATCCTGGATGGCTGGCGCAGCGCCCTTGTAAGGCACATGGGTGATCTTGGTGTCCGTCAGTTGCTCGAACATTTCCAACGCCAAATGATGCGGCGAGCCGCTGCCGGCCGACGAGGCGGTCAACTTTTCAGGTTCGGCGCGGGCGGCGGCCAACAGATCAGCCAGCGTTTTGTACGGCGAACCCTGGGGCACGGCCAGCATCAACGGAAAACGCGCCAGACCGCCCACATAGGTAAAGGCGCTTGGATCATATTGCAACGAACGGTACAAGGACACGTTATAGGCCAGCGTGCCCGAGTCGGCCGTACCCACGGTATAGCCATCGGGCTTGGCATTGGCCACGTAAGTAGCGCCGATGATGGTGGCCGCGCCCGGCTTGTTTTCCACGACCAGACTCTGGCCCAGCGTCGTCTCAAGCTGCTTGGCCACCAGACGGGCGATCACATCCGAACCGCCGCCGGCCGGATAGGGCACCACCCACTGGATCGAGGACTGCGGCCAATCCGCCGCCATCGCCGTGCTCGTCAGGCCGGCACCGGCCAGCAGCAGACCGATTCCAAAGGTTTTCCAACGCATAATGTCTCCTTGATTATTGTGCGAGCACGCGCGCAGCGTCGCTCTCTTTATCGTTGAGTGGTTGCGCCTCGTTCGAGACGCGCTGGATCATTATGCGTCAGCCCTGCAGCGCACGGCATTAGGAGCGATGCGGATACCGCCTGGCGGACGATTCGACACAAGGCCGCGTCATCAGGCGTAATCGCGCGCTCCGAACAGCGCCGAGCCGACCCGCACTTCGGTAGAGCCTTCCTGAATAGCCAGCTCGAAATCACCGCTCATGCCCATGGACAGGCCCTGCACCTGCTCGTAACCCAAGGCCTGCAAACGATCGCGCCACAGGCGCAACTGCGCAAAGCAAGCACGTACGGCATCGGTGTCCGGACTGTTGACCGCCATCGTCATCAGCCCGCGCACCCGCAAGGTATCCATAGAACGCAAGGCCTGCATAAACGCCGGCAATTGATCGGGAGGCAAACCGAACTTGCTGTCTTCGGGCGAGGTCTTGACCTGCACCAGCACATCCAGGCTGCGTTGCTCGATCTGCAGTCGCCGATCCAGCGCCTGGGCCAGCGCCAAACGGTCCAGGGACTGGACCTCGGAGGCCAGCCGCGCCGCATCCTTGGCCTTGTTGGTCTGCAAATGGCCTATCATGACCCACTGCACGTTGCGGTCAGCCAGTTGTTCCTGCTTGTCGCGGACCTCTTGCAACTTGTTCTCGCCCAAACGGGTCAGGCCCAGATCCAGGGCCTGCGTCAGCACAGACGCAGGAAAGGTTTTGCTGACCGGCAACAACGCGACCGAGCCAGGTTCGCGGCCAGCCTGCACACAGGCTCGCTCGATACGTTCGCGCAACTGCGCCAGGCGAGCGCCAAGGGAAGAGTGGGGAGAGGACATCAATGCACACAGCCAGAAAAACCGCGACCGGAGGCGGCAAACACAAGACCGGCCATTTCCGATAGCATACCTCCTGAGGGCCTCGTGCGTTAAGGCGGCCCGCCCCTTGAACACACTTTCGCCGCGACACATAGCACGCTTATTTCTTTATTTTCCAGCCCTATCGAGGAGCCCATGACAGATCGTCCCACTCATGCCCTGCCGTCCTACCTGAATCCCGACAATGTCGGCCCCTGGGGTATCTATCTCGAACAAGTGGAGCGGGTCACACCCTACCTGGGCAAGCTTTCCCGATGGGTGGAAACACTCAAGCGCCCCAAGCGCACCTTGATCGTGGATGTGCCTATCGAACTGGATAACGGCACCGTGGCCCACTTTGAAGGCTACCGCGTCCAGCACAACACCTCGCGCGGCCCCGGCAAAGGCGGCGTGCGTTACCACCAGGACGTCACCCTGTCCGAGGTCATGGCGCTGGCCGCCTGGATGTCGGTCAAGTCGGCTGCCGTCAACCTGCCCTTTGGCGGCGCCAAGGGCGGCATACGCATCGATCCGCGCAACTTCTCCCAGGCCGAGCTGGAACGCGTGACACGCCGCTATACCAGCGAAATCGGCGTCATCATCGGCCCCAACAAAGACATTCCCGCGCCTGACGTAAACACGAACGCGCAGACCATGGCCTGGATGATGGATACCTATTCCATGAACGTGGGCGGTACCTCCACCGGCGTGGTCACCGGCAAGCCGGTGTCGCTGGGCGGCAGCCTGGGCCGCGTGGAAGCCACCGGCCGGGGCGTGTTTACCGTCGGCTGCGAAGCCGCGCGCGATGCCGGCATCGATGTCAACGGCGCACGCGTCATCGTGCAGGGCTTTGGGAATGTGGGCGGCACTGCCGCCCGCCTGTTCCAGGAAGCCGGTGCCAAAGTGCTGGCCGTGCAGGATCACACCGGCACGGTCTACAACGCCAACGGCCTGGATGTACTGGCCCTGCTGAACCACGTGGAGCAAAACAAAGGCGTGGCCGGCGCACCCAATACTGAAACCATCGCGGATGCCGACTTCTGGCATATCGAAACCGATCTGCTGATTCCCGCCGCCCTGGAAGGCCAACTGAATAAAGACAATGCTGACCGCATCCGGGCACGCATCGTCATCGAAGGGGCCAACGGCCCGACCACCCCCGAAGCCGACGACATTCTGAATGCCAAGGGCATCGTCGTGGTGCCGGACGTGGTCGCCAACGCTGGCGGCGTCACGGTGTCCTACTTCGAATGGGTGCAGGACTTCTCCAGCTTCTTCTGGACCGAAGACGAGATCAACGCGCGTCTTGGCCACATGATGCGGGCGGCCTACGCCACGATGGCCGCCGTGGCCAAAGAGCATGGCGTCACCTTGCGTACGGCGGCATTCATTGTGGGCTGCGCGCGCATTCTGGAGTCGCGTCAGGTGCGTGGACTCTATCCTTGAGGCACACTATTAAATGTCTATACCTTTTATTTAGCAAGATAGGATAGACACGATACGGCCTGAACGCGGGGAAAGCGGTAAAATCGGGGCAATCACGATATGACACCCGTATGAAACGCTTTCCCCTTTCCCATCGACCGCAAGGATGTGCCTGTGAGCCACGCTGACACAAATGCAGCCGTCCAGGTCCGCGACATTCACAAACGCTTCGGCAGCAACGAAGTCCTGAAGGGCATTTCGCTCAGCGCCTGCAAAGGCGATGTGCTGTCTATCATCGGTGCATCCGGCTCAGGCAAAAGCACCCTTCTGCGCTGCATTAATCATCTGGTCGTGCCCGATCAGGGCGAAGTTCAGATCGGCGCAGATATCCTGCGCAGCCATCGCAACCGCAAGGGATTGTGCGTCAGCGACGACCCCCGGCTGCTGGAACGGGTACGCGCCCGCTTAGGGATGGTGTTCCAGAATTTCAACTTGTGGTCGCACCGCACGGTACTGCAGAACGTCACCGAAGGTCCTATCCACGTCAAGCGTCGCCCCGCCCACGAGGCTGCCGACCACGCCCGCGAGCTGCTGGCCAAGGTAGGGCTGAGCAACAAGTGCGACGCCTACCCGTCCGAGCTGTCCGGCGGCCAGCAACAACGCGTTGCGATCGCGCGCGCCCTGGCGATGGACCCGGATGTGCTCCTGTTTGACGAACCCACCTCCGCCCTGGACCCCGAAATGGTCGGCGAAGTGCTGCGCGTCATACGTCAGCTGGCCGAAGAAGGCCGCACCATGATTCTGGTCACGCACGAAATGAATTTCGCCCGCGATGTCTCCAGCGAGACCGTCTTCATGCACAACGGCCTGATCGAAGAGTCCGGGCACCCCCGGAACCTGTTCGATGCGCCCTGTTCGGAGCGCCTGCGTCAATTCCTGCAGCCCATGCAGTAAGATCATTGCTTCCTCAACACGACACCGGCTGGGACGGCGCAGCGGACACACGCAGCCCGCCGCCAGCCTATCCACAAAGGAGAGCCAGACCATGAAGTTCATCAGTAAGACCCTGATCTGCGCCAGCCTGGCCCTGCTGGGCACCCAGGCGGCCACGGCCGACACCCTGAAGATCGGCACCGAAGGCGGTTACCCGCCATGGAGCATGGTGGATGCCGCCGGCAAGGTCACGGGCTTTGACGCCGACGTGGGCGCCGCCCTGTGCAAACAGTTAGGCTCGGACTGCAAGTTCGTGGTGCAGGCCTTCGACAGCCTGATCCCTTCGCTCGATGCCAAGCGCTTTGACCTGATCATCTCGGGCATGTCCTACACGCCCAAGCGCGCCGAACGCATCAACTTCAGCATCCCCTACGCCGTGGAAGACGCTATTTTCGTCTTGCCCAAGAAAAGCGAGCTGGTCGCCGCCGACAAGGAGCAGACCATTTTCGACGGTCTGGCCGGCAAGACCATCGGCGTGCAAGGCGGTACCACGCATGGTGCCTACCTGAGCAAAATGGCCCCCAAAACGACGGTCAAGAACTACGACACGCTGGACCAGATGCAGATCGACCTGGACGCCGGCCGCCTGGACGGCACCTTCGCCGACCTGACCTCGCAGTCCAAGTTCCTGCACAAAGTGGGTGAAGACAACTTCGCGCTGTCCAAACTGGTCATCAAGGGCTCTTCCGATCCCGAAACGCTGGGCTACGGCATTGCCGTGGGCATTCACAAAGACAATGCCGAACTCAAGGCCAAAGTGGATGCTGCCCTGTGCAAGCTGATCGAAGACGGCACCATCAAGTCCTCCAGCGAGAAGTGGTTCGACATCGACATTTCCAACTACGAGATCTGCAAGAAATAATCCGAGAAGCACCACTTGATGCTAGACACCATTTTCAACGTGCTGCGCGAGGGCTGGGGCTGGATGTTCCTGCGCGGCGTGATGATGACGCTGGTCATATCCATTCTGGGCATGGCGCTGGGCGTGGTCATCGGCATAACGGGAGCCAGCATCAAGACGACCGGCCCGCGCTGGCTGCGCGGGCTGGTCAGCCTGTACACCACGGTGGTGCGCAGCATCCCAGAGCTGCTCATCATCTATCTGTTGTTCTTCGGCTCGGTCCAGGCCGCTTCGGACCTAGCCGATCTGATGCGCTGGGAAGACGCCATGACCAGTTGGTTTCCCGCGCTGGTCGGCGTGTTGGCCATAGGCCTGATCGCCGGCTCCTATAGCGTGGAAGTGTTTCGCGGCGCGCTACAGGCTATTCCCGAAGGCCAGATCGAGGCGGCCAAAGCCATCGGCATGCCGGCCTGGATGCGTTTGAAACGCATCATCCTGCCGCAAATGTTCTGGTATGCACTGCCCGGGGCCAACAATGTCTGGCAGACCGCCCTAAAAGATACGGCGTTGATTTCCCTGGTCGGACTGGTGGAGATCATGCGTGCCGCCACGCTGGGCGCGGCCAATACCCGCGAGCCCCTGGCCATGTACCTGATTGCCGGCGTGCTGTATTTCCTGATCGGAGCCCTCAGCCAGGCCCTGTTCGTGCTGGCCGAACGCTATACCGGCAAAGGCATGAGGGCCAGGGCATGATAGATCTGGACCTGTTTTCCACCACGCTGCAGACCCTGTTCAAGGGCTTCTGGCTAAGCGTCTATATCGGCCTGTGGGGCATTGTGCTGTCGCTGGCCGTCGGTCTGTCGCTGGCGTTGATGCGTCAGTCCGGCAACCGCGCCCTGCAAGGCTTTGCCTTTGGCTACAGCACACTGTTTCGCGGCACGCCCTTGCTGGTGCAGCTTTTTCTGCTGTACTACGGCGTGGGCACCTTGCCCTTCGTGCGCCAATCTCCCGCCCTGTGGTGGCTGTTCAGCGATGGCATGCGCTGCGCGATTCTGGCCATAGGCCTGAACAGCGGCGCTTACGTCAGCGAAGTGTTCCGGGGCGGCTTCCAGGCGGTTCCCACGGGCCAGATCGAAGCGGCCAAGGCCATCGGCATGTCGGCTTGGATGCGTTTTCGGCGTGTGGTCTTTCCGCTGGCCATACGCCAGGCCCTGCCTGCCTACAGCAACGAAATCGTACTGGCCATCAAAGGCACCAGTCTGGCCTCCACCATCGCCGTCATGGATCTGACCGGCCACGCCAAGCGATTGATGAACCAGAACTACGCCATTATCGAGACCTTCGTGATCGCTGGCCTGCTGTATCTGCTGATCAATTTCACCCTGCTGTCCTGCGTTCATCTGGTCGAGCGCTGGCTGCATATCCGACGCTGAGCACCATGCCTGTCCCATCCAGCACGCCGCGACCCCGTTTGGCCCTGGTGGGCACAGGCGGCACCATTGCCGCCACCACGCACTCCAGCACCGGCCTGACCGACTACGACATTACCGAAGGCGTGCATGCCCTGCTGCACGCCGTGCCCGAGCTACTGGAGCTGGCCGAACTGGAATGCCATCAGATCTTCAATGTGGACAGCCGCGCCATGAGCTCGCTGATGCTGCTGGAGCTGTCGCAAAAACTGAATGATCTGCTGGCCCGCCCGGACATTGACGGCGTGGTGCTGACACACGGCACAGACACACTGGAAGAAAGCGCCTTTTTTCTGCACCTGACCCTGAAAACCCACAAACCCGTGGTGCTAACCGCCGCCATGCGTCCCGCGTCGGCCTTGAGCGCGGACGGCCCCCTGAATCTGCACAATGCCGTGTGCGTGGCCTGTAGCCCCCAAGCCCAAGGAGCGGGGGTACTGGTGCTGCTGAACGACCAGATCCACAGCGCGCGTTTTCTGAGCAAGCAGCATACTACCCAGGTCAATGCCTTCGGTTCCCCCGACGCTGGGCCGCTAGGGCTGGTCGCTGCCGGACAGGTGCGTTTCGCCATGCGCTGCCTGCTGCCCCACACCCTGGACAGCGTCTTTGACGTGCGCAGCCTGGTGGCTCTGCCCAAGGTGCAGGTCTTCTACGACCATCCCGACACCCTGGCCGAACTGTACCGCAGCGCCGCCCAAAACGGCGTGCGCGGCATTGTCGTGGCGGCAACCGGCAACGGCAGCCTGACGCCCGGCGCGCTGGAAGGCGTCAGCCGTGCCCACCGCCTGGGCGTGACCTGTGTGCGCGCCTCGCGCATTCATGCCGGGCCCGTCAGCGACAGCGCCTACGACCAGGATCACCACACCATCGCCGCCCACTGGCTGCCCGCTCAAAAAGCCCGCATCCTGCTGATGCTGGGCCTGGCGGCACAGCTGGACGAGGCCGGACTGCGGGACATTTTCCAGGACTACTGAGCCAAGGGTACGTATCGATCTGTGCGATGGACTTCTGGATAGGTCAATCACAGCGCGGACCAAAATCCGATCAATGCCTGCAATATCAGTCCTTACAGCCATTAAGGACTGATATTGCAAGCATTCGCTGTTTAATAGCCCATCCAGAAAGAGCGGGCCATAGACCAGGGAAACCGTACTTTGAACAATTCAACGCGTCAGCCCAGGACATGAAGCATTTGGAAGGCGCATTCCGGCACTTGGATCGCTTAGCCTCCCCTCCCCTGGAAAAGGAGTTAAGGACATTTGCCAGCTAAGAAATCCATTCTCCTTCCAGAGCAGTCATAACCGACCGCTGATCCACATGGGCGCTCACACCAACTACTGCAAGGCCCCTCAGCCAGGCGACGCCGGCTGCTAAAGCGCACCGTCTGTCCCGTGACGGGATCGACAAAGCTGATATGGCGTGCCAACAACTGCAAGGGCTGATCAAAATCGTCGTCCTCGCGCGGCGGCAGCAGGTCGGGATAGAACACATCGTTCAAAATAGGTGCGCCCAGGCTGCTCATATGCAGGCGCAACTGATGTTTGCGCCCGCTGTGGGGCCGTAAGCGGTACACGGCCAGACGACGGCCTTGCGCGTCTTCCCAGTCGTGCTGGCGCAGGACGTCGGTACGGCTATTGGGCTCCCCGGTGACCTCGCGCATCACGAACAGACCGGGCACATCTTCCATGCGACTGACATGCGTATGGCCGTGCGACGGCAAGTCCAGAAAGGGCGCGACAGCTTCATACTCTTTGTCGACACACCCGTGCTGGAACAAAGACTGATACGCACCACGCAGGGCAGGATCGCGACAAAACAACAGCACACCGGCCGTTTCACGATCCAGGCGGTGCAAAGGAGTAATGCCATCCTCGCCGAAATGGCGGCGCACCCGCGTCAAGGCGGTTTCCTGCAAGTAGCGCCCTCCGGGCGTCGTTGCCAGAAAGTGCGGTTTGTCCACGGCAATCAAGCGCTCATCGGCGTGCAGAACCGGCATCTCGAAGGGTACGGGTGACTCGTGCGGCACCATACGAAAATACCAAAGCCAACGATCGGGCTGATAATGCGAGCCAGCTTGCTGCGCCCGGCCTTCGTCATCCAAAATATCGCCACGCGCCAAGCGGTCGCGCATCACATCGGGACTGACATACGGAAAGCGTTCCAAAAGGAACTCGTCAAGCGTGCGCCAAGGGCCGCGAGGACACCAGACCCGGCTGGGCGTGACGCCGTCGCGGGCTGGAACAGGAGGCCGGGCTTTATTCGGTTTCATGATCGGACTGGGCAATAAAACGGCCCGCCGCACAGGCGGGCCGGATGATCCATGCCACTCAGTGTACTACCGGGACCGCCTCAAAGACCGATCCCGTGCCGACTCAAGCCGGCGCAACAGCACGTCGCATACGTATGCCCTGACGCACCCATAGCCAGATCAGAATCAGGAACGCCGGCAGAAACACCCAGAACTCGGACGGACGATCCGGATGCGGCACCTTGACGTGCTGGATATCCCAACCCTGCTCCCACCCGGCGCGACGCGCCGAACTACCAAACGATACCGAGGAAATCTGGGCCATGTCGCCAAACGCCATGACTGTCAGCCCGGCCATGGACAAACGCTTGGTCGCCGCGGCGGCACCCGTGGACGTATCGCCTTCGGGCAGCCCTGGCAAGGCCACGGCCACCGTCTTTTGCAACTCATCCCCTTCCAGATTCATGCCGGTCAGTTGCACGACCAGATTGGCCCCGTCGGGCAATGCCTGGACCACCTGCATCAGTTCGGCCGGCGGCCTATCCTGATACTTTTCGGTCACGCGGTCCATGAACCAGTCGGGCCGAAACAGCATGAAAGTGGCCACCAGCAACAGCGCCACTTCCAGCCAAGTGGCCCGCGTGCGGAACCAACCCATCGTAGCGGCGGCAAACGCCAGAGAGGCCACCGTTGAACCTACGATCACCAAAATCAGCTCCCAGGTGCTGTGTATGCCGATTAGCAGCAGCATGGGGTTGAAAATGAACATAAAGGGCAGCACGGCGGTACGCATGGCGTAAGTCACGCCTTGCACGCCGGTCTTGATCGGGTCCTCTCCCGAGATCGCCGCCGCCGCAAACGTCGCCAAGCCCACGGGAGGGGTAATGTCGGCCATGATGCCGTAATAGAACACGAACATATGCACGGCGATCAGCGGAATCACCATGCCGCTTTGCGCGCCCAGCTCGACCACCACGGGCGCCATCAACGTAGCCATCAGGATGTAGTTGGCGGTGGTGGGCATGCCCAGCCCCAGCACCAGGCAGACGGCGGCCGTAAAGAACAGCATGGCCAGCACGCTGCCCATGGACACCAGTTCCACAAAGGCTGTCATGCGCAGGCCCAGGCCCGTCAGGGTAATGGCACCCACAATCAAACCTGCCGTGCCGCAGGCAATGCCGATACCGACCATATTGCGCGCGCCTTCCTGCAAGCCGGCTACCGCTTCGCGCAGACCCAGGCGCACCGGCTCGACCACGGCCTGCTTGCGAAACCAGGCAATCAGCGGCCGCTGCGTCACCATCTGGAACAACATGGCCACCACCGCCCAGAAGGCCGACAGACCGGCGGACATGACTTCCACCGTCAGGCACCAGACCAGCACCCCGATAGGGATCAGAAAATACAGACCTGCCCGCACGGTAGGCCAGGGCTCGGGCCGCACCGGCGTATTCACATTGATGTCGGTGGGCAGATCATCGTGGCGCGCCGCCACGCCCAGCAAGAACACATACAAAGCCAACAGTAAAAACAACAATATCCAGATGGCAGCGTCCCCGGCCACCGCCTGAACGCCCACGCCTATCCAGTAAACCAGCCCCATTACGATCAAGGTGCCGGCAATACCCATGCCCCAACCCGCCAGCTTACGAGCGACGGTCTTGGGCGCGCCTGCTGCCATCATGGGCTGAATACCCAGCTTGAGTGCTTCCAGATGCACGATATAGAACAAAGCGATATAAGAAATCGAAGCCGGCAACAACGCATGGCGGATGATATCGGTATAGGGAATGCCCACATACTCGATCATCAAAAACGCCGCCGCCCCCATGACCGGCGGCATGATCTGCCCGTTCACGGACGAAGCCGTCTCGATGGCACCGGCGCGGATACCACCGTAGCCGGCTTTTTTCATCAAGGGAATCGTAAAAATGCCGCCTGTCACCACATTGGCCACCGAGGACGCCGACACAATACCATTGACGGCCGAGGACACCACGGCCACCTTGGCCGGGCCGCCGCGCAAATGGCCCAGCAAGGCAAACGACACCTGCATCATGTAATTGCCCGCGCCGCAGCGGTCCAGCAACGAGCCCAGCAACACGAAGATAAAGATGTAGGACACCGACACGCCCAGGGCCACCCCGTACACGCCCTCGGTAGTCAGCCACATGTGCGACACCAGACGTTCCAGCGATGCGCCGCGATGCGACAGCGCATCGGGCAGCCAAGGGCCCAGGAAAATGTACGCAATAAAGACCACGGCCAGTATCGCCATAGGCGCGCCTAGCGCACGACGCGTGGCCTCCAGCAGCAGCACCAGCCCTACGCTGGCCACCGCCACATCCATCGTCGTGGGTATGCCCGGCCGCGTCGCCAACTCTTTGTAAAAGAAAAACAGGTAAGAACCACAAAAGGCTGCAATCAGCGCCAACAGCCAATCGTGCAACGGCACGCGGTCGCGGGCCGATTTCAGACTGGCCGGATAGGCCAGATAAGCCAGAAACATAGCAATGCCCAGATGCAGGGCGCGCGCTTCCGTATCATTCAAAATGCCCATGTTCAGGGCAAACGGCAGGGGCGAGGCATACCATAGCTGAAACAGCGACCAGCCCACGGCGGTCAGAAACAGCACCATGCCGGCTACACCGGCCACGGAACGACCTCCTCGGTCTACATCGGCGACCAGCTTTTCCAGCTTGGCCGTTTCGCTCTGCGTCAGGGCGAGGTCGGGCCCTGTGTTTTGATGTTCTTGTTGTGTCATTGCTTGGTCTCCAGGAGAGCCTGGGTCTTGGTCCGGCACAGCCGGACCGGCACCTGCAGGTGCCCGATCAGAAAGACCGTCCGAAAGGACGGCCCTGGTTCAGGCGGGCACGGGCCAGGCCCTGCCCGCCTGCGGTCGGGCGGCAAACAGCCGACCCGAACCTGGCCGCTTACAGCAGCCCTTTTTCCTTGAAGTACTTCTCGGCACCAGGATGCAGCGGAGCCGACAGGCCGTTCTTGACCATGTCTTCTTTCTTCAGGTTCGCAAAAGCAGGGTGCAAGCGCTTGAAGTCATCGAAGTTTTCAAACACGGCCTTGACCACAGTGTAGACGGACTCCTCGGGCACATCTTCGGAAGTCACAAAAGTCGCCAGCACGCCGTAGGTCTGCGTATCGTTCGGATTGTTGGGGTACAAACCACCGGGGATAGCCACTTTGGCGTAGTACGGATACGTTTCCACCAGCTTATCCACGGCCGGGCCGGTCAGCGGCACCAGCTTGGCACCGCACGACGTGGTGGGGTCCTGGATATTGGCCGAAGGGTGGCCTACGCCATAGATGAAGCCGTCGATCTTGCCGTCGCACAAGGCCGGACCGTGCTCGTCGGGGCGCAGTTCGGAAGCCAGCGAGAAAAAGCTGTTATCCAGGCCCATGGCCTTGAGCAGTTGGTCCATGGATGCGCGGGTGCCCGAACCAGGGTTGCCCACATTGAAACGCTTGCCCTTGAAGTCCTCAAACTTCTGAATATTGGCCTCTTTGCGCGAGAGTACGGTAAAGGGCTCGGGATGGATGGAAAACACCGAGCGCAATTTCTTGAAGGCACCCGCATCCTTGAACTGGCCTTCGCCGTTATAGGCGTTGTAGCCTACATCCGACTGCACCACGCCCAGGTCCAGTTCCTTGGCCTTGATGGTGTTCACGTTAAACACCGAGCCGCCGGTCGATTCCACCGAGCAGCGAATGCCGTGGTCCGAACGGTCTTTGTTGACCAGACGGCAAATGGCGCCGCCGGCGGCGTAATACACGCCCGTCACGCCACCGGTGCCGATGCTCACAAACTTTTGTTGCGCGCTGGCCGGCAGCGGGCTGGCCAGCATGGCGCACAAGGCCGCTGCGGCAGTCAATGCCATCGATGTTTTCTTGCCTGTTTTTCTGAATACGTGACGCATCACTCTCTCTCCCTTTGGGGTTGTCCCCTGTTTAATGGCCGACATAACGCCGGTTTTCTTTGTCTGGCCTACTGTCTCTTGTGAAGACAGCAAGCCGGAATGTCGCGTGCGGATTGCCAGGCGGCATCCACGCAGACGGCCTACGGAATCAGGTCCGGGCAGCCGGCTGCCAATACAGTTGTTGATCCTGCAGCATGGACTCCATGCGTATCAGGCGCTGCACCACGGTATCGCCTCCAAGGGCGGCGATACGGGCCAGCAAATGTTCGGCCAATGCTACCGGGCCGACCATGGAATGAAAAAAACTCGCCGGCTGACGCTCGCCCGGCACGGCCTCGAACAACAGCACGTGCCGCGCACCCTGTGCAACCGGCGACAGCGCACTGTCGGTCAGGGCGATCACCGTGACGCCCCGCTGCACCGCCTGCCGCATGCTCTGCACAGTGGCGCGCACATAGGGCGCTTGGCTGATCACGACCAGCACAGCCTGCTTGCCCTGGGTCTCTTCCAGCTCCAGGATCACATCGGCCGAGTGGCTCAGCAGCACCCCACCGCCACGCATCAGCTGATAGGCATAATGCATCTGGAACGCACAGCCAAAACTGGAGCCCATACCCAGAAAACCGACTTTGCGCGCATCCAGCACAGTTTGTGCCGCCGCATCCAGCGCCGCTGCCGAGTTCAAGCCTTGCACCGACTCCAGGGCCGACTCTTGCTGCTGGCGCAAAGCCGGCGTCTGGTGCGCCGCCTCGCGTCTGTCCTGCAAACCACGGGCCCGGCTCGCCAGACTGCCTGTCTCGTTGCGCAAGGCCTGCTGAAACGGTGCCCGAAAGCGATCGTAACTGTCGTAACCTGCGGCCCGCGCCAGACGCAGCATCGTGGCTGGGGCCAGGGACAAAGCCTGGGCCTGGCGGCGCATCGACCACAGGCCGACCTCGACCGGATGCTGCTCCACCCAATGGGCGGCACGGCGCAACTCGGGAGTCAGACCCGGCAGAGCCTGCTGCAAGCGGACCAGCGGTTCCATTGCGTTCACCACATGCCTCCTCAGACAGGATAAAACGCATGTTAACCTGAACATCGCCTGAAAAAACAAATGTTTTATCAGGGTTTGCCCTCAGAAAAACACCGCCAAATCAATACTTAAAACATAAACTATTTGCTATCCAATAACGATTCAGCGGATATCAAAACGGCCATACTGTTTTTCCGAATACGACCGGTGCAACTCCACCTGCTCGACCACAGCCAGGTCCGGCCCACGATGCAGCCAACTGAGCATACGGTCAAGCTGATCCGCATCGCCCTGCAGCACCAGCTCTACCGAGCCGTCCGCTGCATTGCTGACCCAGCCATGCACACCATATAGATGGGCATGGCGCACAGCCGCCGCCCGAAACCCCACACCCTGCACTTTGCCCCTGACCCGGACATCCACTGTTTCCTGGCTCATGCTGCGCCACTCCCGCAATTTTTCCCGAAGATGCACGCCATTGCTGCCTTGCTCCTTCATATTCAGTTAATCTACCGACAATATTGTTGCATGCCCGCCTCCTCCGCCGACTGCCCCCGACGCACCCTTCATCATGAATCTGTCCCGTTTTTTCTCCTTTTCGCTGCACAGGGCGGCCCGTGCGCTGCGCAGCGTAGCCATCGCGCTGCTGATCGCACTGAGCGCAGTGGGAACGGTACAGTCCCAATCCCCGCTGGTGCGTGTCGGTGTCTACGACAATCCGCCCAAACTGTTTCTGGACAACCAGAACCGACCGGGCGGCATCATGGGCGAACTGCTGATGGAGATTGCCCGCCGCCAGGGATGGACCATCGAGGCGGTCGAATGCGAATGGCAGCAATGCCTCAATGCCCTGCAAAGCGGCTTGATCGATCTGGTGCCTGGCGTGGCGCACAACAGCATGCGCGAATCACTGTACAGTTTCCACAGCACCGCCGTGCTGGAGGACTGGTCGCAACTGTTCACGGCCGACGACACCCTGATCCGCGCGCTGAACGATCTGAACGGCAAACGCATCGCCGTCATGGCCGGCACCATACAGTTTTCCCAGTTAAGTAACATCCTGGAGTCCCTGGAACTGCACGCCAGGATCGTTACCGCCGGCTCACAAGCCGGTGCGCTGGCCTTGGTACGGGACAAACAGGCCGACGCCGCCGTCGTAGGTCATCTGTTCGGCATGCGCTATGCCAGCGACTATGGCCTAAAGAACGCACCGATCCGCTTTGAGCCTACCAGCGCCTTTTATATCACCGCCAAAGGCCAGCACCCGGAACTACTGGCGGCCATCGATGCGCAACTGGCCCAATGGCACGCCAATGCGGATTCCTTCTATACCGATACCCTAAGCCAGTGGGGAATCCGCTTAATCGAAAAGCCGCCCAAGCCCTGGATCATGCCATCCCTGATGATTCTGGCGGCGTTGTTGCTGATCGCCCTGTTAACTGTTTACCTGATGCGCAGCGGCCTGCGCCGGCAACGCAAAAAACTGGTCGAAACCGAGCACCGCATGCACACCGTCCTGGATGCCATCGATGCCTATGTCTACATCAAAGACAGCCGTTTTCGCTACCTGTATGCCAACCACAAACTGTGCAAGGATCTGAACTACACGGCCCAGAGCATCGTGGGCAAGACCGACGATGATCTGTATGCCAATAAACAGACCATCCACGAATTCCGTCGCAACGACGAACAGGTACTGTACAGCGGGGAACGACTGGCCGTGGAAGAGGTCGTGCGCGACCGCAAAGGCGAGGCACGCGCCACCCTGTTTTCCATCAAGGTGCCTGTTGTGGACCCCGAAACGCAACAAGCCGTGCTCTACGGTATCTCCACGAATATTTCCGCCCTGAAGGCGACACAATCGGAGAACTACCGCCTGGCTTTCTACGATCCGCTGACCGAACTGCCCAATCGCCGCCTGCTGCTGCAACGTCTGGAGCAGCACCTGCAAACCGTGGAACCCTGCCAAAGCCCCAGCGCCCTGTATTTCCTGGACCTGGATCGTTTCAAACACATCAACGATGCGCGCGGCCATGCCATCGGCGACACTATGCTGCGCCTGGTGGCGCGCCGCCTGTCGTTGCTGATCGATGCGCAGGACATTGTGGCCCGCTTGGGCGGTGACGAATTCGTTATTCTAAAAATTCTCCAGCCCGGTTCTTTGCAAGAATGCCGCCAGCAGGCGCTGGATTTTGCAGAGCAACTGCGCTCCCGTCTGGAAGAGCCTTACATTATCGAGGCCCAGCCCTATCTGAGCAGTGGCAGCATCGGCCTGACCCTGGTCACCGACAAGACGCTGAACGCCGAAGCGCTGATGCGCCAGGCCGATACCGCCATGTACCGCTCCAAAGAAAGCGGCCGCAATCAGATCACCCTGTACGAAGCAGGCATGCAAGAAGCCCTGGAAGAACACCTGAGCCTGCAGCACGACCTGACGTTTGCCATTGGCTCGGACCAGTTGCGTCTTTTTGTGCAGTCCCAGTACGACGAACAAGGACGGATCTGCGGCGCGGAAGTATTGCTGCGCTGGCACCACCCCACGCGCGGCGTCCTGACGCCCAATCGTTTCATTCCTTTGGCCGAAAGCACCGACTTGATTACCCCGCTGGGCGACTGGATCGTGGCCTCGGTCTGCGATCTTCTGTTGCAGACCCCCCAGGCCACATTCCCCATTTCCATTAATGTCAGCCCCATCCAGTTTCGCCGACCCGACTTTGCGGCCCGTATCCGCCAGATCCTGAAAAGCAGCGGCGCACCCGCCCATCGCCTGATTTTTGAAATCACCGAAGGCGTGCTCATGGAAGATTCTGCCTCGGCCAGCATCATCATGAGCGAGCTGACCGACCTGGGCATACGCTTTTCCATCGACGATTTCGGCACCGGCTATTCCAACCTGGCCGCTCTGCGCCGCCTGCCGCTGTACGAGCTGAAAATCGACCGCAGCCTGATCATGGGCGTACCAGGCACCCAGGAAGCCAATGCCATCGTGCGCACTGTCCTGGCCATGGCCCGCCAGCTACGCCTGCATGTTGTGGCCGAAGGCGTGGAAAGCGAACCGCAAAAAGCCTTTTTGCTGCGCCGTGGCTGCCACGCCCTGCAAGGCTACCTACTCAGCCCACCCCAAGCCATCGAGCAGTGGATCAAGACCGTGCATCAAGAACCTACGCGCCAATAACCCCTGTCACCCCCTAGTCTTTGCCCTGAACACTGGCCGGTTCGGCGGGCAAGACCCAATCCAGGCGTTCGTGCTCGATGTCTGCATGCCAAGCCTCGATGGAGGGCTGGCTGCGGTTGGCGCGCGCGGACAGTTCGGCAAAACGGCTGACCTTGCCGTATAGCCCTTGCTGGCCCGCCAACGCAGTGACCGTGCTGTTGTAGTGCTTGCCCGCCTGACCCAGGGTTTCGCCCAGCTTCTTCAGACGCTCGGCCAGCAAGGACACCTGGTTATAGATTTCTCCGGCGCGCTGGCTCAGTTCGTGGGCCTGCTCGTTGCTGCGCACCATCATCCAGACATTGGCCACCGTGCGCAAAATGGGCAGCAAGGTCGTGTGCGACACCATCAATACATTCTTGGACAGGCCGTAGTCGAACAGCCCGTGTTGCTGCTGCAAGGCTTGCATGTAGGCCGCCTCCACCGGCACATACATAAATACGAAACCCGGACTGCCCAGGCCCGGCAGGGCGCTATAGTCTTTGCCGGATAGATCGTCGATATGTTTGCGCAAGGCCTGAACGTGGGCGTTCAGGCTCTGCTGGCGGTCGGGTTCGGATTCGGCCCGCACGGCCCGATCGTAATCCACCAGCGACACCTTGCAATCGAGCACCAGATGTTTGTTCTGGGGCAGGTGAATCACAAAATCCGGATAGCGCAGGCGGCCCTGCTCGTCGCGCGCCTGCCACTGCGTGTCGAAATGCACGCCACGCACCAGGCCCGCCGCTTCCAGCGTTTTTTCCAACTGGGTTTCGCCCCAGTTGCCCGTGGTTTTCTTGTCGCCCTTCAGGGCGACGGCCAAAGAGTGCGCCTCGGCGCTCATGCGCAGACCCATTTCCTGCATGCGCTGCAATTGTGCGTCCAATGCGGCCTGACCCTTGATGGACTCGTCATGCACCTGATTGACCCGCAACTGAAAACCCGCCAGTTGCTCCCGGAACGGGCGCAGCATTTCATCCAGAGTACGCTGGCTGTCCTGGCGCAAGGTCTGCCCTTTGGCTTCCAGCACTTGCTGCGCCAGCGACTCGAACTGCAAACGCATCTGCTCGCGACTGCTCTCCAGATCCGCCTGAATGGCCTGATTACGTGTTTGCTGCGCCTGCAGGTCCGCATCGCGCCGGATCAGCTCTTTTTCCAGATCCTGCAAGCGATCACGCGCGTGGTCGAGCTGTTCGCGGGCCAATGCCAGTTCCTGCTCCAGCCGTCCTCGCTCCTGGTCCAGGATGCTCAACGCCGGTGCCACCGAACGCCCCCTCATACAGGCACCGATAACACCGCCCACCACCAAGGCCAGCACAATGCCGGCCAGCCATAATCCACTGGTTTCAATACCCATCCACCCTGCTCCCGCCATAGCGCCTGATTCCATCATACGCAACCCTGCCCGATTGCTCGGTTTATAAACATATTATTTAAACGTATAAGATCATATGGTTATATGACACTGCATCATGATAAATTAATTACGTAAAACGTCGCCGCGCCCTGCAGGCGGCACGCTTTTTCTGCGGACTTACCATGCCATTTTCCTTGCGCGCCCTGCTGGGCTCTTTGGCCCTGGGCCTCTCCATGAATGCTGTCGCCGCCACTGACTGGCCCCCGGCAGGCAAAGCCGTACAGATCGTTGTGCCCGCTCCCGCAGGCGGGGGCACAGGCGATTCGATTGCCCGCATGATCGCCGAAGGGCTGTCCAAGGAACTGGGCGGCAATTTCGTCATCGACAATCATGGTGGTGCCAACGGTAATATCGGTGCCGGCATTGCGGCAGCCGCCAAGCCCGACGGCAGCAAACTGCTGTTTTCCTGGGCCGGCACGCTGGCCGTCAGCCCCGCTCTGTATACCAAACTGCAATTCGATCCCCAAAAAAGTTTCGACATGATAGGTCTGGTGGCCGAAGTCCCCAATATCCTGGTGGTTAGCCCCACGCTGCCCGTGGACTCGGTCAAGTCCTTTGCCGAATACGTCAAAAAACACCCCGGCCAAGTAAATTTTGGCTCTACCGGCAATGGCAGCTCCATGCACCTGGCCGGCGAACTGTTCATGGCCCAGACCGGCACCAATATGCTGCACATTCCGTACAGCGCGCCCGGCCAGGCCACCACCAACCTGATCACCGGCGAGATCCAGGCCATGTTCCAGCTGATTCCAGGCATCGTCGGCCAGGTCAAAGCCGGTCAAGTCAAAGCCTTGGCGGTCACCTCCGCCAAGCGCGCCGCCACCTTGCCAGACGTACCGACCACGGCAGAACAAGGCTACCCAGAACTGCTGTCGTCCACCTGGTTTGCCCTGTTGGCACCTAAAGGTACCGCACCCGAAATCATTGAACGTGCCAATCAGGCCCTGAACAAGGTGCTGGCCCAGCCGGAGATCAAGGAAAAACTGGCCAATCTGGGGGCCACCACGCTGGGCGGCACACCAGCCCAAGCCGATGCCCTGCTGGACAGCGAACTGAAAAAATGGTCAAAAATCGTTAAAGATGCCGGCATATCGGTGCAATAAACCGTGCCTGCATCCAGCAACCGGCCTTCGCGAAGGCCGGTTTTTTTATGCCTGGCAACACGTGCGCCGCCACAGATGCCACGGCCCATGCCGCCTGACGGCGCTACCCTGGCAAAAGGGCCAACGGCACGAGCCAAGCACCGAATACAACAAGCTATACGGCACTCTTGCCCTCGACGTCAGGACACATCCCGTTAAACCTGAATGCCAATTCGCACGATTGCGGGACAAACGTGTAACGCTAGGTCGTTACGATGATCTGATCCTGATACACGCAGGCACAGGCCCATGAACTGGATCAACAATACCCGTATCGTTGCTATTTTTGCCGTCGTCTGGCTGCACATCGCCGCCTATGCCGTACTGAATGCCGAACTGGGCAGCGCCGACTGGTGGAGCGGCAATGTATACGATGCCGCAACCCGCTGGTGCGTGCCGGTCTTTGTCATGGTCAGCGGCGCTCTGTTGCTGGAGCCGCGCCCCGCTGAAAGCATGAGCCGCTTTTACCGCAAACGCGCCGCCCGCATTTTGCTGCCGCTGCTGTTCTGGACAGCCTTCTATCTGCTGTGGACCGCCTACAAGCAGCACTGGTGGACTCCACAAGCCGAACCCTACCCATACCTGGAACGCCTGCTGCAAGGCAGACCGTATTTCCACCTGTGGTTTCTGTACATGATTGTGTTCCTGTACCTGTTCACGCCTTTTCTGCGGCGTCTGGTACAGGCTTGTCGACTGCGGCATCTGGCGGCCCTGACAGCAGCGGCCTTTGCGCTGGCCGCGCTCAGCACCCTGAGCAGCACCGAGCTGAAAACCAATTCCACGCCGTTTTTTACCTGGTTCCTGTCGTATCTACCCTACTTTTTGCTGGGCTATCTGGTGCGCAAGGCCCCGCTGACCGTACCGCGCCGGATCAGCTTGGCCGTTCTGGCCGCTTCGATTGCCGCCACCGCCTGGGGCTGCTATGCGCTGGCCACACGGCACAACCTGCAGACCGGCGCTTATTTCTACGACTACCTGAGCATTACCGTCATCCCCATGTCCGTAGCACTGATTCTGCTGCTGCGTGATTGGCACCAAGCCCTGATCAGCCCACTGGTCAGCCGTCATCTGTCCGAACTGACGCTGGGGGTCTATCTGATACACCCGTGGCTGATAGACCTGATGTACCGTCATCTGTTCACCGCCTTGGATTTCGATGCGCTCTGGTCCATCCCTGCGCTGGCAAGCGGAATCTACCTCGCATCACTGGCCATCGCAGCGTTGTTCCGGGCTACGCCAGGACTGCGGGCCGCCGTCTAGCGGCGGCTGTCGTTGCCCCAGACGCAGCGGACCAAGGCTCCGCAGTCAGACTAGACCGGCTATGGCAGAAAAGGCGCGTCATCAATAGGCACGGGCTCACCCAGCATTCGGGCAGCCAGCACAGCGGCGCTGCCGC
>JQGF01001684.1_pt1 | contig 20860 bp, 23 predicted proteins | sample 210201 | NCBI WGS metagenome assembly JQGF01 (sample SAMN02947780, study PRJNA257236) | wastewater metagenome | biome: Domestic wastewater sediments; material: Domestic wastewater soil sediments and water; isolation source: domestic wastewater sediment treated with ammonia and hydroxylamine at...
GCGTGCGCGCCTTGTAATACAGCCTGCGCGTCCTACACGCCCGGTTTGCGTCAATTAAGCGCCAGCCAGGCGTCCCAAAACCAAAACCCGCTCTCGAATTGAAATGCCCCCCGAAGCTTGGATCAATGTCCAACTTTCGGGGGGCAGTCCGCAATGGCGGGTTTTTTTGTTTGATTCCGATACCAGACCGGAATCAGCGCTTAGCCAGCGTTGGCACCACGACGGTTACCCGAAGCGGCCGGAGCAGCGGCAGCAGCGGCTTCCACCGTCTTGCTGCTGGCTTCGCTGACTTGCGCAGCGGCTTTCAGGCTGGCATTGGTCGCAGCCTGGATATTGCTGTCGGCTGCGTCTGCGGCCTGACGGGCCGCCTTGACCACGGTTTCAGCCGCATTGGATGCCGTAGCAAACGAGGTCTTGAGCAAAGCCACGGCGCTTTCGGTACCGGTAGGCGCGTTCTTGGCCAGTTGGTCGATGGTTTCGGTCACGTGCTGCTGGCCCTGAGCGATCTGGGATTCGGCAATACGGGACAGGTTCAGTTGCACGCCAGAGAAAATGTCGTACACGCTTTTGCCGTACTGCAGGGCTTTTTCGGCGTTTGGCTGAACCACGCTTTGCGTCAGGGCAACCACATCCTGCACATCTTTGACATTGATGACCTGCTGGGACTTGTTGGCGGCGTCTTCCAAAGACGAGCGCAGCACGCTCAGGTTCAGATCGACCAATTTTTCAAAGCCTTGAAACAGTTGGCCTTGAATAGCGAACAGGTTGTCCAGGGTGGATTTCTGGGTTTCCAGTACGTTTTGTGGAATTGCACTCATGATGTTTTCCTTGAGGGTGCGCTACCCGGATCGGGCTGGCGCAAAGTTTGGAGACAGGAACTAGCAGACTTTGGTCTAAGAAGGCCCGACCCATTCACTGCTACCTAAGGCAAACCTTCCATGTTGCACCGCAACAATTTCAATGTAAGTCCAAAACCGAGGAATGTCAATGCATATTGCTGCGACGCAGCATTATTATGCGCATATCGCTACATTCGCACCAGTATAAAAGAGCGATATGACAAAAAAAAGACAATAGAACAGATACTTAGGCGGCACCCACATAACCGAGCGTTTGGGATATCTTGGACGCCGTGGACAGCAAAATTGGAATCCACTCATCGTGCATACGCTCGGCCGGCGCCGACAAGGACAAACCGGCCAGCAGCTTGCCTGTATCGTCATACACACCGGCGGCAATGCAGCGCACACCCATTTCCAGCTCTTCGTTGTCGCGCGCATAACCCAGACGGCGCACCTGCGACAGTTCGCGCTCCAGGGCATCGAGCTGGGTCAGGCTGTTGCGGGTCGCGCCGGCCAGGCCGGTACGCATTACATAGGCACGGACCTGACGCGGTTCCCAGGAAGCCAGAAACAGCTTGCCGGTCGAGGTCAGGTGCAAGGGTGCATGGCCACCGATGGCGCGCACCACCTGCATGCCAGAGCTTTCGCTCCAGGAACGCTCCACATACACGATTTCATCGCCCTGCTGCAAAGACAGATTGACGGTTTGCCCAGTCAGCTTGTGCAGTTCGCGCATGGGTTCTATCGAGGCGGCGCGCACATTCAAGCGCCCCTTGACCAGCGAGCCCAATTCCAGCAAACGCATGCCCAGACGGTACAGGCCGCTGTCCACACGCTCCACATAACGCCCGATGACCAGATCATTCAAGATGCGATGGGTGGTGGACGTATGCAGCCCGGTGGCCGCCGCCAGATTCTTCAGCGCAACGGGCTCGGACTGCTTGGCCAGCTCGTCAAGAAGAATCATGGCGCGCTCCAGTACCTGGATGGACATCTGGCTGCCACTGGCCGTAGAGGCGCTTGAGGTCGTAGAAGAACTTGTTGTCATTGTTGATAGGATCTTTGATGCAGCGCAACAAATCCCATATTATGGAATGGTGCCCGACTTGGCAAGCCCTATTTTTGCACGGGCGTCAGGCTGCCGCCTAGATCCAGAACCTGCTGCCGCAGGTAGTCCAGTGCCTGCACAGCCTGGTCGGGGTCGCCTTTGACACCCAGATCTATATAAGGCTGGCCTCCCGATTCGCCCACACTAGGCAGGCTGAAGGCTTTAATCCCAGGCCAGACCTGCTCCAGACGTTCCATCGCCGGCGTAATGCGCGACTCGGGCAGATTGAACGCCAGAAACGAATGCTCCACACGACGCACCTGGTGATGCAAAGATTGATAGCGTGTATCCAGCGTCCACTCCATCATGGGCCAGGCCATGACCGGAAAGCCCGGCATGAAGGTGTGGTTATTGATGAAAAAACCCGGAATTTTATTGAACGGATTGGGCACGATATCCGCGCCCACCGGAAACATACCCATCTGCAGACGTTGCTGGTTTTCCGGCACCGACATATCGGCGCTGCCCTGCCCGTTACGCGCATTGTCCGCGCAACGCTCGGCGATCAACTGCGCGGCCTCCGGGTGCAGCCGCAACTCCACCCCCAGCGCACGGGCGGCCGCCTGGCGCGTCTGGTCATCCGGCGTGGCGCCGATGCCTCCGCAACAAAAAACAATATCAGGCGTGGCAAAACTGCGCTCGAGCACAGCAGCAACGTCGTCCTGATCGTCCGAGACGATCTGCGCGCCGCCCAGTTGCAGCCCTCGTTGCGACAAAAGCTCGACCAGCTTGGCAAAATGCTTGTCCTGACGGCGTCCGGACAGGATTTCGTCGCCAATGATGATCAGACGGATTTTCTGTTGGCCTTTATGACTCATGGTGAATGACAGGATGCGAAGCGGTTGATATAGCCTGACGACGCAAACGCCGCAGGTTCTCCAGGGAAAAATGGGCAAAGACCAGCGCCGAAAACACCGGCAAAATCAGCCAGGCGGGCGGCAGCAGGTTCAGCAGCGCAAAGACCAGACCGATCAGCCAGTACTGCCGGTTCAGACCCGACCACAGCCAGCGGCGTTCGCGCACATCGGCATGTTCGACCAGGGAATCGACTTTCAGGATGCGGGTCAGGGCGAACACCCACCACAGAACCGGCAAGATCAGGGCAAAAGGCGGAAAAATCCACAAAGGCAGCGTCACCAACCACCCGACCACGAACAGCACCCCTACCCATACACTGTTCCATACGCTGTATACCGTGGCATTATGGCCGTGCTTGAGTACGTCTGGATAATCTTTCTGTTGCAAATGCCCGAGCACCAGCGGCATGACCAGCACGGCCGCCACCACCAGCCCCAGCGCACCAGCCAAGGGCAAAAGAATGCCGATGGCCAGCAAAGGCACCAGATACAGCTTAATGGAAAACAAGCCCAAACCGATCAACCACTGATCAAAGCTGGCAAACGCCCCCCAATCGCCCAGCAGACTCGAGAGCCAATTCTGCATGGGCGTCCAAAGCAACCAGGTCAGCAAGATCAGCCCCAGCAACATGATGGCAAAAGGCATGATCAGGGCCATCAACATCCGTGGTTGGAACTGTGACACCACCGCGCGCTTGAACGCAGTGGAAACACCGAACCAGCCCCCGGGAATGGATGGCATGCTCGAGGTGGAAGATGTGTCGGTCATAGAACTCCTGCTGGGCAAGTCGATTACCCGGGTATCATAGACACAGTCCCGTCTCTTTGTCTGTATGAATTTATGGCCCTGTTCACCGCCCATCTGCAGTTGCCAGCGCTAGCCGAGCATCTACGCGCGCACCCCGATACATTGCTGATTGCCTGTTTTTGCGCCGACTGGTGCAAAACCTGCAAACAGTACCAAAAAGCCTTTGAGTCCTTGGCCGAGCAATGGCCACAAGCCTGCCTGGTCTGGATAGACATCGAGGAGCTCCCCGAGCTGCTGGGCGACGAGGACATCGACGACTTTCCCACCTTGCAGATCCAAAATGCACAAGGGACCGTATTCTACGGTCCCCTGTTGCCTCATATCGAGCATCTGGAACGCCTGCTGCACAGCATATCGGCACACAGCCCCACGGTGCAAAGCGGCCCTGGCGATCTGCGCGCTTTAGTAGCGGCCGCCGCCTAACAACACGCCCACCGAGCGTTTACGGGGCGCATTGCTGCGCACTGCTACAGCCGGCTTGGCCGTCGTTGCCGAGGAAGGTTCGTACGGCTTCAGGAAAAATTCGTCCACCGGCGGTGTGCTGGGCTGGTAGGAACGGCGTTCGCCCCGCTCGTAACGACCGCCATTGCGATTCCCCGACGAGGACGCCGCCATCGACGGCAGGTCCAGACGCGCACGCGGAACCGCCGAACCGATCAATTTTTCGATATCCTGCAACAAAGGTTCTTCGTCGGGCGACATCAAGGCAATGGCCTCGCCCGAGGCACCGGCACGGCCCGTGCGGCCGATCCGGTGTACGTAATCTTCTGCGTTATAAGGCAGATCGAAGTTGATGACGCAAGGCACGCCCGCCACGTCCAGCCCGCGCGCGGCCACATCGGTCGCCACCAGCACATCCACCTTGCCGCCTTTGAAGGCATCGAGCACCTTCATGCGCTCCAACTGACTCTTGTTGCCATGAATGGACTCGGCGCGTATGCCTTCCCGCTCCAGAAAGCGCGCCAACTGACCGGCACCGATCTTAGTATTGGAAAACACGATGGTCTGAGTCAGTTTCTTGGTCTTGACCAGATGCACCACTGCACGACGCTTGTCGTCGGCTGGCATGGGATGGATCAATTGCGTCACGGTAGACGCGGTGGCATTGCGGGCCGCCACTTCGATTTCCACCGGATCGCTCAGGAAAGAACGTGCCAGCTTGCGGATTTCCTTGCTGAAGGTGGCCGAGAACAGCAAACCTTGCCGGTTCTTAGGCAAAAGGCTGACGATGCGATCCAGATCAGGCAAAAAGCCCATGTCCAGCATGCGATCGGCTTCGTCCAGCACCAGGATACCCACCTGCCCCAGATTGATGGTGCGCTGCTCGATATGGTCAAGCAGTCGGCCAGGTGTGGCAATGACCACTTCCACGCCTCGGCGCAGCGCTTCTTTCTGCGGGCCTATATCCACGCCGCCAAACACCACGGCCGAACGCAAAGGCACCGATTTGCTGTACAGCGAGATGCTTTCGGCCACTTGATCGGCCAGTTCGCGCGTGGGGGTCAGCACCAGGGCACGCACCGGATGGCGTGCCGGCGAGGCGCTGGTATTGGCATGGGCCATCAGGCGATGCAGGATAGGCAGCGAAAACGCAGCCGTCTTGCCCGTGCCCGTCTGAGCTGCGCCCATGACATCACGCCCGGCCAACACCACAGGAATGGCTTCCGCCTGAATCGGCGTGGGCTTGGCGTATCCCGCATCCAGAATGGCGCTCAGGATTCCAGGGTGCAGGCCGAAATCAGAAAAAGTAACGGTATCGGAGGTCGAAGAAGTTTTATCTGTCATGTACGCAAAAATTCGGCTCGCCCAGGATTGGCAAGCAGTTGTAACAATCCTATTTTAGCTTATGCCTGCCTTTCCTATGCGAAAAAGCAGCCACGAACCGTCGGATTTGTGGCCTTATGCCACCACGGTGCGAATCAGCCAGAATGCCAGCATGCCGGCCACGATGACCCAGACGGCATTGCGAGTGCGGATGAAGACCAGCACAGCGATCAGACTGGCCAACGCTTTGATGGTGAGTTGGGGAGAGTCTCCGGGTGCCCAGGGCAGCAGCTCGGGCACGATAATCGCCGCCAAAGCAGCGACCGGTGCGTAGCGCAAAGCGCGCCGCATGCGCTCGGTCAGGGGCAACAAGTCGCCGAACATGAAATAGCCGGTGCGGGTCAGCAGGCTGCACAAGACCAGCAAGGCGATCGCACCTAAAACGTACCAATCATACTGCCAATCGCTCATTGCCGTGCGCCCCTGTGCCGTTGCAGTTGTTCTGCCGCCACGCCGGCCAGCACGCCGCCAAGCACCGCGGCCACCAGACCCAGACGCAAAGGCAGGGCCTGCCCGACCCAGGCGATGACACCGGCGGTCAATAAACAGGCCCACATGGGGCGACTATTGACCAGCGGTATCAGCAAGGCCAGCAAAGCCAAAATAGCGGCAAACTCCAGCGACCACGAGGTAGGCACATAGGCCCCCAGCACGATGCCTGCCAGCGAGGCGGTCTGCCAACTGATCCAGCCCGGCAGAATAATGCCCAGGTAATACCACAATTGTTCGCGCGTACCGCGCTGCTTGGCATCGCCAAACCGCGACATGAACAACACAAACACCATATCGCTGGTCAGGTAGCCCAGGCCCAGCCTGCGCTTCCAGTCCAGATGGCGAAAGTACGGTTGCAACGCAGCACCGAAAATAATGAAACGGATATTGACCACGAATCCGGCCACGAAAATCAGCCACAGAGGGGCTTGCGACTCGATCAGGGGCAAGGCGGTCAGCTGCGCCGATCCGGCATACACCAGCAAAGTCATCAAGACGGCTTCCAGGCCGCTCAGGCCCGACTTGATCATGGCCACGCCAGTAACAAAGCCCCAGACCACCGTAGCGATCAGGGCCGGAATAAAATCAATGAATCCTTCGCGCATGTTGACCCGTTCCTGCGGACCGGGCAACAGACGGGACAGTTTCGTGAAGGCTTGCACGCCCCTTCTCCTGCTGCTGCGCACGCGTGCGGCCGGGGCCACTGCGGCTATTTTGCTTTTGGTTCATTATTCTAGGTGCAAAACCCGGATACAGGCATCCAACACACCCACAGGTTCACGAAAAAAACGCCGTGTCTTGGTACAATCTTTGCTCTGCGCGCCCGGCGCATGGCTCAACCCCGTGTGCGGCGCTCTGTTTTTTTCTATTTACTTGTTGGTCTTCTCGTTTCCAGGAACCCTATGAGCGCCGCGATCGAACCCAAAAAAGCAGAACACGAACTGATCCTGGTCGGAGCCGCCGACCTGCCCGTGCACTGCCCCGGCCCCAAGGCACCACTGTGGAGCATGCATCCGCGCGTGTATATCGACATCAGCAAAACCGGCGAAGCCGCCTGCCCCTACTGTGGCGCGCGCTACCGCCTGAAAGACGGCGAAAAAGCCCACGGTCACTGATCCATACTGGTTGCATCGTTGGCTCCCGCGCCCTTCCCCCTGCTTCTGACGGCGGCTATGCAGCGCCGGACGTTGCGCACGTGTTCGCATGGCGACCCCTGCTCATGAGCGCTCGCCTGGATTCCAGCGCCTGTCCTGCGCCCGCCTGGCTGCCCGGCGGCCATCTGCAAACCATTCATAGCGCGTTTTTCGCCCGCCATCATCACATCGCCTTTGTGCGCCAGCGCCTGGACACCCCCGATGGCGATTTTCTGGATCTGGACTGGACCGGGCCGGGCCTGTTTGCCGACAAACTGGCCAGCGGTGCCACTGCGCACCCCGACGCCCACCTGTCGCGCACGGCTGCTCGGCGCTGGCTACAAGCCGATGACTGGGCCAGCCTGCCCTCCAGCCCCGACACGCACGCCCTAGTTCTGTTCCACGGCCTGGAAGGCAGCAGCCGCAGCCACTATATTCAAGCTATCGCCCAATATTTCCGGGCACGCGGCTGGGTAGTGGTCGTGGCCCATTTTCGTGGCTGCTCGGGCTTTCCCAACCGCATGGCGCGGGCTTACTATTCCGGCGATTCGGACGAAGTCAGTTTTATTCTGGAGGCCGTCCGCCGCCATCTGCCCAACGCACGCTGGCACGCAGCCGGTACCTCGCTGGGTGGCAATGCCATGCTCAAATTCCTGGGCGAAGCGGGCGATAACGCCGCTTGGCTGCAAGCCTGCGCATCCATCTCGGTGCCGCTGGATCTGGTTGCCTGTGGCCGTTATCTGTCCGAATCGCGCATGGGTCGCTGGTTTTATTCGCCCTATTTCCTGAAAACCATGCGTGCCAAATTGCATGACAAAGCGCGCCGCTTTCCCGGACTGATCGATGTCGTACGCTTGAACCAGGCCCGTACGCTGCGCGAGTTCGACGATATCTACACTGCCCCCATGCATGGCTTTCGTAATGCCCTGGATTACTGGACCCGGGCATCGAGCAAACCGTTGCTGCCCAACATAGCCGTGCCCACGCTGGTGCTGAACGCCCGCAACGATCCTTTTGTCCCGCAAAGCTGCCTGCCCGGCCCGCAAGATTGCTCAAACACGATTTTGCTGCATCAACCGGCTCAAGGCGGGCACGTCGGTTTTACCACGGGCCGCTTTCCCGGCAATATGGGTTGGCTGCCCGCACGGCTTGCGCGCTTTTTTGAAACACGCAGTTAAGCCGCTCCAACCCATGAGGCCGGAGCAAACCGGATCAAGAACGAAAACGCTCCAATAACACCCGTTCGTTTTCTACGCGTTCACGCAACTGCCGTATCTGCGTATCCAGCTCCGACTGCTGATAAAAATCGGAAGTCAGATTCCGGGCCTGCTGCAACTGCTCCACCGCCGTCGGCAAGGCACCGATCAACTGGTAATACTCGGCCATCACACGCCGTGCCTTGACCCCGTCACCCAGCCTGTCGTAGGTCTGGGCCAGCAACTGGTGCAGGCGGGGAACATCGGGCCACTGTTCGATGCGCTGCAATAAAAAACGCTGAGCCTGTTCGTTCTGACCGGCCTGCTGCAACACCTGCACATACGCCAGCGCCACGCCCTGGCTTTGTGGCCAACGCTGCCAGGCTTGCCGGGCTGTGGCCAAGGCCGTCTCCCGATCGCCCGCCGCAATATCGATACTGATGGCCAGCGTATCAAGTTCTGGGGCCCGGTAGGAGGCCCGTTCGCCCGCCTGTGCCAGGAAGCGACGGGCCTGTTCGTATTCCTTGCGACCCAGCGCGATATAGGCCAGTCCATAACGGGCGGCCGAGCGCTCGATACTGTCCTGCTCCTGCTGGGCCGTGCTCTGCAAACTTTGCTCTACCCCGCGCAAGGCTTGCCCCGCCCCTGCCTGCATAATCATCAGCTTGGCGCGCACATACCAGAACGACGGCGTGTCCACATACCCCGACGCAGGCTGGCCGCCGACACGATTCTGGATGTCGGACTCGCGCTGACGGGACAGGGGGTGGGTGCTGGCATACTCATTGGCCGTGGCGCTCTCGTTCAGGCGCGAAGCCGAGGCCAGGCGCTGAAACATGCGCACCATGCCCTGAGGCTCGTATCCGGCCTTGGACAGCATCTCGAACCCGACCCGGTCAGCTTCCTGCTCGGCCTGGCGCGAAAAGCCCAGTTGCCGGTCTACCGCCGCCGCCTGACCGAACGCTGCCGCCCCCATCGCCAGATCGCCGCTGCCGGCCAGCGCCCCCAGCAGCGCACCGGCCAGGGCCGCAATCATCAAATGATTGCTCTGTGCGCTTTGAGTAATACCCCGTGCCACATGCCGCTGGGACACGTGTGCGATTTCGTGCGCCAACACAGAGGCCAACTCGGACTCGGACTGCGAAGCCGTGATCAGACCGCTGTGAATCCCAATATAGCCGCCAGGCAGGGCAAACGCATTGATACGGCTATCTCGCAAGGCAAACACCGTGATCGGCTGCTCCATAGCCGGGCCGTGGCGCGCCAGCTTGCGCCCCATATCGGTCAGGTACTGATTGATGTCGGAATCGGCCACATAATCCGGGGAACGCCGCCCCTGTTCCATGATGGCATTGCCCAATGTACGTTCGAGCGACGGCGACAGCTCCGCCCCCGAGGCGGCTCCCATCGACGGAATGCCTATGGGCTGGGCATGCGCCGGCATGACCAACCCGGCCGCTAAGGCCAGAACCAGACCAGTACGCGCAAGGGGAAAAACAGATCTAAACAACATTCGGACTCCCGACAATACACAAAACCCCGCCCTTGCGACGGGAGCACCCTGACCTGGACAGGCAGGCAAAGCGGCATGAGCCCAGCCTGCGGCCACCCCGACATCAAGGGCAAAGCCGACGAGCGCCCTGGCTCAGGGAGCCGGGGCCGGCACACGTGCGGGGCGACGCGGCGATTCGGGCAAACGATTGCGCGCGGACAGCCGCATCAAGGTGCCCAAAGCATAAAGCAGGCCGAACACCTCGACCAGCCCCGCCAGCACCCACATGATCAGACCGCCCATTACCTGATCGGCCACCGCATCCATGCCCGCTATGGCCCGGCCGCACAGATCGAAGATAGGATAGAGATCGTATTCGGTAAAGGTTATGACGGCACCCACAATCATTTGCGGCACCATAGTGATGACGGGCGACAGAATGCGTCCGCCGACCGACAAGCGTGCGGGCGGCGACGGCCGACGATCCAGAATCAGATTCCAGTACAAAATGCCGCTGATGACCACAGACCAATTCATCAACCGGTACAGACGCCAATCCAGCATGGAGTAGAACTGGACGACAGGCAACATCCAGACCAGCACCAGAAACACGAACAGGAATGCGACCAGCACAGGATGGGTCAGAACGGCCTGCGTGCGGCGTCCGGATGGGCGACGCAACCAGGCGGCCAAACGACGACGCCAGACCAGGGGCAAGCCGGCCCGTAGCGTCTGGCCCGGATAGGCCCCCATCAAGAACAGCGGGCCCAGATGATGCAGGATCAAGTGCTGGGCCCGATGAATGAAAAACATGCGCTCTGCGTAATAGTCCAGACGCGTATGCAGCGACAGGTACAACAGAACCAGACCGATCCAGAAAAAACACTGACGCACGCCATTGGGCCGATGGACTCGCCGCCCCCGAATGTACAGCACGATGACCAACAGAAACGTCGCCAGCAAGACGGGCGAAAATTCCCACGGGGTCAGCCAGTCCATCAGGTTCATGGAAGCGCAATCCGGAAAACCAGTTGCGTTTTAGTTTATAGCAATACGCTCGCGTCCAGCCCACTTGACGTTGAGCACGCCCGGGTAATCACGAATAAGACGGGCGCGCTGCATAAGGTCGGCACGCCGATCCGGCGCACAAGCCAGCGTAATGCACGCTTGAGCCGTATCGTGGGTATCGGAGTGATCGACTTCCAGGTTGGTGATCCGGATGCCGGCCGTGTTCAGATCCGAATAAATACGCCGCCGCAACTGGGCCAGATCGCCGCGCGGGCAAACCACGGTCAAACGGGACACGGACACATCGGAGCGCGCACCCGCCGTAGAGGCCTGGATTCCGGCGCGACGCAGAAAGAGATCGAAAATACGCATACATTCCCCCTTTTGCGCATGAAACATGCAGCACATCAGGACGCAGAGACCGGTAGGCCCCTGTAAGGATGGAATAGCGGGATTTGAGCGGCGGATAACTGCCGAAAAAACCACGCCCTGTGTTTTTCCAGGGCGTGGCAAGCTGCGAGAGAATCAGCGGGCCTGAACGCGCCTGGACATCAGTACGTCGATAAATAATCGACTGGGACTGTCGCCGGGGTCGGAATTCACCACGCAGCTCCTATAGAATTGAAGAATCGTTATTGTAGCGCGAGCGCTCGATCGCCACAAGGAAAACCCCCTGCGGAAAAGTTTGTAAACCTTTGTTTTACAACACCCTAATAGATGCCGCCATCCAACCAGCCAAGCGCGCGGTACACAGCAAGAATAATAACCGTCAGCCAGTACAGGCCGATATTCACCAAAGCCACGGCTCCAAGCACCGCGGTCAAAACACTAGGCCAACCGTGGCGGTTGCTGACCACCTGCCGGGGATTGTAGAGCGCATCGAAACGCGCCGGATCGCGCAAGGCCAGAACCACCGATTCCAGAATGCCCGCCACAACCGGCACAAACAACAAATGCAAAAAGACCGACTCCCGCCAGTTAGCGGCAAACAGCATGCCTGCAAGCATCAGCACGGAATAGACCAATGGCAGCCACCATCGTCGTCGGCCCAAGTACAGTCCATGCGCCCCGAGTGCCCCCAGGGTCAAGGCCAGCCATGCGGCCACTGTCTTATTGCGAAAGTGCGGCGCACCTTCCAGCAGCAATGCGGGTGGGGACATAGAAGTGCATCCAAGCCGGGGCCGGATCGGCCGTTGTCCGAAAGCGCCGACCAGCGCGACGCTGGACAGGCCGCCGCAATGATCGCCTTCCCGTACAATACCCGAATTGCCACACCGTCGTCACGAGCTCCTCCATGAACGCCACCGACTTTGATATTGCCATCTGTGGGGCCGGCCCGGTCGGCACGGCCCTGGCCTTGCTCTTGGCCAAGCAACACCCGCATCCGGACCGTATAGCCGTCTTGGGCAAGAATTTCGACCTGGCAACGACCGAGCACGTTCAGGGCGACCCGCGCACGCTGGCACTGAACCACGGCAGCCTGCGACTGCTTCAGGGACAATTGCAAGCCTGGCCGCGCCGGGCCGCCCCCATGCGCACCGTGCACGTGTCCCAGCAAGGACGGCTAGGTCGCTGCCTGATCCAGGCGCACGAAATGGGCGTCGCCGATCTGGGTGCGGTCGTCCACTACGACGATCTGCTCGAAAAGCTGCATGCACGCCTGCGTGACAGTGGCGTCACCCTGATCCCAGCCCAGATTGCCCAGGCAAACTCGGCCCCAGGCCATATGCGGGTCCAGCACGACGCCGGGCAATCGTCGGCCCTGCTGGCGATCCAGTGCGACGGCGCGCGACCCAACGGCCTGCGCCGCGAATACAAGCAACATGCCTTGCTGACCACGGTGCGCGCCAGCCGCCCACAAGACGGCTGGGCCTACGAGCGCTTCACCGCCCACGGCCCCCTGGCCGCCCTGCCGCACCCCGATGGGGCCGATTTATACGGCATTGTGTGGTGCAACGGCCCCGAACGCAGCCAAACGCTGGCCGAACTGCCCGATTCAGACTTCCAGCACGCCTTGATGCAGGCCTTTGGCGAACGCCTGGGGCAATTGCACACCGTCTCGGACCGTCATCTCTTTCCGCTCGCCTTTCATGCCGGACCCAGTCGGCTGGCCGAACGCATGCTGGCGGTCGGCAATGCGGCCCAGACCCTACACCCGGTCGCCGGCCAAGGCCTGAATCTGGGTTTGCGCGATGTGGCCCAACTGGCACACAGCCTGGCCCCCTGGCAGTCCGATTGTCGCCAGAGCCCAACCCCCTTTCTAACCCGCTACGCCCGCTTGCGCCGTCCAGACCGCTGGTTGACCGCTGCCATCACCGACACGTTGCCGCGTCTGTTCGCCACGCACAATCCGCTGATCCAGCACGCCTGTGGGCTGGGCCTGCTGGCCATGGACACCTTACCCCTGGCCCGCCTGCCCTTTGCCCGCCAGCTTCTGCAAGGTCTGCGCGCCTGACTCCTGGCCGGCACGGTCTGTGTCAATGCAGGCCGTGCCGTTTCCGCACCACGCCCCCAAAGACTTCCCCACAGAGCCGAGCCGGAGCGTTAAAATCCTATAAATGCGCATCGGTTCCTGGACCCTTCCCAATCCTATTTTCATCGCCCCTATGGCTGGCGTCACCGACAGGCCTTATCGTCGGCTGTGCAAAGCCCTGGGTGCCGGTTATGCCGTCTCGGAAATGGCGGCTAGCAACAAACGCTTATGGGACAGCGTCAAAACCGCCCGACGCTTGAACCACGATGGCGAAATCGATCCTGTCGCCGTACAAATCGCCGGTTCCGACCCCGACATGATGGCCGAAGCAGCAGTGTTCAACATCAGCAAGGGTGCCCGCATTATCGATATCAATATGGGCTGCCCGGCCAAAAAAGTGTGCAATGTCGCCTCCGGCTCGGCTCTGCTGCGTGACGAAAACCGGATTGCCCAAATCCTGGACAGCGTTGTCAAGGCATGTACTCCCTACCAGGTTCCGGTTACACTCAAGACCCGCACCGGCTGGGACGCGCAATCGCGCAATGCTGTCCGTATCGCCCGGCTGGCCGAAGACCTCGGCATTGCCGCTTTGACCCTGCACGGTCGCACACGCTGCGACTTCTATCAGGGACAGGCCGAATACGACACCATACGCGAGGTCAAAAACAGCATCTCTATTCCGGTCATTGCCAATGGGGATATCGATAGTCCCGAAAAGGCCAAGTTCGTACTAGAGTACACCGGAGCGGATGCCGTCATGGTAGGACGGGCAGCCCAAGGCCGCCCCTGGATATTCCGGGAAATCCTGCATTATCTTGAACACGGTGAACACCGCGCAGCCCCTTCGTTCGCAGAGCTGCGCGACTGCATGATAGAACACCTGGAAGATCACTACTCGTTCTACGGGCAGCACACAGGCGTACGTACTGCCCGCAAGCATATCGGCTGGTATCTGTCCGGCATGCCCGAGGCCGAACACTGGCTGGGACGCATCAATCGTATCGAATGCTGTACCGAACAACTGCAGGCCATCATCCACTGGTTCGACGAATGCGATCTCGACCAGCCTTATCAAGGATAAGGCGTCGAAAACGGCTCTTTTGTATTTAAGCAACGTATACCTTAAAAAAACATGTCTACGACCAACCCACTCGAACAGTCCGTACGTGAGCGCCTGGAACGCTACTTCGCCGACCTGGGCGACTCCGAGCCACGCGACATGCTGTCGATGGTCATCTCCTGCGTGGAACGGCCTGTTCTGCAAGTTGCCCTGGAAAAATCCGCCGGCAACCAGTCCAAAGCCGCGGAAATGTTGGGCATCACGCGCAGCACTCTGCGCAAGAAGCTGAACGCCCACAACCTGCAACCCTGATTCTCAACTATCAAGCCTCACCTTCCATGAAAATCCAGACAGCTCTTCTTTCTGTCTCCGACAAAACCGGTATTGTCGAGTTCGCCCAGGCACTGGCCAAGCGCGGCGTGCGTCTGCTGTCCACAGGCGGGACCGCCAAGCTGCTGGCGCAAGCCGGTCTGGCCGTAACCGAAGTGGCGCAACATACCGGTTCGCCCGAGATCCTGGACGGCCGCGTCAAGACGCTGCACCCCAAAATTCACGGGGGCCTGCTGGCACGCCGGGACAGCGCCGAACACCTGCAGACAATTCAAGAACACGGCATCGATCGCATTGACCTGCTGGTCGTCAATCTGTATCCATTTCGCGAAACAGTCGCCAAGCCGGGCTGTACCTTTGCCGACGCCGTCGAGAACATCGACATAGGCGGCCCCGCCATGCTGCGTGCCGCTGCCAAGAACCACGGCACGCCCGAAGGCGGCGTCTGCGTGGTCATCGATCCGACCGACTACGAACGCGTACTGGCCGATATCGACAGCCCCGCCGGCCAGCCATCCTATGGCCTGCGCCTGGAATTGGCCGCCAAGGTCTACGCCCACACCGCATCCTACGACGGTGCCATCGCCGCCTACCTGAGCAGCCTGGCACAGGCCGAGCCCGCTCAAGACAGCGCGCCCGAGCGTGCAGAATGGCCGCGCGTGCTGACCATCCAGGTTCAGCAGCAGCAAACCCTGCGCTACGGCGAGAACCCTCACCAGTCCGCCGCCTTTTACGCAGACGGGCAGATCGGCGCCGGTCTGTTGGGCCGCTACCGCCAGTTGCAAGGCAAAGAACTGTCCTACAACAATATCGCCGATGCCGATGCCGCCTGGGAATGTGTACGCAGTTTTGATGCCGGTGCCTGCGTCATCGTCAAGCATGCCAACCCCTGCGGCGTGGCCTTGGGCGAAACGGCCGAGCAATCCTACCGCAAGGCTTTCCAGACCGACCCCACATCGGCCTTCGGCGGCATCATCGCCTTTAACCGCGAAGTGGACGAAGCGGCCGCCCAGGCCATCAGCAGCCAATTCGTGGAAGTATTGCTGGCACCGTCCTATACCCAAGGCGCTCTGGACGTATTCGCCACCAAGAAAAACGTGCGCGTGCTGACCGTGGATGCGGGCGACGCCCACAACGCCTTTGACGTCAAACGGGTTGGCGGCGGCTGGCTGGTGCAGACACCCGATACCTTCCGCGACAATATCCAGGCCTTCCAGGTCGTCACACAAGTCCAGCCCACCGCCCAGCAGATGCAAGACTTGCTGTTCGCCTGGAACGTGGCCAAGTACGTCAAGTCCAATGCCATTGTGTTCTGCGGCCAGGGCATGACGCTGGGCGTAGGCGCAGGCCAGATGAGCCGTGTGGATTCCGCCCGCATCGCCTCCATCAAGGCCGAGAACGCCGGGCTGACGCTGGCCGGATCGGCCGTGGCATCGGACGCGTTCTTCCCATTCCGCGACGGCCTGGACGTGGTGGCCCAAGCGGGTGCGACCTGCGTGATCCAGCCCGGCGGCAGCGTGCGCGACGACGAAGTCATCGCGGCCGCCAACGAACGCGGCATTGCCATGGTCCTGACCGGCACCCGCCACTTCCGCCACTGATATGCGTATCCTGGGCATAGACCCTGGCCTGCGTCGCACCGGTTTCGGGGTGATCGACGTCCAGGGGCCCAGGCTCAGCTATATCGCCAGCGGGACCATCGTGGTCCCGTCGGATCTTGCGCTAGCGCAGCGCCTCAAGCTCATTCTGACCCACATCGCGCAAGTCATAGAGCAGAGCAAGCCGGATACGGCCGCTATCGAAAAAGTATTCGTCAACAACAACCCGAACTCCACCCTGCTGCTGGGCCAGGCGCGCGGCGCGGCGCTATGCGCCCTGGCGATGGGCGGACTGGACGTACACGAATACACCGCGCTGCAGATCAAGAAAACCGTTGCCGGCAACGGCCACGCCGCCAAAGAGCAGATACAGCTCATGGTGCAACGTCTTTTGCAACTGAACGGCTTGCCCGCGCCGGACTCGGCCGACGCGCTGGCCTGCGCCATCAGCCACGCGCATCATGCCAGCGTGCTGGCTGGCCTGCAAAAGAATGGGGTGTTGGCAGCCGGCCCGCGCCGCCGCATCCGGGCTGGCAGAGTCTTGGGCTAGGCCCGCCCGTGCCATGCCGGACACAAATAGTTTGAATCATGTTTAAGGCCCTGAAACCAAAGGTATTGCCATGATAGGTCGCATTCGCGGAACCCTGATTGAAAAACAACCGCCTACTATCTGTGTGGATGTAGGCGGCGTAGGCTACGAAATCGACGTGCCCATGAGCACGCTCTACCAGATGCCCGAACTGGGCGCGCAAGTCAGTCTGTACACCCATCTGGCCATCCGTGAAGATGCACACGTACTGTTTGGATTTTCCAGCCTGGCCGAACGCAGCACCTTTCGCGCCCTGATCAAAGTGACCGGCATAGGCGCGCGCATCGCGCTGGCACTCCTGTCGGGCATGAGCGCCAGCGAACTGGCCGATGCCGTCACCCGTCAGGAAAGCGGCCGACTGATCAAGATTCCAGGCATAGGCAAAAAAACAGCCGAACGGCTGCTGCTGGAGCTGCGTGGCAAGCTGGGTGCCGACCTGGGCAGCCATGCCACGGCCACTGCCCCAAGCAGCCACGACGATGTGCTGCATGCACTGGAAGCCCTGGGCTACTCCAACAAAGAAGCCGCCATTGCGGTCAAGGCCCTGCCAGAAGGCATTGATGTCTCCGAAGGCATCAAACAAGCACTCAAGGCGCTTTCGCGCGCTTAACACACACAGAGGCCGGGACAAAACAAGCGCGTCCCGGCATCCAGGCGGCAATCACCCCAGCAAGCGCCCCCAGGCGGCCAGATCCACATTGCCGCCGCTAATCAGCACTCCTACACGCCGACCTTGCAGATCGACCTGCCGCATCACCGCGGCCGCGCCCAGGCAGCCTGTGGGTTCAACCACGATCTTCATGCGCCCGGCAAAAAAACGCAGCGCCTCAATCAGTTCGTTATCCGTGGCGGTAAGAATATCGGCGACATGCCGGCGAATGATGTCGAAAGTCATCGGAGCCAGCGCCTGGGTCAATGCCCCATCGGCAATCGAAGCCGGCGGGGCAATCTTGACAATAGCTCCGCTTCGCAGCGATTGCTGGGCATCATTGCCGGCCAACGGCTCTACACCATAGACCTTGCAATCCGGTGCCATAGCCTGCGCCGTCAACAGACAGCCGGACAGCAGGCCGCCGCCGCCCAGTGGCACATACAGCTCCTGCAGATCCGGCACATCTTCCAGCAGTTCACGCGCCGCTGTCCCCTGCCCCGCGATGACATCAGGATGAGCAAACGGCGGAATCAAGGTCAATCCCTGACGATCCACCAGATCCTGGGCGATCTGCGTCCTGTCCTGAGTCAGACGGTCGCATTCGATGACCGTAGCCCCATAGCCGCGTGTCGCGGCCAACTTGGCGGCCGGCGCATCGGAGTTCATGATGATGGTGGCCGGAACATCCAGCAAGCGTGCCGCCAGCGCCACCGCCTGGGCATGATTACCCGACGAAAATGCCACTACTCCAGCGCGCCGCTGCTCGGGCGACAAAGCGGCCAAGGCGTTATAACCGCCACGAAACTTGAACGCTCCGATGCGCTGGAAATTCTCGCACTTGAAATACACCTGACCATTCAGGCGTTGGTTCAGAGTGGAGGAGGTCAGGACCGGCGTACGATGGGCCACCGGCAGCAGGCGCTGGGCGGCACTTAGCACATCATCGAAAGTGGGTAGAGTAAAAGACATGGGTAAAATCTCGTCTGTAGACCATAGCCCCGACATTATGCGGGAATAGCGCGGCTTGCGCCCGGCGCAACCATGCCACTCATGCAGCCGGGCATCCGGTTCTACTGCGCGCGCCCCTGAAAGGGCCGCATGATGTACCATACTGTATATTCAATCAGCCCACGCACCATGGCCATTCATTCCGATTCGCTCTCCAGCCTGCCCACCGAACAGCGCGTCATCACCCCAAAGGCCTTGTCGCCCAACGAAGAATCCGTCGAACGCGCACTGCGCCCCAAGATGCTGGAGGACTACGTGGGCCAGGCTCGCGCGCGCGAACAACTGGAAATCTTCATCGCCGCCGCCCGGCAACGCCAAGAAGCCCTGGATCACGTACTACTGTTCGGTCCGCCCGGCCTGGGCAAAACCACACTGGCGCACATCATTGCCCACGAAATGGGCGTCAATCTGCGCCAAACCTCCGGTCCCGTGCTGGAGCGTCCGGGCGACCTGGCCGCCTTGCTGACCAATCTGGAACCCAACGACGTCCTGTTCATCGATGAAATCCACCGACTCTCGCCCGTGGTCGAAGAAATCCTCTACCCGGCGCTGGAAGACTTCCAGATCGACATCCTGATAGGCGAAGGCCCGGCGGCACGCAGCGTCAAGCTGGACCTGCAGCCCTTTACGCTGGTCGGTGCCACTACCCGCGCCGGCATGCTAACCAACCCCTTGCGGGACCGCTTCGGTATTGTGTCCCGGCTGGAATTCTACGACGTGGATGATCTGGCCAGCATCGTGGCCCGCAGTGCGGGTCTGCTCAATGTATCCACCACGACCGAAGGCACGTACGAAATCGCGCGTCGTTCGCGCGGTACGCCACGCATTGCCAACCGCCTGTTGCGCCGGGTGCGCGATTATGCCGAAGTCAAAACAGGCGGCATCATCCACACCGACTGCGCGCAAGCTGCGCTGGCCATGCTGGAAGTTGATCCGCAAGGCCTGGACCTGATGGACCGTAAACTGCTGGAAGCTATTATCCACAAATTCGATGGCGGCCCTGTCGGGGTGGACAGCCTGGCAGCCGCCATCGGCGAAGAACGCGATACCATCGAAGACGTCATCGAACCCTATCTGATCCAGCACGGCTTTTTGCAACGCACACCGCGCGGACGCATTGCAACGCTGGGCACCTGGCGGCACCTGGGCCTGACACCCCCACGCAATCTTGGCTCCCAAGACCTGTTCGACCCTTCGTAATGAAAAAGCGCGTGGCCTCTGCCACGCGCTTTTTTAATTCGGTCAGCCGACTCAGGCCACCACACTCCACTCCAGCGCCTGCCCCGCTGCCAGCGGCACCAAGGGATCTCCGGCCATATCCACGGAATCGGGGATGGCAAAGGGGCGACGCTGCAAGGTCAGACTGCCTTGATTCACGGGCAGACCATAAAATGCCGGCCCGTTCAGGCTGGCAAATGCTTCCAATTTATCCAGTTGGCCGATCTGGTCAAACGCCGTTGCATACAGCTCCATCGCATGCAAAGCGGTATAACAACCGGCACAGCCACATGCCTGCTCTTTGCGACTGCGCGCATGCGGAGCACTGTCTGTGCCCAAAAAGAAACGCCCCCCATCGCTGACGGCGGCCTTCAGCAAAGCCTGTCTGTGCGTTTCGCGCTTCAGGACAGGCAAACAGTACCAGTGCGGCTGCAAACCGCCCTGAAACAAGGCATTGCGGTTATACAGCAGATGGTGAGCGGTCAGCGTCGCCGCGACCGGGCCTTCGGCCTGGCTGACGTAGGCAGCACCATCGGCTGTGGTCAGGTGCTCGAACACGACTTTAAGCGCGGGAAAGGCCTTGCGCATCGGAATCATGACGCGTTCGATAAACACCGCTTCGCGATCGAACAAATCCACACGGGGATCGGTGACTTCACCATGCATGAGCAAAGGCATGCCGACCTCCTGCATCACCTCCAGCACCTTGGAACACTTGCCCAGCAAATCGGTCACACCTGCGTCCGAATTGGTCGTGGCTCCGGCCGGATACAACTTGACTCCATGTACAGATCCGCTGTCTTTGGCGCGCCGCATCTCGTCCGGATCGGTGTTATCCGTCAGATACAAGGTCATCAGGGGCTCAAAATCCGTCCGGCCGCCACCTTTGGCCACAGCGGCCACAATGCGTTCGCGGTAGGCCTGGGCCTGGGCGGTCGTGGTCACCGGCGGCGTCAGGTTCGGCATGACGATGGCCCGACCAAACTGGGCTGCCGTATGACCGACAACCGACTCCATGACAGCGCCATCGCGCAAATGCAGGTGCCAGTCATCCGGACGGCGAATTACAAGGGTATCCACGGAAAGGCTCATAACAAGGCTCGGAAATTGGCGATCCGCCCTGCGCACGGCGCAGGTCCGCGCAAAAGCAGCAAAGTGCCACAGCGCAGCGT
>JQGF01000185.1_pt1 | contig 20585 bp, 19 predicted proteins | sample 210201 | NCBI WGS metagenome assembly JQGF01 (sample SAMN02947780, study PRJNA257236) | wastewater metagenome | biome: Domestic wastewater sediments; material: Domestic wastewater soil sediments and water; isolation source: domestic wastewater sediment treated with ammonia and hydroxylamine at...
TCCAGCGGCGGCCATCGGCATAAATATCCAGCTTGACATCCGGGTGCTCTTTGGCGGCGTTGCTCAAGGCCTGGGCGAGTGGGTCGGAACTGTGCTGACAGGCATATTGCAGATAGGCGTAAGGAGCATGGCCCTCCTCATGCTCCTGGCTTAACCAGGACAGAAAGGGGGTCGCTCCCACTCCTGCGCCGACCCAGATATAAACCCCCTTGTCGTCACGGCCCGGTTGAGTGAAACGGCCATACGGGCCATCCAGCTCGATGTTCTGTCCGATATGCAGGCGCTCTGGCAGGCGGCGCGTCCAGTCGCCCAGTTGCTTGATGTGAAAACGCACAATCTGGTCATCCTGATCCGCGTCGGACAGGGTGAAGGGGTGAGACTCGGTTTCGCCTTTCAAACGCAGGAAGGCAAACTGGCCCGCCTGATGACCCGGCCAGGATTGATCCATGCGGCATTGCACTTCTAGGACATCGCCTTGCGGGGTACAGGAAATGACGGTACCGGTGTGCGGGTAAGCCGAACTGAGATTGCGTAACAGCTGAATGCTGGCGGCTACTGTTCCGATCACCAGGCTGACGGCCAGCAGCCAGCCACCTATCCCGCTCCAGTAGGCAGGTGGGGTCAAGACTACGCCATGAAAGACCAGAATCAGATAGGCAACCGGCATCAGCCGATGCAGGCTGTACCATTTTTTATAGGAAATCGTGCGGTGCGCCAGGGTAATGATCAACATCACAATCAGCGCGTAGAACGTCCATTCCCCCAGCGTCTTGGCATAGGGCTTGAAGAGGCTGACCCATTCGGGGACGGGCACTTTGGCCAATTTGCCGCTGGTGCCGATGGCGGCGGCTATCAGGTCTTTGGATTGTTTGCTTAGCCAATGCGCCAGGCTGAGCAAAATCGCCAGGATGCCCAGGTACTTGTGTAGCTTGTAGGCTTTGTCCATGCCACCGAGCCACGGTTCCAGGCGACGGGGGCGTAAGGCCAGGACCATAATGGCCGTCATGGTGCCCAGCGCCAGAATGCCGGTGAGCAGCATGCCTTCCTGCCGGATTACCCACAGCGTGTCGCCTGGGGGCGAGGGAGAGAGCCACAAGGCTTGTACAGCCCAGATCAGAAAGAAGGTGGAGAGCAGCAGAAATAGAGGGCGACGCATGGCCTTTTCCGAATGATGGGTGGGCCGGGAGCTGGCAAGTCGCACCATGCAAAAGTACCGACGCAGCGCACCGGGGACGTCTGCCCATCTTAGTACGTAGCGTGGCGGTCTGGGGGGGTTGTATTCAGGCGTGAATTGAGAAAACTCAAAATACCCCTAAATAGTTGTTATTTAAAGTATTTGTTAATGATTCTGGTTGCTGTTTATCGTGTTGACCCTGCCTGGGGTGGTTTCGGAGGGACACCGCCTGGCAGGGCGTTTTTCAGTGGGCCTGTTCAGGACTGAGCAGTACGGCCAGATCCAGCAAGGCCGCGTCCTGATGGGCTTGTCCGATCAGTTGCAGTCCCAGGGGCAGCGGGGAGTCCTGAGCGGGCGCGGGCAGGCTTAAGGTCGGCCAGCCTAACAAGGACCACGGGCGGTTCAGAATCGAGGAGCCTGTGCTGTCCAGCCCATAGGGCGCGGGGCCAGGGGCCGCCGGAGTTAGCAAGGCATCGAAATGAGCATATCGGTCCTGCCATTCTGTCTGGAGCTGGCGACGGCGTGCCTGCCAGGCGTGGTAGTCCGCCGGGGGCAATTCCAGGCCTTGCTTGATCGCTTGCACGGTAATGGGTCGCAAGGCATTGGGGCTGGCTTGCCAGACGGGCAGCAGGCTGCGGGCCATTTCGTAAGCCATGATCTGGCCTTGCAGGATCAGCAGCTCTTTCAGTTGCGGGTCCGCGGGCAGACGCTCCAGTTGGGCACCTTGTTGTTCCAGGTGCAGGCAACCTTGCTCCAGAGCAGCAAGGGCAGCGGGGGTAATTGGGCCCAGATCTTTGCCATCCAGCACGCCGATGCGGGGACAGGTGGGCACCTTAACATCGGGCAAACCTTGCAGAACCGTCGCCACACGGCGCAATACGGACAAGTCGCGGCTGAAGTAGCCGATGGTGTCCAGACTGTCGCATAGCAGGAAAAGACCGCTGCGATGAATGGCACCAAAACTAGGTTTGAAGCCGACAATGCCGGTAAAGGCAGCAGGGCGCATCATGGAGCCGCCCGTTTGGGTTCCCAAAGCGAAATCGACCATGCCCGCGGCCACGGCAGCCGCAGACCCACTGGAGGAGCCACCGGGAGTGTGCTCCAGATTCAGTGGGTTACGGGTCGGGCCGGGCGCCGCATAGGCAAACTCTGCCGTCACGGTCTTGCCGACTGGAATGGCACCGGCCCGGCGCAGCACGGCCACACAGGCCGCATCATGCTGCGCGGGCAGCGCGTCGGGGAAATGGGCCCCGTAACGCGTGGGCATGCCTTGCACATCCAGCACGTCCTTGACGCCGAAGCTCAGGCCCGCCAAGGGGCCCCCGGGGTGGGTGCTGATACAGGTAAGCGGGTCCGCCAGCCAGGACCAGGCCTGAATGGACTGGTCCTGCACAGCGAGAGGAGAGGGATGGGCAGTCATAGCGCAGAGTAGCAATTACTGAATCGAGATGTTTTGTGCCTTGATCAGTGCCGTCCAGCGCTTTGCTTCTTCCTTGATGAAAGCAGAGAACTCTGCAGGCGTGCCGCCCACCACTTCTGCGCCCTGGGATTCCACAATCTTGCGGTACTCGGGGTCTTGCAGTGCATCGTTGACGGCTTTATTCAGTTTTTCCAGCACATCGGCTGGAATGCCTGCGGGAGCAATCACGCCAAACCAGTTGGAGGCGACCAGATCCACGCCTTGCTCTTTGAAGGTGGGAACATCAGGCATGGCCTTGACACGCTCTTCAGAGGTCACACCCAGAATGCGCAAACGTGGATTGTCGATTTGCATGTGCGGCAAGAACAAGCTGGCCAATTCCAGGTAGAAGGAGATATTGCCGGCCAGCAGATCGTTGGATGCCGGTGCGCCACCGCGGTAAGGAACGTGTACCGCGTCAAAACCCGACGTGGCTTTGAACTGCTCGGTCAGCAGGTGCGAGGCGCCGCCCGCTCCGGTCGAGGCATAGTCCAGTTTTTGTGGGTTCTTCTTGCCGTCGTTCACCAGGTCGGCCAACGACTGGTAGGGCGAGTTGCTGTTTACACCCAAAGCCATGGCGCCACGCTCAATCAGGGCGATGGGCTGCAGATCCTGTTCGGGATCAAAGGGCAGGTTGCTGCCGTACAGGGCTTTGTTCACGGACATTGGACCAAAGTTGCCCAGACCGATGGTGTACCCGTTGGGCTTGGCACGGGCAATCATGCTGGTGCCGATATTGCCGCTGGCGCCAGGCTTGTTCTCCACCACAATCGTCACGCCCAGACTGTCGCTCATTTTCTGAGCCAGCATCCGCGAACGGGTGTCCGAGCTGCCGCCGGCCGCATAAGGCACAACAAAAGTAATGGCTTGCGAAGGGTAGGGGGCGTCGGCCAGTGCCGAGCCGGAACCCAGCAAAGTCAGTGTGAGTAGGCCGCCCAGCAATGAGGCACGATGCTTGAATACCGTCATGTTCATCTCCTGCAATGGGCCAAGATTCGCCGTGGCGTGCAGTATGGCCCTGTTTTTTTGATAGAAGTCAGAACGGATAGTAGAGAGAGCTTATTATGTTGTCTAATATTAAAAATAGTCATTATTAATCTTTTTAAAAACCTAATTGGTGGGCATATGCTGGACTCCAAATTAAGTGAAATGTTTTTGGTTCTGGCCGAAGAGTTGCACTTTGGTCGTGCGGCACAGCGTCTGTTCATGACCCAGCCTCCCTTGAGTCAGGCCATACGCAGGCTGGAGGAGCAGGTCGGGGCCACCTTGTTCATCCGCACGACGCGCACGGTGCAACTGACTGCGGCCGGCGCGGAGCTGCAGCGCCGCCTGCGCCTTATCGGCAATGAGATGGAGCAGACTTTGCAAGCGGTGCAGCAGGTTCACCGCGGGGAAACCGGTATGTTGCGTATCGCCCTGACGCCCAGCAGTGCCTATGCGGGCGTATCACGGCATTTGTACCGGTTTCGTCAGGACTTCCCGCAGGTGGATATGCAGGTTTACGAGATGAACTCCAGTGACATGCCTGCCGCCTTGTATGAGCGCCGGGTGGATGTGGCGTTGATCCGCCCCTCTTTTGCGGTGCCCGATCTGAATCCGCAATTGGTGGAGTCCGAACCCATGATGTTCGTGCTCAGACGCGATGATCCCCGTGCGCAGGAACATAGCCAGGGGCTGACGCTACATCAGGCGTTTTCTTACGAAATGGTGGCCTATTCACGTCAGCAATCGCGCTACTTCCATCTGCTTCAACAACGTTTGCTGCAGCGTTCGGGCTGCCTGCCGCGCTTTGTCCAGGAGAGCATGGTGCCCACGGTGTTGATTATGGTGGAGGCGGGGATCGCACCGGCTATCGTGCCGGCCTCCCTGGCTCGGCTGCGCACGGATACGCTGGTGTATCTGCCCTTGCTCGATGCTGCCGATATTGCGGCCGAGCTGATGAGCGCCTACATTTCCGACAATACCAATCCCGCGCTCCAGAATTTTCTGGCGGTGCTGGAACAGGATCGTTCAGTCTGACTGGCGGGCAGCCAGCCATTGGCGCATGGATTGACCGGTGCGCTGTCGAAACAGGCGTGACAGGGCCGAGGGATTGGCGTAGCCCAGATCCAGTGCGATGCGTTTGGCGGACTGGCCCTGGGTCAAGCGCTGGCAGGCCAGCGACAGACGCCATTGGGCCAGATAGTCGGCCGGCGTGTCACCCACCCACTGCTTGAACTGGACGGCAAACGCGCTGCGCGAGAGCTTGGCTTGTTCAGCCAGCGATTGCACAGTCCAGTCTCGTCCCGGGTCGGCCTGGATGGCCAGCAAGGCGCGGGCGACGGGAGGATGGGACAGCCCCCGGAACAGGCCCACGGGAATATCGCAGCGGTCGGGATGGTCAAACAACCAGCGCAGCAGTTGCAAGAGCACGATTTCAAACAGACGATCGGCCAGCAAACGATGGCCGCAACGTACTGATTCTGTTTCTGCAAATAACAGGCTCAATGCTTGCTCCAGACCTGCCGCCTCTTCCAGGGGAACAATGATCAGGTCCGGCAGCGACCGGGCCAGCGGGTGATGTTCACCACCGTCAAAATCCAGGGTGGCGCAGGTAAAGTCCGAGCCCTCCTCGGGCATATCGTAGAAAGTATGGTCCAGCGGACGTGGATAGAACAGCAGGCTGGGACGATCAATCGTCAGGATTTCCGGCACTGGATCGCGCGGATCGTGACGCACCCCCAGCTGACCCCGTCTGAGGATGTGCAAAAAGGCCCGCCCGGGCTGAGCCGCAAAGCGGGTCATGCCGCATAAGGAGCCGTTGTAAAACAAATGGGCCCGGACACGGAATTGTTCCAGCAAAAGAGAGAGGCGATCCAGATTCATGAAATCATCCCTTTCTGGATGAAAAGATAAGTTGTCGGGACTAATCTTATCCAATGATCTTGATTCTGGCGAGACACTATCCCTGTCAGATTCATTTTGGCCCTCAGGGCCTACTTCACCAGGAGATCACCATGTCCCGTCTTACGTTGCCTGATGTTGCTCAAGCTCCCGCCGCCAGCCAACCTGCTTTGCAGGAAATTCAAAAGGCTTTTGGCGGCAATGTGCCTGCCATGTTCCGAATGGTGTCCAACTCGCCCGCCGCTTTGCGCAGCATGTGGGGGTCTTTCGGTGCTTTTGCGGGTGGCAAGCTGGGTGCAAAACTGGGCGAGCAACTGGCAGTGGCTATTGCTGACCGCAATCGTTGCGAGTATTGCTTGGCTGCCCACAATGTGCTCGGTGCCAATGCTGGTTTGAGCCCCGAGACTCTGGCCCAGGCCCAACGTGGTCAGTCTGATGATCCACGCACGGCGGCCGCCCTGAAGTTTGTGCTCAAGCTGGTCGATCAGCGGGGTCAAGTGTCGGCGGCGGATGTGCAAGCCGTGCGCGACGCAGGTTTTTCCGAGGGTGAGGTGGTGGAGCTGGTCGGTGTCACGGCCTTGAATCTGTTCACCAATTACATCAACAATGCGCTGGATGTTCCGGTCGATTTCAAAGCGGTTGAGCTGACGGCTTAAACAAGGTTTGATGACCCGCTTGCTGGAGAGGCAGGCGGGTTTTACTGCGTCGGTACGGCCGGCGCTAGTTGCCGGACAACGGGCCGGCGTTAATTTCGCTCAGTGCCGGATTTACATCAAAAAAGCGGGCGTCGATGCCGGTGATACCAACGCTGTTGAGCCGCTTGCTGTGCATGTCCAGATAGGCCTGTGCGCTTGCCTTGTCACTGAACAAATACACCCCGCCAGCCTTGGACTGCTCCTGATTTTCCGTCCAGAGTTTCCAGATCAATCCCGGTTCCTGCGAAATGGATTGCGCCAGTTCTTTCATGGCGATGGCCATGTCCTCGCCCCAGGGGCCGGAGTAGGGAAAATCAACATACAGCAAGGTGCTCATGGTCGGCTCCAAATCAAAATACGTGACGATCATCATACCCTGATGATGAAATGCTCCCGTATTGTCTCTTATTTGTCATGGGACGTTGAAAGCGGCGTGATTGGCTGGCCTCGCCCCTGAAGGGGGCGTATAGTTTTTGTTTTGCGATTTGCCGGTGGAAGCCCTCATGTCCTGGACCGCTGTGTTGTTGGTGGTGTGTGCTGCGTTCATTCATGCGGGCTGGAATCTGCTCTCCAAACGAGCGGCGATGGCAGGAGCCCATTTTGTATTTGCGTACTCCTTTTTTGCCATCCTGTTTTATTTTCCCATCATGTTGTGGGTGGTGTTTACCGAAGGCAATATGCCTTGGACCACCGAGACCGTGACTTGTCTGGTGTTAAGCGCGTTGCTGCATATGGGCTATAGCCTGAGTCTGCAAAAAGGCTACCAGGTGGCGGACTTGTCGGTGGTCTATCCGATTGCACGCGGCACCGGTCCCATGCTCTCTTCCGTGGGCGCCTTCATTCTGCTCGGTGAGCCGGTACGGCCTGTGGGGGTGCTTGGTATCTTGCTGGTGGTGATGGGAATCTTGCTGATTGCCACGCAAGGTCATTTGCGGCGTTTCTTCAACCCCGCTGCGCTAACCGGCGTGCGCTGGGGCATGCAGACGGGGATTTTAATTGCGGCCTATACCGTGGTGGATGCCTACGGCGTCAAAGTATTACTGATCTCGCCGTTCTTGTTGGACTGGTTCAGCAATGTGCTACGTCTGGGCATGCTGGCCCCCTTCATTGCCAAGCGTGGACGGGAAGGCTTTATCAAACTGAAGCCTTATTGGAAGCTGGCGGCAGCCGTGGGCCTGCTCTCGCCCCTGTCTTACATACTGGTTTTGCAGGCGCTGCGCCTGGGAGCCCCCCTGTCCATGGTGGCACCAGCTCGGGAAATGTCCATGATGGCGGGCACGCTGCTGGGCATGGTGGTCCTGCGCGAGAAAGCCAATGCCTGGAGTTTGCTGGGCTGTGCCGTCATGATCGCCGGGGTGATCGCCCTGACTGCCGGACCGTCTGCCTGATTGCTCTCTTGAAATATGCGGGGCCGACCCTATCTGTCTGCAATAGGGCGCGCACCTGCGCGTGGCCATCAACCCATTTTTTGCTTTTTCACCATGAGCCAGACTGACACTGCGAATACGTCCGAAACCTTGGGTTTTCAGGCTGAAGTCAAACAATTACTGCATTTGATGATTCACTCCTTGTACAGCAACAAGGAGATTTTCCTGCGTGAGCTGGTATCCAATGCGTCGGATGCCTGTGACAAACTGCGCTTTGAGGCCATCGACAATCCTGCCTTGCTTGAGGGCGACCCGGAACTGCGCATTCGTGTGGACTTTGACAAGGAAGCACGCACGATCACTATTTCCGACAATGGCATTGGCATGTCGCGTGATGAAGCCATTGCCAACCTGGGCACGATCGCCCGGTCCGGCACCAAGGAGTTCTTCTCTCAGCTGACAGGCGACAAGCAAAAAGACACCCAACTGATTGGTCAGTTCGGGGTGGGCTTTTATTCCTCGTTTATCGTCGCCGATAAAGTGTCGGTACTGACACGTCGTGCCGGCGAGGACCAGGAAGCCGTCTTGTGGGAGTCCACCGGCGAGGGCGAATTTACCATCGCGTCTGCCGAGAAAGCCGAGCGCGGCACCAGCATCACCTTGCATCTGCGCGAAGGCGAGGATGAGTTCCTGGATGGCTGGCGTTTGCGCAATGTGCTGCGCCGCTACTCGGATCACATTTCTTTGCCGGTACAAATGCGCAAAGAGGACTGGGACGAAGACAAGCAGCAGCAGGTCAAACAAGATGAATGGGAAAGCGTGAACCAGGCCAGTGCCTTGTGGACGCGCTCCAAGTCGGAAATTAGCGACGAGCAGTACCAGGAATTCTACAAACACATCGCTCACGATTACGAGAACCCCTTGGCCTGGACACACAACCGGGTGGAAGGTCGCAGCGAATACACCCAACTGTTGTATGTGCCCAAGCAGGCTCCTTTTGATCTGTGGGATCGTGACGCTCGCCGCGGCGTGAAGCTGTACGTCAAACGCGTGTTCATCATGGACGACGCTGAGCAGTTGTTGCCGGCCTATCTGCGGTTTGTGCGTGGCGTGATCGACTCGGCGGATCTGCCCTTGAACGTCTCGCGCGAAATTTTGCAGGAAAGCCGCGACGTACGCGCCATCCGCGAAGGCAGCGCCAAGCGCATCCTGTCCTTGCTGGAAGATCTGGCGGAGAACCAGCCCGAGCAATATGCTGAGTTCTGGAATCAGTTCGGTCAGGTGCTCAAAGAGGGCACGGGCGAAGATATGGGCAACCAGGCCCGGATTGCGGCCTTGCTGCGCTTTGCGTCCACGCATCAGGAGGGCTCGGCCCAGACGGTGTCCTTGAACGACTATATCGGTCGCATGAAGGAAGGCCAGGACAAGATTTACTATGTGACGGCAGATACCTTCGCCGCCGCCTCCAACAGCCCGCATCTGGAAGTGTTCCGCAAGAAAGGGATCGAGGTGCTGCTGATGTCTGATCGCGTGGACGAGTGGATGTTGTCTTATCTGCGCGAATTTGAAGGCAAGCAACTGGTTTCCGTGGCCAAAGGGGGGCTGGACCTGGACTCGCTGGCTGACGAAGAGGAAAAGAAACATCAGGCTGAAGTCGCCGAGACCTTCAAGCCTTTGGTGGAGCGTCTGAAAACCACGTTGGGCGACAAGGTCAAAGAGGTGCGTATTACGGCCCGTCTGGTCGACTCCCCGGCCTGCGTGGTGGTGGACGCCAACGAACTGAGTCCGCACCTGCTGCGCATGTTGCAGGCGGCGGGGCAGGAAGCGCCGGAGGTCAAGCCGATTCTGGAAATCAATCCAGAGCATGCTTTGATTGCCAAGGTGCAAGCCGCTGACGATGAAGCCTTTGGGGAGTGGGCGCAACTGCTGCTGGAACAAGCCATGCTGGCTGAAGGTGCCGCATTGCAAGATCCCGCCAGTTTCGTAAAACGGGTGAATCGTTTGTTGTTGAATCTCTAACCTTGTATGGACTGTGCGTAAAGCGCAGTCCGGGACTTCTTGGAAAAGCCCTGATCCTCTGTACGAGGATCAGGGCTTTTTTGTGTTTGTCAGTCGGCTAACGCGGCGCAAAAGCCCAGAATCCTCATCAGGAAGCGATAGGTATTAAGCGATTTTTCACTTTTTGTCTATCTTAATGAGAATTGATCTCAGTACGATGCGGGTACGCCACACTCTGGTACTGATCCTGCTTTTTTTCAGCAGAATTTAAGGAAAAGGCCTGTTTTGGATGGACTTAGTAATAAGAATGATTAATATTACGTTTCCTTTATTAAAAGAACTTATCAAGCAGTGAGAAGCCGCCGACGCAAGCGATTGGCCTGGCTCCCTTAGTCCTGTCTTGAAAAAGTGATACCTACCATTTGGAGCTGGTATGTTGTTTGTTTCTTCCGTACCGCCTCGCCGCTTTGCCGAGACGGTTTTGTCTGCTGCCTTGTTTGCTGCCCTGACCGCGCCTGCGATGGCGCAAACCGCTGATCCGGGTGTGACCGAGTTGCAGTCGATTAAAGTGCAGGGTTCGGCAGACGCCAATGGCATAGATGGCTTTCAGGCCCACAAAGCGCAGTCGGTCAAATTCTCTGAGAGCTTGTTGAACACACCGCGTTCCATCACCGTGATTCCAGAGGAGGTGATCCGGGACCGTGGCGCGACCTCGCTGCAAGATGTGCTGCGCACGACCCCTGGCATTACGCTGGGATCGGGTGAAGGCGGCACGCCCGTGGGGGACCGTCCTTTTATCCGTGGTTATGAAGCCAGTACCGATATTTTTATCGATGGTGTGCGCGATTACTCTCGTGGCTCGCATGAGACCTTCAATCTGGAATCGGTTGAGGTTCTGAAAGGCCCCAGCTCGGCCTATACCGGCCGTGGCGGCACGGGCGGCAGCTTGAACCTGGTGACCAAGTCGCCCAAGCTCAAGGACTTTTTCCAGGTGGAAGCGGGTTATGGCACGTCGGACCAGTATCGTCTGACTGCCGACGGCAACTATGTGTTTTCGGATACGGGGGCAATTCGCTTGAACCTGATGCGTATGGGCGGCGATGTCCCGGGTCGCGATGGGGTAAAAATCGACCGGTGGGGAATCGCTCCTTCGATTGCCTTTGGCTTGGGCACGCCCACGCGTGTTACGTTGTCCTACTCCCGGCTTGAAAACAAGGATATGCCCGATCTGGGCTTCCCCTTCAAGAATGCCGCCAACCCGGGCCGTGTCACGCCTTTGGAAGCGGATCGTGACAATTTCTACGGTCGTCACAATGTAGATTTCCGCAAATACATTGCCGATACCGCCTCAGCCAATATTGAGCATGATCTCAATGATCGTTTCACGGTGCGTAACGTTACCCGTTACAGCAAGACGCTGAACCATTACCTGATGACCCGTCCGTCCTTTGACAATTGCGTGGCAGGGGCGGGTGGTGCTTGCGCGTCGGAGGGACCTGGTCTGCAGTTTCGTCGCGATGACCGGACGAATTACCGGGTGGCTGAGTCCTTGCTGAACCAGACTGATGTGTATGGCAGCTTCAATACCGGTTCGATCAAGCACGATATTGTGGCGGGTGTGGAGATCAGCAAAGAGGAAATTCACAACAAAGCCATGACGGGCGGGCCAGGCCGTGACACGGACTCGTTCTACAACCCCGACCCCAATCGTCAGTACAACTATTCCTTGCAGTACGGTCCCAAGACCAAGACAGGCGACATCAATACCCGTTCCGCGTATCTCTTTGACACTTTGACATTGAACGAGCAATGGATGGTGAATGGCGGCCTGCGCTTTGATCGCTTTGAGGCCGACAATACCAAGGACTCCCGCACCGACGATATGTGGAACTATCAGCTGGGCGTAGTCTATAAGCCCGCTCAGAACGGTTCCATCTACTTGAGTTACGGTACGTCCTCCAACCCGACAGGCGAAAATCTGGGGCAGGCTGGGGGAGCAGATGGCCCGGCAGGCGGCGCGGCCATCCGTGATCTGAAGCCCGAGCGCAGTTACAGCTGGGAGCTGGGTACCAAGTGGGATGTGGCCGACGAAAAATTGTCGCTGACCGCCGCCGTATTCCAGACCGACAAGAAAGATGCCCGTTCTACCGACCCGCTGACCGGTGATGTGTCGTTAAGCGGCAGCAATCGTGTGCGGGGCCTGGAGCTGGGTGCGGCTGGCGCGATCACGCCGAACTGGAATCTGTGGGCAGGCTATACCTACCTGGACCCCAAGATCAAGAAGTACCGCAATGGCAGCAACGTCTTTGACGGCAATCAGATGAAATTCATCGCCAAACAAAGCTTCAATATCTGGACGACTTACAAAGTGATGCCCGAGCTGACCTTGGGTGCAGGCGCCACCTTTGTGGGCAAGCGGTTTGTGGATGATGCCAATCAGCTGAAGCTGCCGTCGTACTGGCGTTACGATGCGATGGCGCGCTACGAGCTGAACAAGAACGTGTCCTTCCAGTTCAACGTCAACAACATCAGCAATGTACGCATGTATGATGCTTCCCACGTGGGGATTTTTGCCAACGTGGGCCCCGGCCGCTCTTACATGTTCAATGCGTCTTACCGTTTCGAGTAAATTGCCTCGGGTAGGCTGATGGCAGATGGGCCGCCCGCGGGGGCGGCTCATCTGCTTTTTCCGCGTTCCGATGTGTGTCTTTGTTCTCGCAGGTCTCTCATGCTGATTACTATTCCCGACGTTCTCGATGCCGAGCAATTGCGCGATTGTCGCCAGGCCCTGGAGCAGGCGCAGTGGGAGGACGGACGCACGACGGCAGGCTATCTGGCCCAGCACAGCAAGCGCAATTTGCAGTTGCCTCTGGATGCGCCTCTTGCCCGTCAGATGGGCGAGTTTCTGATGCACGTACTGGGGCAGCACAGCGGCTTTATTGCCGCTGCCTTGCCACTGCGCATGCTGCCGCCACGCTTTAATCGTTACGAGGGTGGCGGGGAATATGGCAACCACATTGATAACGCGATTTTTACCGTTCCTGGCACGCCCCAGCGCCTGCGTACCGATGTGTCCACAACCTTGTTTTTCAGTGATCCCGACGAGTACGAGGGGGGCGAGCTGATCATCGAGGATGTGTACGGCACTCAATCCATCAAGCTGCCTGCAGGACATATGGTGGTGTATCCCGGTACCAGCTTGCATCGCGTAGAGCCGGTAACGAAAGGAACGCGCTATGCCTCCTTTTTCTGGACGCAAAGCATGGTGCGCCACGCGCATCAACGCAAATTGCTGTGGGAGCTGGATCAGAGCATTCAGCAGCTGGCCAGGCAGAATGCGGATGCCCAGGAGCTGTCACGCCTGACGGGGATTTATCATAATTTGCTGCGTGAATGGAGCGATGTCTGATCGCCTGGAGCTTGATTGACCATGTCCCACGAACGACTGCCCCCACTCACTCACATCCCGGCCCAGATTAGCTGCCTGAGGGATTACGAATCCTATGCCCGTCAGCGTATGCGTACGCAGGACTGGGCTTACTTCAGCACGGGGGCAGCCGATGAGCTTACCTTGCAAGACAATCTGGCCAGCTTCGGGCGTTGGGGCCTATGGCCTGCTGCTCTCAGCGAATTTGATCAGCCCTCGACCCGCTTGACGCTGCACGGGCAGTCCATGGATTACCCGATTCTTCTGGCTCCCGTGGCTTATCAGCGCCTGGCTCACCCTGACGGTGAATTGGCCAGTGTGTTGGGCGCGGGTGCGATGGGGGCGACTAGCGTAATCAGCATGCAGGCCAGTCATTCCTTTGAAGAGATCGCCGTACGGGCGCACGCCCCTTTGTGGGCCCAGTGGTACTGGCAAACGGATCGCGCCTTTACTGTGGATTTATTGAGGCGGCTCGAAGCGGCCGGTTATGCCGCGCTGATGTTGACGGTAGATGCTGCGGTCAATGGTGTGCGTAATCAGGAGCAACGTGCCGGCTTTAGCCTGCCTGAGGGGGTGGACGCCGTGAATCTGCGGGGGGCGCCCAAGCAACAGGTGGTTTTGGGTGCAGCAGGAACCAGTCCTTTGTTTGCTAGTGGTTTGTTGGATACGGCGCCGACCTGGGAGGATCTGGCCTGGTTGGTGCAGAACAGTCCTTTACCAGTATGGGTGAAGGGTGTGATGCGACCCCGAGACGCTCAGCGAGCCCTGGATAGGGGGGTCGCCGGAATTGTGGTGTCCAATCACGGAGGGCGAACGTTGGATGGTGCTCCCGCCTCTGTGGACGTCTTGGCACAGGTTTGTCAGGTCGTGCAGGGCAGGGTGCCGGTCTTGATGGATGGCGGTATTCGACGCGGAACCGATGTGCTCAAGGCATTGGCGCTGGGTGCAACAGCCGTGATGATTGGCCGTCCTTATATTTATGGTCTAGCCGCCGCAGGAGCGGCCGGCGTGGCGCACGTCCTGCATATTTTGCGGGCGGAACTGGAAGTGGCAATGGCTCTGACGGGTTGCAACACCTTGGCTGATATTGGCCCTGAACTGCTTTATCGATCCTGAGCGGGCACTGGTTGCGGCTTGGGTTCCAGCTCTTGCTCCGGCAAGCTTTCTTTGGGCCAGCCATGTTCCCGCTTCACCCTTTCCCAATCAAAGCATGGCCCCGGATCGGTCTTGCGCCCCGGGGCGATATGCTCGTGTCCACGTACTGCGGTCAAGTTATGGCGCATACGCAGGGCGCGGCTCAGACGGGACAGTTCCCGGTACTGCGCTTCTGTAAAAGGCTCGAAATCGCTGCCTTCCAGCTCGATGCCAATAGAGAAGTCATTGCAGCGCTCACGGTCTTCAAAGCGTGACACACCCGCATGCCAGGCACGGCGGGTAGTGGGCACAAACTGGATGATATGGCCCGTGCGCTGAATCAGAAAGTGCGCTGATACTTTCAGGTCCCGGATATTCTCGAACCAGGGATGAGCACTGATATCCAGCTGGTTCTGGAAGAAATCCCGAATAAAGGGTCCGCCAAACTCCCCGGGGGGCAGGCTGATGTTGTGCAGCACCAGCAAGGTCGGGGTGTCGCCCTCGGGGCGCTCATCCTGATTGGGAGACAGGGCCCGCAGGACATTGGCATGAGGTTTGAGCCAGCCCTGGCGATCCAGGTCGTAGGCGTGGTGCATGCGAGCCATAGCTTCAATTGCGCGGGCCGCGCTTGGCGTGTTCCAGGCTGCACCAGGTGTGATGATTGCTCATCAGGGCTTCAGAACGCGGCAGGTAAATGCCACAGTGCGCACAACGAACCATCTCTTCGGCACCGCCTTTCTTGCGTGGGGGGCGCGTGGTCGGGTTGGGTGGAGTGCGCTTGCGGGCCTTGTTTTGTGACACGATGCGGGCAATGATCATGGCCCCCAGAATGACCACAACCCAGAATAAGACTTTACCCAATTTTCCCTCGTTGCAAGATGACGTCCAGTACAAAGTGGCTGCCTGTATAGGCGAGCAGCAGGAAGGCAAAGCCGGCCAAGGTCCAGCGCAAGGCTACCCGACCGCGCCATCCATACTGTTTTCGACCCCATAATAAGCCACCAAATGTAACCCAGGACAGCAAGGTAAAGACAGTTTTATGGTCCGCTGGCAGAAATTTACCATCTATGGCCATGGAGACAGCGGCTCCGCTCAAAATCGTGAGGGTCAGAATAAGGAAAGAGACGCGGATCAGACGAAACAGCAGCTCTTCCTGGACCAGCAGGGGCGGCATGGTGTCCAGCACCCGGCTGAACAGGCCGCGTTGCTCCTGATGAGCCACGGGGCGGTGCAGTTGACGGTCAAGCGCGGTCATCAGGACGGCATGCAAGGCAGCCACTGTGCTGAGACCATAAGCGACCAGGGCGATCATCAGGTGGATGCGCAACCATTCATTGCCCACATGGTTGACGATATGGCCCTGGGGAAAAGCCATGGCCAGCAGGCTGACGATTGTGGCTGCAGGCAGTAGAATGAGCAGCAGGCTGTCCAGACGCAGATACAGGCTTTGGAACCAGAACACCACCATACCCAGCCAGATTGCCGCCGATAGGGCCAATGCCCAGCTCAGATGCAGCCCCTGGGGCTGCACAATCGTCAGCAACAGGCCCGCTCCGTGCACAATGATGGCGCATAGCAAGGCTACCCGGCTGGGGGCGTTCAGTACGGTTCGGGTGCTGCCGCGAGTCAATGGACGCCAGAGCGAGATCGACAGCACGATGTACGCCAGTGCGGCGAGCAAGTGAAATACAATACTTGCAGACATAAGTCCCGGTTTTCCTGAAAAACGGTACGGGGCGTACCTCAAGTGGCCATTTTATTCTTATTCGTAGACCACACGATAACCTAGTTTAAGCGAACCCAGTCCTATGTTTGAAAATCTGACCCAGCGTATGTCACGTGTGGTGAAAACCATGCGCGGCCAGGCTCGTCTGACCGAATCCAATACTCAGGATATGTTGAGGGAAGTGCGTCTGGCGCTGCTGGAGGCGGACGTGGCCTTGCCGGTCGTGCGCGATTTTGTGGCACGGGTCAAGGAAAAGGCACTTGGTGTTGAAGTTGCCGACAGCCTCAATCCGGGGCAGGCGCTGGTAGGGGTTGTTCATCAGGAGCTGACCAACTTGATGGGGGCAGACCTGGGCGACAACGCCAGCGAGCTGTCCTTGGCTGCCCAGCCTCCCGCTGTGATTCTGATGGCGGGTTTGCAAGGGGCCGGTAAGACCACGACCACTGGTAAGCTGGCCAAATGGCTTAGCGAAGGCGGCCATATCCAGCATGGCCGCAAGACAGGCAAGAAAAAAGTGCTGGTGGTCAGTGCCGACGTCTACCGTCCTGCCGCTATCGAGCAGTTGAAAACCGTTGCCGCGCAGGTCGGTGTGGAGTTTCTGCCTTCCGATCCCAGCCAAAAGCCTGCAGACATTGCCCGTCATGCCTTGGATCATGCCAAACGTCATCACTTCGATGTGTTGATTGTCGACACGGCCGGTCGTCTGGGCATTGATGAAGAGATGATGCGCGAGATACGCGCGCTGTACGATTTGCTGAACCCGATCGAAACCTTGTTTGTGGTCGATGCCATGCAGGGCCAGGACGCGGTCAATGTTGCCAAGGCTTTCGCCGACGCTCTGCCCCTGACCGGTGTGGTCTTGACCAAGCTCGACGGTGATGCCCGAGGTGGTGCAGCCTTGTCGGTACGCCACGTCACCGGCAAACCGTTGAAGTTCGTGGGTGTATCGGAAAAACTGGACGGTCTGGAGCCTTTCCACCCCGAGCGCATGGCTCAGCGGGTGTTGGGGATGGGCGATATTGTCTCTCTGGTCGAGCAGGCTCAGCGCAACATCGACATTGCCGACGCGCAAAAGATTACCGACAAGATCAAGGCCGGCGACAAGTTCGACCTGAACGACTTTCGCGATCAGTTACAGCAAGTCAAAAAGCTGGGCGATATGGGCTCTTTGCTGGAAAAACTGCCTGCCCAGTTTTCTCAGGCGGCGTCCCAGCTGCAAGGCGGTCAGGCTGAGCAGCAATTGCGTCGTACTGAAGGCATCTTGAATTCCATGACTCCTGCCGAGCGTGCCAAGCCTGAGTTGCTGAAGGCGTCGCGCAAGCGTCGCATTGCGGCTGGTTCGGGCGTGTCGGTGCAAGAGGTCAACCGTCTGCTTAATCAGTTCGAGCAGATGCAGGGCATGATGAAACAGATGAAAAAGGGCGGCATGGCCAAAATGATGCGGGGCCTGGGCGGCATGGGAGCCTTGAAAGGTCTGGCCGGTAAAGGTTTCAAGGGTTTTCGCTAGGCAGCCGTTAAAGTCGGCGGGAGTGGCGTGATCCGCTTCTCCTGGAGGCTTGAGTCAATAAAAAAACGCCCGATGCACTGCATCGGGCGTTTTGTTTTGGCTTGAGCGAAAATCCAGGCCTGTCACCGATGGACAAAGACCGGTACAAGCCCGTTTTACAGGGCAGGAATACGCAGTACCTGACCGGGATAGATCTTGTCAGGATGGCTGAGCATGGGTTTGTTGGCCTCAAAAATGACCGTGTACTTGGCCCCATGGGGTGTGCCGTAATGGACTTCGGCAATTTTCCACAAGGTATCGCCTTTTTGGACGGTGTACATGGTGGCCTCGATGGACGGCTGTGCCACCGTCAACTGGTTATCGACTTGTGCCACACCCAAGGTATTACCCAGTGCCAGTACGATTTTTTCCGCCTGTTCGGTGGAGGCAACCTGACCGCTGACCGTGACCTTATCGCCCTCTACCGTCAGATTCAGACCGTCAGCGGACAGCTGGTGTTTGGCCAGTTCTTTCTGCAGTTCGTCTGCGGTGGCTGCTTTGGCCTCATTGGCGCCAAAGAGTTTTTCGCCGACATCTTTAAGAAAACTGAATACGCCCATCGCTTTGCTCCTGAAGTTAGGGTTCTATGGCAGCCTGCTCGCTGGCAGGCCAATCCACCCATTATGACCGCATTTCTAACGGTGAAGCGGTACCGGAATGTCAGCAATTGTGCATTTTAGGAAGGGGCGTCAGCCGCCTCCGACCGCAACCACGATTTCAATCGTGTCGCCGTCCTTGATAGGGGTATTGGCATGCTGGCTTTTGGGCACGATATCGCCGTTAAGCTCTACAGCAATGCGCTTGTTCTCGTAGCCTAGCTCGCGGATCAGGGAGCCAATCGTATCGGAGTTTGCCAAAGTCTTGCTCTGGCCATTCAAGGTAATGTTCATTCTTGTCTCTGGATAGGGCCCGACAAGGGTCGGACGCGTGATTCAGATGGCAAATTTCCGGGTGGCAGCCAACAAACGGGCCAAAATACCCGGTTCGTCATAAGCGTGACCCGCGTCGGCCACCATATGGAATTCTGCCTGGGGCCAGGCGCGATGCAGTTGCCAGGCTGTATGCGCCGGAGTGCACACATCATAGCGCCCCTGGACGATTACCCCGGGAATGCCGTGCAGGCGGTGGGCATTTTTGAGCAGTTGATCCGGCTCCAGAAAGCCCTGATTCATGAAATAGTGGTTTTCAATACGAGCAAAAGCCAAGGCCGCCTTATCACTGGATTTGGCGTCCAGGTGATTCTGGCTGGGCAACAGTGTAATGGTGTTGCTTTCCCACTGTGACCAGGCATGCGCGGCCCGCAGCTGTACAGCAGGGTCGTCACCTGTCAGACGCTTGTGGTAGGCCGTGATCAAATCATGGCGCTCGTTCTCGGGAATGGGGGCCAGGTACTGTTCCCACATATCGGGAAACAGGCGCGAGGCACCGTCCTGATAAAACCAGTGCAGCTCTTGCGGGCGCGCCATGAAGATGCCCCGCACGATCAGTTCGCTGACGTGCGCGGGGTGAGTCTGGGCATAGGCCAGCGCCAGAGTCGAACCCCAGGAACCGCCAAAGACCAGCATCTTGTCCGCTTTGAGCTTTTCCCTGCGCAAGCGCTCCATATCCTCAACCAGATGCCAGGTGGTGTTGTTCTCCAGGCTGGCATGAGGGTATGAGCGCCCGCAACCGCGCTGATCGAACAACAGCACATTGTATTTTTGCGGGTCGAACAGGCGGCGATGATCGGTAGAGCATCCTGATCCCGGTCCACCATGCAGGAAGATGGCTGGCTTTCCGGCCGGGTTGCCGCAGCATTCCCAGTAGATATGGTGGCCATCATCGGTATGCAAGGTGCCTTGTGCGTAAGGCTCGATCGGCGGGAACAGGGTTGCGCTCATTGTTCTTTCTTGGGCCAGTTCAGTTCAGGGGTAGGGGTGTCATTGCGCGTGAAGATCAGATCCCATACGCCATGGCCCAGACGCAGTCCGCGATTCTCAAATTTGGTTAGCGGCCGAAAGTCGGGACGAGGTGCGTAGCCCTCGTGCGTGTTGGTCAGCATGGGTTCAGCCGACAGCACTTCCAGCATCTGCTCCGCATAATTTTCCCAATCGGTTGCGCAGTGAATATAGCCACCGGGCTTGAGGCGGCTGCTGAGCAACTGAATAAAGGGCGACTGGACCAGTCGGCGCTTGTGGTGGCGTTTTTTGGGCCAGGGATCGGGGAAGTAGATGTGAATGCCAGCCAGCGAAGCAGGCGCGATCATGTCGCGCACCACTTCCACTGCGTCATGCTGAATGATGCGGATATTGCTGATCTGATTGTCATCAATACGCTTGAGCAAAGCGCCGACACCGGCGTTAAACACTTCCACACCCAGGAAATTGTCATCGGGTCGGGCCTGGGCAATTTTCTGGGTGGTTTCACCCATGCCGAAACCAATTTCCAGAATCACGGGCCTGTCGTTGCCGAACACCGTTTCCGGTTTCAGGATGTTGTCGCGGTAGCTGATCGACCACAGCGGCAAGAGGCGCGCCAAGGCTTGCTCCTGGCTGGGCGTGATGTGCGCGCGCCGATGAACAAAGCTACGGATATGGGTCTCGCCGGAATTGCTGTTGGCGACAGTGGGCGACAACAGGGATTGTTTTTCGTTGCTGGAGGTCATGGTTGGGGCGCGGGCATCGGAAACGGCTCGCGTATCAGCTAAAAGCGGGAAAGCTCTATTGTAGTGAGTCTTGCCGCCAAATTCATGTGGTGGTCGGTGAAAAAGATAGGGCGGGTGTGACGCACAGCCACCAGATCGCGCTATAATTTTCGCTTCCCCTTTCGCGGGACCGGCTGCGTTTGACGCAGACCTCTCCAACAGGGCGGGTGTAGTTTAATGGTAAAACTGATGCTTCCCAAGCATCCGTCGTGGGTTCGATTCCCATCACCCGCTCCAGTTCTGCTTTGTTTCCAACTCCCCCGTTTTTCTGCAACGTTTTCCCAAGCCAGGCTTTGCCGCTCTCAGGATTCGGGTGTGTTGGGCTGCAACACGACTGCATTTCTACCTCTTAGGCTGTGGTAGCCGCTGATTCTTTCAGCGAAACTGGATGCACGTCGCTATGTATTGAAAATAAGTACACCTTTTATCGACGTGTCACTGGTGACGACATAAGGTGGCAACCTGTCGACGAAATCGAGATTTGGCATCATGA
>JQGF01000709.1_pt1 | contig 20560 bp, 15 predicted proteins | sample 210201 | NCBI WGS metagenome assembly JQGF01 (sample SAMN02947780, study PRJNA257236) | wastewater metagenome | biome: Domestic wastewater sediments; material: Domestic wastewater soil sediments and water; isolation source: domestic wastewater sediment treated with ammonia and hydroxylamine at...
GATGACGGCGCAGGTGCTGTTCGAGACGGCGCGGGCCGAGCAGGCCTTGCTGGCTCCTCTGGTCGCTTTGAGCCCCGACCCCCAAAACGCCCAGGCGCATCGCTTGCAAGTACTGGCAGCGGGCAAACTGCAAGACAGGCAGGTGAGGTTGGGCGTGCGCGATCGTCATCAGGCGCAGATACTGGATGGTGTGGCGCAAGGCGAGCAGATCGTTACTGCCGTGGTGCCGGTGGAACGCGGCTGGCGGTGGTTGCAATGGTAGGGGCTGATCCTGCATTGATCGAGTTGCGCGGCATCAGCCGTATTTATGGCGGCCCGCCCAGCGGCAAGCCGGCCGTGCAAGTGTTATTCGATATTGATCTGACCTTGTATGCCGGGGAGTTCGTGGCTATTGTCGGGGCGTCCGGATCGGGCAAGTCCACCTTGATGAACGTGTTGGGTTGCCTGGACCGGCCCAGCAGCGGCACTTATTTGTTCCAGGGGCGGGATGTGGCGCAGCTGGATGCCGACCAACTGGCTTGCCTGCGGCGCGAAACCTTTGGTTTTGTGTTTCAGGGCTACCACCTGATTCCCACCGAAACAGCCGCCGAAAACGTGCAGATGCCGGCGATTTACGCGGGCCTGCCGGTGCAGGAGCGCGAGGCCCGGGCTCTGGCTTTGCTGAGCAAGCTGGGCTTGTCGGATAAGCCGGACAACCGGCCTAATCAGTTGTCCGGCGGGCAACAGCAGCGGGTGTCCATTGCGCGGGCTCTGATGAACGGCGGACAAGTCATTCTGGCCGACGAGCCCACGGGCGCGCTGGATTCGCGCAGCGGGGCCGAAGTCATGGCCTTGCTGCGCGAGCTGTCCGATTCTGGCCATACCATTATTTTGATTACGCACGACCATCAGGTTGCGGCGATGGCCGATCGCATCATCGAGATTCGCGACGGCCGCATCCTGTCGGACAAACGATCAGCGGCGCCACCGGTGGGCGGGTCGGCAGTGCCGCCGTCCCCCCCCAAAGAGACCGTTCGCGCAGCATGGAGTTCGGAATTTCGGGATGCGGCGCGGGGGGCGTTGCGCAGCATGCTCATCAATCGTTACCGGACGGCTTTGACCTTGCTGGGCATTATTATCGGGGTCGCGTCCGTCATCGTGATGCTGGCGGTGGGCGAGGGCGCGCGTCAGCGCGTGATTGCCCAGATGGGGACCTTGGGCACGACGGTGATGTATTTGGGCAGCATGTCGCCCTCCAGCGGCTTGCCGCGCGGGGAGTTGACGCAGGAGGATCTGCGCGCCGTGGGCGAACTGCCCGAGATTCGACGGGTCATGCCGGTTATCGGCGATCCGATCACGGTGCGGCGCGGCAATGTGGACAGGCAGATCTACGTGTTCGCGGCCAACGAGTCCATGCCGCAGATTCATCAGTGGCCGCTGGCGCAGGGACGCTACTACACCGATGCCGAAGATCGGGATCTGGCGCCGCTGGTGGTACTTGGACATCGGGCCGCGCGACACTTTTTTCCCGAACCCCAAAGTCCCTTGGGGCAGCAATTGCTGATCGGCAATTCCTCGTTCGAGGTCATCGGGGTCATGCAGGAGCGCGGAGCGGATTCGGGCGTTCAGGATTACGACGATATGGTGTTCATTCCGTATCAGTCGGCGCGGGCGCGAGTCTATCAGGCTCAGACTCAGCCCGATTATGTGGTGGTGGAAGCGCAAGACAGCAGCGTGGTGCTGCAGGCCGAGCAGGCCATGCGCCGTCTCCTGACGCAGCGGCATGGCGGGCGTGAAGATTTTTCTATTGGCAATGCCGCGGCTCGTTTGCAGGCCGAGGAGTCCACCCGCCAGTCGATGAGCATCATGCTGGGCCTGATCGCCGCCGTTTCCTTGGTCGTTGGTGGCATCGGCGTTATGAATGTGATGCTGATGACGGTCAGGGAGCGGACCCGTGAAATCGGCATACGGATGGCTACGGGCGCTCGTCAGGGTGACATATTGCGCCAGTTTCTGACCGAGGCCGTCATGCTGACCGTGACAGGGGGGCTGCTGGGTGTGCTGGCGGGAGCCCTGATCGGTACGGGCCTGATTATCGGTGGGGTGGATGTGGTTTTCTCGGTCAGTGCTGCCTTGGGCGCGTTTGCCTGCGCGGTGCTGACGGGGGTGGTGTTCGGGTATATGCCGGCACGCACGGCGGCGGCGCTCGATCCCGTGCAAGCCTTGGCTGGGGAGTAGCAATGCGCGTTTCTCGATGGACCTTGGCGATGCTTGGCGGACTGTTGCAGGCATGTGCGCCTCTGTCTCCGAATATAGATGTGGTCTTGCCCGCACTGCCCCCGGCCTATGAACAGGGCGATCCGGGTGGCGCACGCGACGGTGTGGTGCTGGCCTCCGAATGGTGGCGCGCGTTTGGCAGCGATGGCTTGGATGTCCTGATGCAGCAGGCCGTGACACAGGCTGCACCCTTGCAGCAGGCACAGGCCCGGGTGCTGCAGGCGCGTGCCCAGGCCAGGATGGCCGGCGTGCGTCTGTGGCCCGAGCTGGAGGGGTCTGTGTCGGCGCAGCGCCAGGCACCGTTTGAAAGCCGGCATGGGCCGGCCAGGTCGGACTATGTGGCCGGTCTGGTCATGCGTTATGAACTGGATGTGTGGGGCCGCAATGCCGCATTGGCCGATAGCGCGACAGCGCAGGCTCAGGCGGCGGCCTATGAGCTGGATGTATTGCGTGTCAGCGTGCAGGGCGAGGTCGCATACTTGTGGCTGCAGATGCTGGGCGACAGGCATAGGCTGCGCATCGCCCGCGATAATCTGGCCGTGGCCAGGCGTTTACTGGCGCTGCTGGAAGCGCGATCGCAGGCCGGTGCGGCATCGCCGCTGGAACTGGCCCAGCAGCGCGGCCTGCTGGCCAGCCAGCAGCGTGCTTTGCATGGGCTGGAAGCGGTGGCCGTGCGGAACCGGCTGGAGTTGAGTGCGTTGTTGGGGCAAGCGCAGGTCTTGCCCGAACCACAGGACGATATATTGACGCTGCATGTGCCGTCGGTGCAGACGGGGCTGCCTTCCGCCTTGCTGGGCCAGCGGCCGGATATCGCGCGTCTGGAGGCCCGTCTGGTCGCTGCGCAGGCCGATCTGCGCGCTGCTCGTGCGGCCTTGTATCCCAGCTTGACCTTGGGGGCGAGCGCCGGTGCGCGGGGCGATCATTGGCGTAAAAGTCTGGAGCATCCCGTCTATAGTCTGTTAAGTGGTTTGGTGGCCCCTATTTTTAATGCGGGCCGCCTCCAGGCGGATGCACAGTGGAACCACGCGCGTTTGCAGGAGCTGTTGGCCGAGTACCGTCAGGGAGTGGTGCAGGCTTATGTGGAAGTCGAAGATGTGTTGGCTCAGTTGCGCGGAATCGATGCGCAGGCACTGGCTAACGAGCAGGAATGGACTCAGGCACGGTTGGCACTGAATCTGGCCGAGACCCGTTACCGCGCCGGTTCTGAAACCTTGCTGACTTTGTTGGATGCGCAGCGCTCCTTTTATGCTGCCCAGGATCTGCGCGTGCAGTTGACTACGAATCGTTTGCAGGCCCGCGCAGATTTGTTCAGGGCCTTGGGCGGGGGCTGGCAGGCCCCCGGTGCCTAATTAATCCTGCCGGCCCGACGCCCGCGCTTCGGCTAGTTGCCTGTCCTGGTCGGTAACGCTGGACAGGCGGCTTAGCCGGCGGCCAAGCCAGCGCCAGAGCTGATCCATATAGCTATAGACGACAGGCACGAAAATCAGGCTTAGAACGGTCGAGCTGATCAAGCCACCGATGACGGCGGCGGCCATCGGCGAACGGAACCCGGCGTCGGCACCGCTCAGAAACAGAGTGGGCATCATGCCGGCCACCATGGCCAGTGTGGTCATGATAATGGGGCGGGCGCGTTCGCGGCCGGCCTGCATCAGAGCACTGCTCAGGTCCATGCCTTGTTCGCGTTTACGGCCAGCGAACTCCACCAGAAGAATGGAGTTCTTGGTCACAATGCCCATCAGCATCAGGATGCCGATGATCGAGGCCAGATCCAATGCCGCCTGGTACAACAACAGCCCGCCAATGGCACCGACGATGGACAGAGGCAGCGCCACCAGAATGGTGATGGGTTGCAGAAAATCGCGAAACAGCAGCACCAGCACGGCGTATACCATCAGCACGCCAAAGCCCATGGCCAGTCCGAACTTGTCGAACATTTCCTGCATCATCTCGACATCGCCAGTATCGCTGCGGCTGATGCCTGCCGGCAAAGACTGCAAGGCGGGCAAGGCATCGATTTTTTCAAGCGCCTGCCCCAGGGTGTGGCCGGGCAGCAGATCGGCACCGACCGAGATGCGTTGCTGGCGATCCAGCCTGTCGATGCGCGCCGGCCCGGCACCCATATGTAAATCGGCCACGGTCAGCAGTCCTATGGCATGGTCTGCGGTGCCATTGGGAATGCGCAGCAGACGCAGGGTATCCAGGTCCTCGCGCATGGCTGGTTGAATCAGGACGCGTATGGGTACCTGGCGATCCGGCAAGGAAAAACGGGCCGACTCCGTATCGGTTTCGCCTATGGTGGCTACGCGCAGCGCGGTGCCGATTTGCGTGCTCGTTACTCCGCTTAGGGCAGCCTGTTCGGCATTGATCTGAACACGCAGCTCGGGGCGCAGCAACGGTTCGTTGACATGTACGCCGGCCAGGCCGGGCAGTGTGCGCATCTGTGCAGCCAGTTCGTGGGCGGTGTGCGACAGTTGTTGCGGGTTGGTGCCCAGCAGGGTGATGCTCAGATCGCGCTCTTCGCCACGTCCTCTGAAGAAATAGCGCAGATCGCTGAATCCGGCCAGCTTGTCGTGCAATTGCTGTTCGACTTCATTTTGGCTGTGGTTGCGCTGCTTGTAGGGTTTAAGACGTATCAACAGGCGTCCTCGTGATACGTCCTGCGCGCCGCTGGAGTCTGTGCCGCCTGCAGTCGCAAACACGGCGGATACGTCCTCGTGTTCTTGGATGATGCGGCTTAGATCCTGCAGACGCTGGTCGGTTTGTTGCAGCGTCGAGCCAGGGGGCAATGTGACGTTCAAATGGCTGATGCCCACATCAGAGGCGGGTAGAAAGCCCGAGGGCAGAAGCGGGACGAGTAGCAAGGACAGGGCGAGTACACCGACTCCGCAGAGCAGCGTCAAACGGCGGTGGCGCAAGGCCAGGGACAGCAGTGTCAGATAGCGGCTCATCCAAGGCCCTTGCCGCTCGCAATGAGAGGCGTCGGCAGGCTGTAGCAGATAAGCGGCCAGCAAGGGCGTGGCCAGGCGGGCCACGAGCAGCGAGGCCAGCACGGCGGCAGAGACGGTCACCCCGAATTGCTCGAAGTATTGGCCGATATAGCCGCCGATAAAGCTGACCGGCAAGAACACTGCAACAATGGCGGCGGTAATCGCAATAACGGCGGGGCCGATGGCGTCAGCCGCGTCGATGGCTGCCTGAAAGGGGCGCTTGCCCATGGCCAGATGACGTTCAATGTTCTCGATCTCGACGATGGCATCATCGACCAGAATGCCGATCACCAGTGTCAGGGCCAGCAAGGTAATGCTGTTCAGGGTATAGCCCAGCAGCGCCATGACGGCGAAGGTGGGCAGGATGGACAGCGGCAAGGCAAGGGCTGCAACCAGTGTTGCCCGTCGATTGCGCAAGAAGATCAGCACGACCAGTACGGTCAGCACGGCCCCTTCCAACAGCGCCGTCATGGATGTCTTGAAACTGTCGTAGGTGTAGTCCACCAATGTCAGAATTGGCGTGACCTTTATATGGGGCTCACGCTCCTGTAATTGCGCCAGCGCCTGGCGCACGTGCTCGTCGACCACCGTATCGCTCGCGCTCTTGGCGCGATAGATGGCAAAGCCCACGACGGGCTGTTGGTTCAAGCGCGCCTGCTGGCGAATCTCTTCGTGTCCGTCCTGGACATCGGCCAGTTCGGACAGACGAGCCCAGCGTTGATTGCCCAGGCTGATGGGCAAGGCGGCCAGTGCTTGCAGGTCGGGCTGCCCCCCCAATGTCCGTATGGCTTGTTCCTGGCCGTGCAACTGGGCGCGGCCGCTGGGCAGATTGACGTTCAGATGCCGTAATTGCGTATTGATTTCGGCGGCGCTGATGCCCAGAGCCAGCAGGCGTTCGGGCTTGAGTTCGACCCGGATTTCGCGTCGTACGCCGCCCATGCGCTCGACCTGCTCGACGCCGGGCACCGCCAGCAAGGCGCGGCGCACGGTATTGTCGACGAACCAGGACAGATCGGACGCAGACTGCCCGTCCCCCGCGACGGCGTAGTAGCTCAGCGCTTCGTCCTCGACATCGACCCGGCTGATCTGGGGTTCCTGGATGGAGCCGGGCAGTTCCGCCCGTACTTTGGCGATGGCATCGCGCACATCGTTGACGGCGCGATCCGGATTCACATCGAGTTGAAACTCGACACTGCCTTGGTAGAGTCCATCGCTCAAGGTGGAACTGATGCGTTTCAGGCCGGGCAGCGCAGCCAACACGTCTTCGATAGGACGCGCCACATCTAATTCCAGCTCGCTGGGTGCCGCGCCGGCTTGCGCGATGGAGATCGACACCACAGGAAAGCTGACCTGGGGACTGGCCTGAATGGGCAGTATCTTGAAGGCCAGCCATCCGCATAAAGTCAGAATCAGGAACAGCACGATCGTAGGGACGGGGCGGCGTATCGCCCACGAGGACAACTGAAAATTCATGGGGCGTCAGAGGCCTGGCTGATTGGGGTGATTTCCTGACCGTCGCGCAGCAGGGCGGCGGCTTGAGCGACGACCTGTTCGCCGGCCTGCAGGCCGGAGCGGATTTCCACCAGGTCTTGCTTGTATTCACCGATTTGTACCTGGCGTCGGCTGACGGTGCGATCTGCGCCGACCACCAATACGGACAGACGGCCGGAGGCATCGGCAACAATGCTGTTGGCAGGCACGACGACCGGCAGGCGGCGCACGGGCAAATCCAGCAGGGCATGGGCAAACAGTCCAGCCCGGGCCGGGCTGACGGTTTCCTCCAGGGCAATACGCACTTTGCCCAAGCGCGAGTAGGGATCGACGCGCACGGCAACCAACCTGACTTGTCCTGGCAGCGGTTGTTCGTGGGCGGGCAACTGGATGCGGGCGGGCAGACCGGTCTGCAATTGGGCCAGGTCCCCGGCGGGCAGTTCTCCTTCCAGCTCCAGGGTGCCTTGAGCGGCCAGAATGAACAGGGGCTGGGCACCGCTGACGGCCCCCGCCTGGGCATGACGCCGCAATATCAGTCCGGGCTCGGGGGCGTATATGATGGTCTTGTCGAGTTGTTCCTGTGCCTGCTTAAGGCTGGCTTGAGCGTGATTGACTTGCGATTGAGCGGCGTGCAGGCGTGCCAGGGCTGTCCGCGCCCGCATCTTTTGCTCATCGATCAGTTGGGCGCTGATCGGGCCGGTGCCCAGGGCACTGAGTCGTGCGTGGTGGCCGCGCGCCTCTTCATACTCGGCCTTTTGTTCGCGCAGCCCCGCCTCGGCCTGTTTGAGTTCTGCTTTGGCTTGGTTTACCAGTGCCAGTTGTTCGCCATCATCCAGTTCGGCCAGTATCTGTCCGGCATCGACTTGGTCGCCTTCTTCGGCCAGGATGCGGACAATGCGCAGTTGGGATTGAGCGCTGCTGATGGCAATTTCATTTTTGGCGACCAGCGTGCCGAAGATACGCAGCGACCGGGACCATTGTGCTTGTTGCGCCACGGCAGTGCTGACCGATGGTGGGGCGGCAGAAATGTCGGTGGAGGCTGGATCGGTCTGCTGCACAAGCCAGAAGACGGCGGGTAGCAGGACCAGTCCAGAGAGCAGGAGCCGACGACGTGTCAACCAGGCAGCAAGAGAGTTCATGTGACCAATCAAGAGGCAAAGGGGCGGCGCGACACTGGCGCCGGCATCTTCGCATCATGGCGACATGCTCGTTGATAAACAGTGAAGAGACAGGGTGGGCGACGGGATTAAGAGCGTAGGTCGCCGCGCCCGATTGCAACGATGGCGCGCAAGCCTGCGCCGTGTTCCGATTTGCGCCGCGTGCATCACGCGGCAAGGGCCTTAGGCGCAGGTGGGCTGCACGGCACGACGGCAGGCCTGGTCATCCAGCAGGCTGGCGGCGGCTTCGTCCAGCAGGATGTGGACATTGGCATGGCGTTTAAGGGCGGTAAACGGCAGCGCTTCGGTAATGCCGCCGTTCTGGTAATTGAGCATCGTGCGCGCCTTGTGTTCACCGGTGACCACCAGCACGATTTCGCGCGCGCTCAGAATGTCGTGTATGCCCATGGTAATGGCCGATGCGGGCACCTGGTCCATGGAATCAAAAAACCGGCTGTTATCCACGCGCGTGCGTTCGGACAGCGCAACCACGTGCGTGCGGCTGTCAAAGGGCGTGCCCGGTTCATTAAAGCCGATATGACCGTTGGTACCCACGCCCAAAAGTTGCAGGGCGACACCGCCGTGCGCGGCAATTGCATCAGAATAGTCCTGGCAATGCTGCTCAAGCTCTACGCTCAGGCCGTCGGGCAGACGCAGGCGCGCCTCATCGAAGGCCAGGTGATTGAACAAATGCTGGTGCATGTAATGGTTGTAGCTTTGCGGATGCACTGCCGACAGGCCCACATATTCGTCCAGATTGAAGCTGCTGACGCGCGACACATCCAGCTTGCTGTCCTTGGCTTGCTGGACGAAACGGGCGTAGATGGGCTCCATAGTTCCGCCGGTGGCCAGTCCAAGGACGGCCTGCGGATCGTTGCGGATGATTTCGATCAGGCGTGCGCTAAGGTGACGGGCGATGGCGTCGGAGTCAGGAAAGACAAGGAACATTGTGTCGAGTGTCTGCGTGTAAAGGCGAATCGGATTGAAAAAAAAGCTTCGCCGCAAGGCGGCGAAGCAATCAGCTTGCGTGGATTCTAATGGCAGCCTAAGTCTACGTCAGTACATTTTTTTGTGCTCAGGCCAGGGCTCAGTCCTGTTCTTTGCTTGTTTCGCCCAGAAAGCCGCCGCTTTGGCGCGCCCACAGGCGGGCGTACAGGCCGCCTTGTTGCAACAGTTCCTGGTGACTGCCTTGCTCGACGATGCGGCCCTGATCCAGCACGATCAACCTATCGAGCGCGGCGATGGTGGACAGGCGGTGGGCGATGGCGATCACCGTTTTGCCTTGCATCAACGTATCCAGGCTTTCCTGAATGGCGGCTTCGATCTCCGAGTCCAGGGCGCTGGTGGCTTCGTCCAGCAGCAGGATGGGGGCGTTTTTAAGCATGACGCGCGCAATGGCCACGCGCTGACGCTGGCCGCCCGACAGTTTGACCCCGCGTTCACCCACATGCGCGTCCAGGCCTTGGCGGCCCTCCTGATCGTGCAGGCCGGCTATGAAGTCGGTGGCGGCGGCCCGCTCGGTGGCCTGCTCCAACTGTTGCTCGGTGGCGTCGGGGCGTCCGTACAGAATATTGTCGCGCATCGAGCGATGCAGCAAAGAGGTATCCTGGGTCACCATGCCGATCGCTTCGCGCAGGCTGTCTTGGGTCACATGGGCAATGTCCTGGCCGTCGATCCGTATCGTGCCGCTGTCTACATCGTGAAAACGCAGCAGCAGATTGACCAGTGTGGACTTGCCCGCGCCCGAGCGTCCGATCAGACCTACGCGCTCGCCCGGCTCGATGACCAGGTTCAAAGAGTCGATGATCTGACGGCTTTTGTCGCGATAGGCAAAGCTGACGTTCTGGAACTCGATCCGTCCTTGTTGCACTTGCAGTGGGCGGGCCTCGGGGGCGTCCACCACGGTGGGCTGGCGTGTCAGGGTGTTGATGCCGTCCTGAATGGTGCCTACGTTCTCGAACAGGCCGGTCAGCTCCCACATCATCCACTGGGAATGGCCGGTCAAGCGCAGTGCGACGGCCATGACCGCCGCCACCACGCCGGCGGAGATGTCGCCCTTGGACCACAAGTACAGCGCCAGCCCCGAAGAACCCAGCAGCATCAAGGTGGCCACGACATGATTGGCCACTTCAAACTGGCTGACCAGACGCATTTGCGCATAGCCGGTTTCCTGGAAGCGTTCCATGGCATGCCGGGCGTGCAATGCTTCGCGCCGGGTATGCGCGAACAGCTTGACGGTGTTGATATTGGTATAGGCATCGGTAATGCGGCCTGTCATCAGGGCGCGGGCGTCGGCCTGCTTGCTGCCTATCTTGCCCAGGCGAGGCACGAAGTACCAGCACAGCAGCCCGTAGCTGATGACCCACAGCAGGAAGGGAATCATCAACTGGCGCTCAAAGCTGGCGGTCAGAATAAGTATGCTGATCAGGTAGGCACCCATGCCGACCAGCACGTCCACCGTCATGAACAGCGTATCGCGCACCGATAGAGCCGTCTGCATGATCTTGGTGGTGATGCGGCCGGCGAACTCGTCGGCATAGAAAGACATGCTCTGGTTCAGCATCAGCTTATGAAATTGCCAACGCAATCGCATCGGAAAGTTGATGGCCAGTACCTGATGCATGATCAGGGTGTGCAGTCCCAGCAACAAAGCGCTACCCAGCAATATGCCGGCGATGCCCAGCAAGGTCGGTCCGTGCTCTGTCCAGAATAGCGACGGGTCGACCGACGGCAGCCAGTCCACGATGTAGCTTAATAGGCCGAACAGCAGCGCCTCGTAGGCGGACAAGGCAACCGAGGTGATGACGGACAGGGCGAGCCAGCCGCGCGAACCGCGTGTGCAGGCCCAAAGAAAGGCTAAAAAGCCGGTAGGGGGAATGTCAGCGTGATGTTCGGGGTAGGGGGAAACACGTCGTTCGAAAAAAGACAGCACCAATAGGGCTCCGGCTGGCAAGCCTGCGCAAGGCAGGGTAGGGATCATGGAAGCGTCGCCTGCAGGTTAAAGGAGGCGCGTTCTGATCGTAACGCACGCCGGGTTGCATTGGCGTGAAATTCCCGTGCCGGTCGCGGCGCTGCCGTTGTGCGCTGCGTTTGTTTGGCAGGGGCGCAGCAGATGGATGCTGCGCCGCCTCTGTGCCGGGTCAGAACGCGGCGACCTGGCCGTCTTTGCGGGGGTCCGAGCCGCCCACGTAGTGTTCGCCCTGACGCAGGATCAATTGCGCACCGCCAAAGGCAAACACGCCGCTGCCGCTTTCTACCTGTATGTCGTGACCGCGCTCACGCAAGGACTGGATGACGACGGGATCGAAATCCGGTTCCACGGCCACGCCGCGCCCACCGGTGACGCGCCAGCGCGGCGCATCGGCCGCTGCCTGCGGATTCTGGCCGTACAGCAGCACCCGCAAGGCCATTTGCACATGGCCCTGGGACTGGAAGGGGCCACCCATGACGCCAAAGGACATTTGCGGCGTCCCGTCTGCATTCATGGCAAAAGCCGGAATAATCGTGTGCGACGGGCGTTTGCCCCCAGCCACCAGATTGACATGATCGGGACGCAGACTGAAGCCATGCCCCCGGTTTTGCAGGCTGATGCCGGTGCCTGGCACCACCACGCCCGATCCGAAGCCCATGTAGTTGGACTGAATCAAGGACACCATCATGCCGCTGGCGTCGGCGGCGGTGACATAGACGGTGCCGGACGGGCCGGGTAGGCCATGTCCCGGGTCGCCGGCCTGGTCGCGCCGTATCAGTGCAGCGCGTTCGCGCAGGTACGCATCGTCCAGCAGGTGCTCGGGCGGGTGGCGCATATGTTCCAGGTCGGCGTGGTGCTCGTACAGGTCGGCAAAGGCCAGTTTCATGGCTTCGATGCTCAGGTGTACGGTATCGGCATGGTCCAGGGGTTCGCGCCCTATGCCTGCGTGCTCCAGGATGCCCAATGCCATCAGCGCCGCCAGTCCCTGGCCGTTGGGTGGAATTTCGTGCAACACAGAACGGGCGAATGGGCGGCTGATGGTGCCGCACCAGTTGGCGCGGTGCTCGGCCAAGTCCTGTTCACTCAGAGCGCCGCCATGCGCTTGAGAAAAGGCGGCAATCCGTTTGGCCAGCTCGCCGGTATAGAAGTCGCGGCCTTGCGTCGCGGCGATGCGCTCGAGCGTATCGGCCTGATCCTGATTTCGGTACCACTGGCCCGCGGCGGGAGCCCGCCCTTCGGGCAGGAAGGCTTGCGCAAAGCCGGGTTGATCGCCCAGGCGCAATCGGCCCAGCTCCCAGAGGCGGGCGATAATGGGCGAAACGGCAAAGCCTTCGCGGGCATAGTGGATGGCAGGGGCCGCGACCTGTTCCATGCTCAGTGCGCCGAATCGATTGGACAACTCTGCCCAGGCGGAGACCGCACCGGGCACGGTGACGCTTTCCCAGCCTTTGTCGGGCATTTGCTCGCGACCCTGGAAACGCTCGGGCGTCCAGGCACGCGGGGCGCGGCCCGAGGCATTCAGGCCGTGCAGTTGCTGGCCGTCCCAGACAATGGCGAAGGCATCGCTGCCTATGCCGCAGCCCGTGGGCTCGACCACGGTCAGGGTCTGGGCGGCAGCCAGTGCGGCATCGACTGCGTTGCCGCCGGACAGCAGCATGCGCAGTCCGGCCTGGGCGGCCAGCGGGTGTGATGTGCTGACCATATTGCGGCCCAGCACGGCCGATCGTGATGAAGGGTAAGGATTGGTCCAGTCCATGCGGTGCTCTGTCGTGTCGTTATTGAATGTGTACGCCGGCGGCATCGATCAGGCGCTTCCAGCGCAGGCTGTCCTCGCGCACCAGAGCGATGAACTCATCCCGGCTGGTGCTGCGCGGCGCGTCTACGCCCAGGCTTTGCAGACGCTGGCGAACGGCGTCGTTCTGGATGCTGGCGTTAAAAGCAGCATACACCTTGTCCCGGATCTCGTCGGGCAATCCTGCCGGAGCATAAAGACCGAACCAGGTCAGGGATTCGTAGTCGGGCAATCCCGCCTCTTGAAATGTCGGCAGCTCGGGAGCCAGGGCGGAGCGCTGTCTGCCGGTCACGGCCAGGGCGCGCAACTGACCGCTGCGCACATAAGGCATGCCGGTAGGAATCGCATCAAGCAAGACATGGATCGAGCCGGCCAGCATGTCGTTGATGGCCTGTCCGGTGCCGCGGTAGGGCACATGCGACATCTCGATGCCCGCCTGATTCAGAAAGGCTTCGGTGCCCAGGTGAACAATGGTGCCGTTGCCGCTGCTGGCATAGTTCAGTTCCCCCGGCTGTGCGCGTGCATGGGCAATCAGTTCGCCCAGCGTCGTCGCCGGTACGGATGGAGTCACCAGCAGCACGCTGGCGGCATCGCCCAAGTGAGCGATGGGCGTGAAGTCTCGCTCCACGACATAGGGCAATGATTTGTACAGATGAGGGGCAACGGCGTGCGTGCTGCTGGTGGTCAGCAACAGGGTGTACCCATCGGCTTTGCTGCGGGCTACTTCGCCAGTCCCTATGGTGCCGCCTGCGCCGGTACGATTGTCCACCACGATGTTGGCGTTCAGTTCTTTGGCTGCTTGCTCGGCGATCAGACGACTGATCACATCGGTGGCCCCCCCCGTGGGAAAGGGCACGATCAAGCGAATGGGGCGTTCGGGCCAGTTGCCGGCCTGGGCGCTCAGGCAGGCACTGGCCAATAGTGCGCCGGCCAGGGCGCGCAGGGGACGTAACCAGCGGCTGCGTCGGTTCGCTTGGCCGGGCGGCAGTGATGTGGGGTGTGTGGTGGTCATCAGGGCTCCTCCAGTAATAAAGAGATGATAGGAAAGCCACTGATGCCGAACCAGCAAGAAATAAGCAGGACAGGTTTGCCTTTTCGGCAATGGTTAAGCCGGGCTGTCCAGGCGTGGCAACAGGAAGTCGACAAAGCTGCGCACGGCGGGTGGCAGGCGGCGTCCCGCCAGGGCCTGTACCTCGATCTGGCGGCTAAGCAGCACGCGTTCCTGAATCAGGCAAGCTTGCAGTAAACCTTGCTCGATCAGGTGTCTGGCCGACAGTTCGGCCGATACGGTGACCCCCGCGCCGGACAGAGCGAACTGGTGCAGCGAATGCATATGGTTGCTGCTCAGTACCGGGCGCAAGTCCAGATCTTGTGCGCTACAGGCCACATCCAGCATTTGCCGCACCGTTGTGTCTGGGCCAGGCAGGGCCAAGGGGTGAGCCAGCAGCGTTTTCAGGCTGATGCGTTGGGTGCGCATCAGTGGATGGCCGGGAGCGGCCAAAGCCATCACGGGAGCATCGCGTCGGAACAGGACTTTGATGTCTTTTTCCGCTGTCTGGGTGAATTTGATGCCTATGTCGATCTGGCCGCTGAGCAGCAGCATGGAAATGTGCTGGGGCCCGAGCACATCCAGTTGAAAGCGCACGCCCTGGTGGGTCTGGCGAAACTGCCCGATGCAATGGGGCAGAAGCTGGGCGGCCACGCCTTCCGAGGCGGCGATGCGTACCAGACCGGTCTGCAAACCTTGCAAGGCCGCGATGTCGTGCAGCGTGCGCTCGGCATCCAGGGAGCTGCGCCGTGCGTGGGCGGCCAACAGTTCACCGGCAGCGTTCAAGGTCATGCCGCGTGCGTGGCGTTCGAACAACGGCGTGCCCAGATTCTCTTCCAGGCCACTGATCTGGCGGCTGATGGCCGAGGCGGCCACATGCAGATTGGCGGCCGCTTCGGAAATGGACCCGCAGCGCGCGACCTCCAGAAAATAGCGCAGGGCGATTTCCTGCAGGCGGCGCGCGTTCATGTCAGCGTGCTGCGCAGTTCGGCTGCAATTTCGTACGATCGCAGGCGTTGCCGGTGGTCGTAGATATTGGCATTCAGCATCAGCTCGTCGGCACCGGTCAGCCGTATGAAGGCTTGCATCTGTTCGCGCACGCGTGCCGGGTCGCCGATGGCGCTACAGGTTTGCAAAGAGTCCAGCAGGGCTTGGGCAGGCGGGCTGCATTGTTCGTAGTAGTTGTTTACGGGCGGTGGGAGTTGCGAGGGACGGCCGCTGCGCAGATTGACAAACGATTGTTGCCAGGATGAAGCCAGCCACTGGGCCTGGTCCTGAGAGTCGGCGGCAAACAGGTTAAAGCCCAACATGACGTAGGGCTTGGCCAGATAGGCGGAAGGCTGGAACTGCCGTCGGTAAATGTCGATGGCCGGCATTAACTGAGCGGGGGCGAAATGCGAGGCAAAGGCATAAGGCAAGCCCAGGGCGGCGGCCAGTTGTGCCCCGAACAGGCTGGAGCCCAATATCCATACCGGCACATTCAGTCCTTTGCCCGGCACCGCCAGGATGCGGTTCCGCGGTTCGTCGGACAAATAATCGAGCAGCTCCATGACATCGCGCGGGAACTGATCGGGGTCACTGTTCAGGTTGCGGCGCAGGGCGCGGGCCGTGTCGGGGTCCGAGCCGGGCGCGCGTCCCAGGCCCAGGTCGATGCGCCCTGGGTGCAGGGATTCCAGCGTGCCGAATTGCTCGGCGATCAGCAAGGGCGAATGGTTAGGAAGCATAATGCCGCCGGCACCGACGCGGATATGGCGGGTCTGGCTGGCGATATGACCGATCAGCACCGATGTGGCGGCGCTGGCAATGCCCGGCATGCCGTGGTGTTCGGCCAGCCAGTAGCGATGGTAGCCCCAGTTTTCCACATGTTGGGCGATATCGACGGAGCGGCGAAAGGACTCCGCTGGCGTGGAGCCTTGGGTGACAGGGGACAGATCCAGGACGGAGAGTGGGTAGCTAGGCTTCATGGCGTAATGTTCAGGCGGGGATTCGGGATATAGTCAACCCATAGTTAGGGGGCGTCAAGCAAGCCCACAGGACAGAGAAGGGTGATCATGAAAGAAACCAGCCGCCGTACCGTGGATCATTATCAACGCCATGCCCAGGCCTTCAGAGACGGCACTTGGGATCACGATGTCAGCCAGAATCGGCAGGCGTTGCTTGATGCCTTGCCGGGCTCTGGTCCATACGACATTCTGGATCTGGGCTGTGGACCAGGGCGGGACTTACTGGCCTTCCAGGCGCTGGGGCACAGGCCGGTAGGCCTGGATGCCTGCCCCGCCTTTGTGGAGATGGCACGTCGTGAAACCGGGCTGACTGTTCTTTTGCAGGATTTTCTGGACATGGACTTACCCCCGGCTGGCTTTGATGGCGTATTTGCCAATGCCGTGCTGTTTCATGTGCCCAGCGCCGATCTGCCCCAGGTGTTGGCCAGTTTGCGGGGCAGCTTGCGCAGTGGCGGCATACTGTTCGCTTCTAATCCGCGCGGCCAAGGCGAGGAGGGCTGGCATGGCGAACGGTATGGTTGCTATTACTCCTGGGAGCAATGGGCGCTGCGTATGCGGCAGGCAGGGTTCGAGGAGGTGCGTCATTTTTACCGGCCCGAAGGTAAGCCGCGCCACGAACAGCCGTGGCTGGCTTCAGTGTGGCGCAGTCTGCCCTGAACGACGCACGCTGGTGATTTCTTGACCCGTCTAAGCAATCGCTTGTTTTGTAATGATATTTATTGTTACTCCAAGGGTTTTCCCGGATTTTATGCACATCTTTTGTGGATAAGCCAGCTTGCTAAAAAAAACCTGCCGCCAGTCATGAAAACGTCAAAAATTGTCTTTTTTATGATCATGGGTTGTAGCTTGTTGATATAAAAGGATTAATGTGGGTGTTGCACGGCTTATCCTGCGACTTGTCCACATTTTGGGTGGATAAGAGCACGGGGTTTTTTCCGGTTTGGTCGTTTGCTGCTCTTTTTTTATAGTTCATTGTTTTGTAATGGTATTTTGTCGATTTACCCAGTTTTTCCTGTGATCTATCCACAGTTTTTGTGGGTAAGGCCAGGCCTGGTGGCGGCTTGGGTTCTGGGTGCCCAAAAGGCTATGATGGCGGCTGTCGGATCGCCCCTGCGATCCTTATGACTGTATTGCCAAGGAGAGTCGATAGTGGAAAAACTCAAAGCATGGATGGTGGAGTTTCCCGCCGTCGAGGCCATTGCCCTGAATCTGGTGATCGCCCTGTTGATTCTGATCATCGGTTGGTGGCTGTCGTCCATGGCCGGGCGTGCCATCGAGCGCTTGGCAAAAAGCTCGCCGCGCATCGATCCTACGATCGTGCCCATGAGCAAGAGCGTGACGGTCTGGACCATACGTATTTTTGTGTTGGTGGCTGTGCTGGCGCGTTTTGGCGTTCAGACCGCCAGCATCATTGCTGTTCTGGGCGCGGCCGGTTTGGCAATTGGCCTGGCTTTGCAGGGAACGCTGCAAAATATCGCGGCCGGTATCATGCTCTTGATGCTGCGTCCTTTGCGGGCCGGCGAGTTCGTGTCGGTCGTGGGCAAGGGAGATGGCACGGTGCAGGAAGTGGGGCTTTTCCTGACCCGTTTTGTGCAGGTGGACGGCATTCATTTTTCTTTGCCCAATAGCCTGATCTGGGGCAATCCCATCATCAATTACAGCCGCAATGCCACCCGTCGCCTGGATATTGGCGTAGGCGTGCGCTATGGGGACGATCTGGACCGCGCCATCGATCTGCTCAAGGAACTGCTCGACGGCCACGATAAGGTTCTGAAAGACCCGGCTCCGGAAGTCATGGCCATGGAATACAAGGACAGCGTCATTACCGTGAATATGCGTGCCTGGGCGACGGCGGATGATTTCTGGGCCTTGCGCCACGATTTGTATCGTCAGGCGGTACAGGTCTTGAATCGCGCCGGCTTGCAGACGCCGGTGCCGGTGCGCGAAATCCTGAAATCGCCGGTGTCCGAAAAAGCGGCCTGATCGTTATTGTTGTTGTCAACCTCGCCCATATGGGCGAGGTTTTTTTATGCGTGGCCCGTTCCGATTATTCCTGCAGGACCACAGAGCAACTGTCGGGTGGTAGCAGGCTAGAACTTGCCTGCCACCGAATCCAGGGCATCGCGCAGCAGGCTGGCGATTTCTTTCTGGCGGGGTGCCGGCATGCGTTCGGTAATGGCCGTAATGCTCATGGCAAGAATCGGGCGTCCTTTATGGTCGCACAAGGCCGCGCCTACCCCCAGGGCACCGCGCACGGCATAGTTGCCTACGACCGAGTAGCCACGTATGCGGGTGTTGGCCACCAGTTGGCGCATTTCACGTTGAGTCATGCCGCCGTATTGATCGAGCAGGCCGGTGTTGCGCTCAATGATCTGGTCGACGGCGTCATCGCCTAGTTTGGCCAAGTAAGCCATCCCTCCCGAACCCACTCCCAGCGGTTGTCGCTTGCCCGCGTAGGTGGCCAGAATCTGTACCGGGTAAGGACCGATCTCGCGCCACAGGCTGATGGAATCGTCGCCGTCCCGCCCTACCAGAAAAACAGCGTCGCCGGTTAACTGAGCCAGTTCCTGCATGATCGGTTGCATGACCGTGACCCGGGGGTCCAGGCCCAGCAGGCCATGATCCTGGCGGGTGGCCGTATAGCGCCGGCTATGGGTGCTGCTCTGGACCAGATCGTGGTCCATCAGTGCGGCCAGAAGGCGATAGATGGTGGGGCGCTGCAGACCGGTAGCGCGCGACAGATCGGTTACGCTGAGTCCTTTGCCTTGATGATTTTGCAACGTCTTGAGCACCAGCAGACCGCGTTGCAAGGTGCGGGGGCCAGCCATGTCCGTTGGCTCGACGATATCGGATGTGTCCATGAATAGAAACGCGCTGTTGCTGACCGAAAAATGGTTTAGGTAAGAATAAACGCGTCGGGCTCAGGTGTCCATCAGGTGGTCGTCTGTTTTGCGGGGTATGGGACCTTGTGCTGCGCATCTGCCTTGCCGGTGCTTTACTGCACCATTTTGTTCAGGCGCTCTGCGTCTAAGGGTTGCTGACCATTTTCGACGCGTTGCCCGAGCTCTTCCAGTGCCTGACACAGTTTGTGTATGCGCGCGTCCTGGCGTGCCGTGTGGTCTATCAGCTCGTGCAGCACTTTGGCGACCGGATCGTCGCTGGAGCCGCCGACCGCGTAGGCCTCAAAGGCAGGGTGGTCACTGCTCATGTCGGGCTCGGCGCGACGTTGGCGTAGAAGGTCTTGTAGCGGCTCGCTGTCCCAGACAGAGGTCTGACAAGGGGAGTCCGTTGCGGGCGACGTTTTTTGGGCCTGCTCGGGCTGGTCTTTGACAATGAGGCGTGCCGGATTGCCCACCACGGTTGCTCCGGCGGGGACGGGTTTGACGACAACTGCGTTCGAGCCGATGCGCGCGCCCGAGCCGACCGTGAAACCGCCCAGTACTTGTGCGCCTGCACCTACGACTACGCCGCTCTCCAGGGTGGGATGGCGTTTTTCGCCTTTGTACAGGCGGGTCCCTCCCAGCGTAACCCCCTGATAAATGGTGCAGTCGTCGCCGATTTCAGCCGTTTCCCCGACGACAACGCCGAAACCGTGATCGATGAAGACACGCCGTCCTATGCGCGCGCCCGGATGGATCTCGATGCTGGTCAGCATTCGCCCCAGGTGCGAACAAAAGCGCGCCAGCCAGAACCAGTTGTTGTTCCATAGGCGGTGGGCCAGACGATGGACCAGAATGGCGTGCAGGCCGGGATAGCAGGTCAGCACTTCCAGCGTGCTTCGTGCAGCTGGATCGCGCTGCAGGATACAGGCGATGTCTTCGCGTAACTGTTTAAGCATAGGTGCTTATTCTTGCATGCTTTGCGGCGTGCTGGGCGAAGCCGCCTCGGGAACCGGGAAACCGGCTGCGCGGGCGGTCTTGATCATGGCCGTGCACAGGCCCCGCAGCATGTCCACCTCGTCCACGGTCAGTTGCTTGCGAGTGAACAGGTGGCGCATGCGCGGCACCAGTTTCTTGGGGTGGCGCGGGTCCAGGAACTTGACGCTTTCGATGGCTTGCTCCCAGTGGGCCATCAGGGCTTGCACTTTGTCCTGGGTCGCCAGTTCTTTGCCTGGGTCGGCTTTGCCTTCAGTGTGCGGAATCAGTTCGCCGTGATCGGCAATCAGGGCGTAGCGCAGTTCCCAGGCAGCCAATTGCAGCGCCTGGGCGACATTCAGCGAGCTGTATTCAGGGTTGGCCGGGATATGGCAGACATATTGGCACTGGTCTATGTGTTCGTTGGCCAGTCCGACACGCTCGGTGCCGAGCACGATGGCGACGGTGCCTGTGTGCTGTCGCAGGTGATCGCGGCTCAGTTCGGCGGTCTGGCGTATATCGGCAGCCGGCGGGCCCAGGTAGCGGGGCCGCGCAGTCAGGGCGAAGGCCAGGGTAACGGGTCCCAGGGCCTGGGCCAGGGTGGGAACAATGCGGGCACTGGCCAGCACATCGGTTGCGCCGCTGGCTAGCGCGATGGCTTGCGGATCGTGTTGGACGTGTGGGTCTTGGGGATCGACAAGACATAACTGGCCAAAACCCATAGTCTTGATGGCGCGTGCCGCCGCTCCGACGTTTCCGGGGTGGCTGGGTTGCACCATAATGAAGCGAACCCGGTCAAAATTATCGTTAAATGCCGATGCTTGCGTCTGAGTCATTTAAAATAGCTGGTTTGAAGCAGCACTTCCTGTGCTCGCCCACGCAGTCGTGTCCTGCGTCAGGGCGAGCAAGGCAGGCTCAATTATTGTTAAAAAAACGGAATTTCCATGCACCCGATGCTCAATACCGCCATCAAGGCGGCTCGCCGTGCCGGCACCATTATC
>JQGF01001107.1_pt1 | contig 20517 bp, 18 predicted proteins | sample 210201 | NCBI WGS metagenome assembly JQGF01 (sample SAMN02947780, study PRJNA257236) | wastewater metagenome | biome: Domestic wastewater sediments; material: Domestic wastewater soil sediments and water; isolation source: domestic wastewater sediment treated with ammonia and hydroxylamine at...
CCGGGCAGGGCCTCGGGCAGATACACATGACGCACAATGTCCCATTTTTTGCAGCCCATCGCCTGGGCGGCTTCGATCAAACCGGCATCCACCTCGCGCAAGCTGACCTCGGCAATGCGGGCGAAAAAGGGGGTCGCGCTAATGGCCAAAGGGACAATCGCGGCCCACACGCCAATCGTGGTGCCTGCGACCAAACGCGTAAACGGAATCAGCGCCACCAACAAGACAATGAAAGGCGTGGCACGGAAACCATTCACCACACTGCCCACGACCCGATTGATCTTGGGCGACGCCCAAAACCCATTGGGGGCTGTCACGATCAACAGTATCGCCAAGGGAATGCCGGCCAGAAATGCAATCACGCCCGATACGCCCACCATCATCAAGGTGTCCAGCAAGGCCTGCCCATAGCGCTCAACGGGAATGCTCAGATTCCACAACATATCCAATATCCTCAATGTGATGCGCGATGGCCGTCGGGCCTTGCGTCAACGATTGCAAATCAGGCAAGGTGGCATGCCCGTCGATGGCCACCAGCAAACGTCCGTGGGCATGGCCCTGAATACGGTCCACCCCGCCGTGGATCAACTGCGGCTGGCCCGGCAGGCTGCGCGCAATGCGGAGCAAATCCGGCTCCCTGCCGCCTTCGCCGCTATAGCTCAATTGCAAGATACGGCTGTATCCACCGTGCTTGGGTGGCTGCTGTACCAGACGCGCCTGCAGATCCTCGGGCAGCGTATGTTGCAGCGGAGCCAGCAAAGCCTTGGTCGCATCGTGTTGTGGTTTGCCGAACACGCGCCAGACCTCGCCCAGTTCGGCAATACGGCCTTTTTCCAGTACCAGCACACGATCGGCAATCTCGCGGATCACACTCATCTCGTGCGTGATCAGCACCACAGTAATACCCAGGCGGCGGTTAATGTCCTTGAGCAGACTCAGAATGGATTGCGTGGTCTCCGGGTCCAGCGCCGATGTGGCCTCGTCGCACAACAGAATCTCCGGGCCACTGGCCAGGGCGCGGGCAATGCCCACACGCTGTTTTTGCCCACCGGACAAACGGCTGGGATAGGTATCCGCCTTGTCTTGCAGCCCCACCAGTTGCAGTAATTCCTGCACACGCCGCGCAATATCCTGCGCGGCCACACCGGCCACCTTCAAAGGCAAAGCCACGTTCTCGTACACCGTCTTGGCGGACAGCAAATTGAAGTGCTGAAAAATCATGCCGATGCGCCGCCGCAAGCGCACCAGATCAGACTCATTCAATTGGGCAATGTCCACGCCATCGACCAAGACCTGACCGCCTGTAGGGCGCTCCAGGCGGTTAATGGTGCGCAGCAAGCTAGACTTGCCCGCGCCGCTGCGGCCAATAATGCCAAAAATGCTGCCCGGCGCTATTTCCAGATCAATATCCTGCAAGGCGGGCACGGCACCCGCCGACGATTGATAGGTTTTGGATACATTGCGAAAGACCACACTGCCCGCTTGTACGGCTTTGGCCTGTGCCGCCGACTCTGCCTTGAGGGACGCACTGGCTTTTTTAAGCTCGCGAAGCCCGGCCAGCTCGGTAGCCGTATCGCGCAGATCGTCCAGATTACGTCGTAGTAATGATGCCGATGCCATATGCCTTACTCGCTACGCTGCTTGCCTTGCCAGGGCAATGTGTAAAGATTGGGGTTGTGATCAAAACGCTCGTCAATAATGTCGCGCACCGCCTTTGACTGCTGGAACAACTGCACAAACTGCTGCAAGACTGGGTCGCCGGCACGGTCTTTGCGCACGGCAAAACCCATGGCGTAAAAGGTGTCGGCAATGCCCGAATACACCAATGCCTTGCCCGCATCCGCCTTACGCCCGGCGCTGACAAAGTAGCTGGGCCAGACCACGGCCAGATCCACATCCGGCAAAGAGTGAATCAACTGCGGCCCCTCAATTTCCACCAACTTGAGCTGCTTCGGGTTGCCCACGACATCGTTCACAGTCGCGCCGGTATCCAGACCATTGCGCAGCGTAATCAGGCCCGCTTTCTGCAACAGCAGCAAGCCCCGCCCCTGATTAACCGGATCATTCGGCACGGAGACGGTGGCCCCCTTGGGCACCTGATCCAAAGACCGGTATTTATTCGAGTACAAACCGATGTTTTGCAGCAAACCCAGGCCGATCAATTGCAAGCCATAGCCGCGTTCTTTGATGGCATTTCTCAAAAAGGCTTCGTGCTGGAAGAAATTCACATCGATATCACGGTTGTTGACCGCCTCGTTGGGCAAGGTCCAGTCCGTAAACTCCACCAGTTCAATATCCAGACCCTGTTTTTTGGCTTCCGGAATCAAAGCCTGCACGGCATCAGAGGTCACGCCCGGTATCGAACCGACTTTAATGACGGCAGCCACGCTGCTCAGCGGAACAAGGGCGGCCAACACAAAACCCAGGGCCCAACGCCGCGCATAATGTGAAAAAGTGGTCGCCATTATTTAGCCCCCCCTTGAACCTTCAGCCAAGCCAGGTTGTATAAGCGTTCGTCATTATTAAAAGCCGCACGCGAAACATCTCGCACAGATTGGGAGTTTTGATAGATGGAAATGAATTTTTGAATGACAGGATCGGCAATTCGTTCGGCCTTGACGACGAATTGAATCGCAAACTGCGCATCTTCGATGCCGGAATACGCTAATCCGCTGGATGGATCAAAGGCTTTGGCGGCCACAATAAAATGCGGATAGCCCTGGGCAATATCCACATCGCCAGTAATGCGCACCAGTTGCGGGCCTTCAACCTCCACAAAACTTAGCTTCTTGGGGTTCTCGACAATATCGTCCAGATTACCCAGATACCCCACTTCCGGCTTGAGCTTGATCAGCCCCGCTTTTTGCAGCAACAACAAGCCACGGCCCTGGTTCACAGGATCATTGGCAATCCCCACTTTGCCGCCCTGCGGCACTTGGTCTACCGATTGATGCTTGAGCGAATACACGCCCACATTGGCCAGAATGCCCGTGCCGGCGCTGGCCAGCTTGTAGCCGTTCTTCTCGATGGCGTTATTCAGAAAAGGCTGGTGCTGAAAATAGTTGATGTCGATATCGCCGCTGTCCACGGCCACATTGGGCGTGGTCCAATCGGTAAACTCGATGACCTCGACATTGATGCCTTGCGCCTTGGCGTCCTTGGCCGCTGCGTTAATGGAGTCCGCATACGCACCTGGAACAACGCCTATTCGCAAAGAATCTGCGGCACTGGCAGGGGAAACAGCCAGCACAAGGGCACCGGCGAGAATCAATTTGGAAAAATGCTGGAGCATGATGAACAGCGCCTAAAAGGGTTGGCCTGCTCATGCAGGCAAATCTTACAAGCTTCTATTACATCGACTCGATGCCACTCGCACCACAACAGAACAATCATTTACTTATGCGTGGCAAGACTCCATCTACATTTCTTTAAGTTATTGATATACAAATTATTTTAAAAAATAAACATCATGCTATAACCACGCATAAAGTCCTTGGCATGCCCATCCGCCAACTTGCTGGCGAGCTTTAAAATGCGGGATGGCGACCGTCGCAAACGCACCCTGCCCACTAAGGCCAGGGCGATGCCCGCGTGCCATCTCGGCCTCCGAAGGCCAAAAAAAATCCGCCCGAGGGCGGATTTTCTTTCTGCAAGAGCGCCTTTTAACCGCGCACTTGCACCAGCAATTCGTCCAGCCAAGCCAGCATCAAGTCCACTTCCTGAGCCGTAATATTGAGCGCAGGCATGAAACGCAACAGGTTGGGGCGGGGCGAGTTAAGCAGCATGCCTTCGGGCGCGCGTTCGCGGGCTGCATTGACCAAGGCCGGGCCGTCGTCCTGATCCAGAATCAAAGCACGCAGCAAGCCGACGCCTCGTTCGCCTTTCATGCCCCACTTGGCGCTGATGGCCAGCAAGCCTTCGGACAATTGCTGGGCGCGAGCATTGACCGCATCCAAGAACCCAGGCGAGGTCAGCTCATCGAACACGGCCACGCCAGCGGCGGTCATCAAGGGGTTGCCATTGTAGGTGCCACCTTGATCGCCCGGCTGAAAGCACGCCACTTCTTCTCGGGCGCACAGAGCCGACAGCGGCACGCCGCCGCCGATGCCCTTGCCTAGCGTCATGATGTCGGGCAGGACTCCGGCATGTTCGTACGCGAACAAGGTGCCGGTACGGCCCATGCCGGTCTGCACTTCGTCCACGATCAAGAGCAGTTTGTGCTCGTCGGCCAGGGCGCGCAGGCCTTTCATGAACTCGACGGTAGCGGGAATGACGCCGGCTTCGCCCTGCACCGGCTCCAACATGATGCCCACGGTTTTATCGTCGATCAGTGCGCGCACCGATTCCAGATTGTTCAGTTCGGCCTTGGGGAAGCCTTCCACTTGCGGGGCAAACAGACGATCCCAGCCCGGCTTGCCGGACAAAGACATGGTGGCCAGAGTGCGGCCATGAAAAGAGTGCTCGAAAGAAATAATCTTGTAAGCACCATCTTTATAAACCTGTCCCCACTTGCGGGCCAGCTTGATTGCGCCTTCGTTGGCTTCGGCACCGCTGTTGGCAAAAAACACACGGTCAAAGCAGGAATGCGTGACGATGCGCTTGGCCAGCTCGATGGATGGCTCGTTGTAAAAGGCGGGCGAAGGGTTGATCAGCTTGGCGGCCTGATCGTTGATCGCCTTGATGACGCTGGCAGGGCTATGACCCAGCGCGTTCACTGCCCAGCCCTGAACCGTATCCAGGTATCGCTTGCCGTTATGGTCTTCCAGCCAGGAGCCTTCTCCTCGCACGAAAACCAACTCCGGACGCTGGGTAATTTCCATTAATGCACGTACACCGGCCCGATCGAATTCCATAACGGCAAACCTTGATCAAAGTAGAAAAAAGAAACCAGCCCGGCGGCTGGACACATTGATTCTAACGCAGCCAATGCGCCCCGGAACGCTTGGGCCTGGGACAATCCCATTCCCAGGCCCGATTGTCCCTTTTCCGGCACAAACCGGCTGCCCGCCGGTCTTGCCCCATCCACATCCGGCGGGTTGCAAACGTCCGACACGCTAACGATACGCCTGCGCTTGCAACTGACCAATACCCGATATCAACAAGCGTTGCGTCATGGCACGCACATCCAGATGCGTCGCGTTGCACACCACTGCCGCCCCCCGGTGCATCTGGGGCGTATACGCCATAAAGCTGTGATAGCCGGCCCAGCCACCGGCATGCCCCCAGGCGGCGACATCCGCCAGCAGCCCGGTTTCCAACCCAAACTGATAATTCCCCTTGGGTTTCACGGCCTGGCCCTGCGTCAGGGCCGTCCGCACGCCCGCCAATGGCCGACCGCCCGGACTGTCCAGAACAGTATCCTGATCCAGATGCACCAGCCAGCGATGCAAATCGGTCGCGCTGCTGTGTACCTGCCCGTCGCCGGTTTGTTCCCAGCTCGACTCGACCACCTGCGTCTGTCCCTTCTCGACCCGATAGCCCCGCGCCAAACGGGGCAGGGCGGCCGGATAACGATCCACAATCGCGGTCTGCGTCATGCCTAGCGGACCAAAAATATAGCGTTGCGAAAATACGGCCAGGGACTGGCCACTGACACGCTCGACCAATTGGGCCAGCAGAAAATACCCGGTATTACTGTATTCAAAGCGCACGCCCGGCTCAAAACGCAGCGTCGGCGCGGCCGCCAACACAGCCAGAGTATCGGCCACCGTGGCCGTTTCCGACCCACGACCGGCTTTGTACAAGGGGTCGATGTAGTCCGGCAGGCCGCCGGTATGTTGCAGAACCTGCCGTATGCTGGGTCGACCCAACTCGCCCGGCAGCGATTCCAAGTAAGCACCCAAAGGCTGATCCAGATCCACGCGGCCATCGGCAACCAACAGCAGCACGGCCAGCGCCGTAAACTGCTTGGACAAGGACGCCAGGTTAAACTGCGTGTCCGCATCGATAGGCACGCTCCGCTCCAGATCCGCCCAGCCCCAGGCCCCCGTGGAGACACCCTGGGCGGGATTCAGCAAGGCCCAGGCGCAACCCGGCGCAGGCTGCGCCGGCGCTGCATCGGCCCTGGCTGCCGCCAAAGGGGCCAAGGCCAACAGTATTGTTGTCACGATGCGTTTCATCAAAAACGTCCCGAGAAAGTCAAAGAAGCCTGCCGGCCCAGGCCCCAGCCGCAGGTCCAGAGCGAACCGCAACCGTTGACGTACTGCTTATCGGCAATATTGGTCACGCTCAACGACAGTTCGCTGTTTTTAAGCACAGGCGAGAATCGTCCCAACTGGGTCGCCACACGCAGATCCGCCACGGTATGGGCCGGAATATGCAGGCTGGCATAACCTCCACCGGCCACGCCTATGTCACCCCCTCGGGACGAACCGACGTGACGCACGCCTACGCCCATGACAGTACCGGCCAGCGCGTGAGCGCCTGTAAACGTATAGTCCACCCACAAGGCTGCCTGATGGCGCGGCGCATACAGTGCCGGTTGGCCCTTTTCTTCGGGAATTTCGCTGCTGATGACCTTGGTGTCCAGAAAGGAATAACTGCCGATGACGGACCAGTTGGGCGACAAGCGGCCTGTCACCGCCAGTTCCAGCCCGCGCGAACGCAGCTCGCCGCTTTGCACCTGCTCGGGGTAACCATTGATCGGATCGTCGGTCAATCGGTTGGTCTGGCGCAGATCGAATACCGCCGCCGTGGCCATCCAGCGCGCACCATCCGGCTGATACTTGATCCCCAGTTCCGTCTGCTTGCCCCGCATGGGCTTGAACGGCGTGCCGTCCGCCGTCACGCCCGCCACCGGCTCGAAAGAGGTGGCGTAGCTGATGTACGGTGCCCAACCCGAATCAAAGCGGTACAACGCGCCCAGTCGCCCCGTGGTCGCCCGGTCGCGCTGACCCAGATCGCTCGTCTGGCCGCTGCGACGACGCGATTGGCCACTGATCACCGAGCGGTCATGACGCAGTCCCGCCACCAGTCGCCAGTTGCCCAGGCTGATCTGATCCTGCAGATACACACCGGTCTGCCGCTTGCGGCTATTTAGTTCGCTCAGCGTAGTGAACGAACCGATAGCCGCACCATACACAGGTTCGTACAGATCCAGCGCCCCCCTGCTGCCAGCCGGCCCGACATCGGCCATCTGCCGGCGCGCATCAAACGAATTACGGTAGAAATCTAGCCCCAACAGCACAGCATGCTCGGCCTGGCCCGTGGAAAAACGCCATTCGGATTGCGTATCCACGCCCAGCGAACGCGACGAGCCGGTGCCACGGTTGGCATAACGCTCCAAGGTGCGCCAATCCCAGCCGCCGGCGGACGGGTCATCGTAAGCATACATATCGCTGGTCACCGACTCCATCACGGACTTGATGCGCTGCACGCGCAGATTCTGGCGCAACGTCCAGTTGTCGTTGACGTCATACACGGCTGACCAGCCCGCCATATCCTGATCGCGGTCGTAACGGTCGAAATGCGGCTCCCCGATAAAGCGCGAAATCGGAATTTTGCCGTTGGGGTTATCGAACAAAGTACCGTAGGCGGGCAGCCACATGTAGTCGCTGCCACCCCGGTCGCGTTGGATCGAACCCATCAAGACAATTTCTCCATCCTCGCCCAAAGGCAGCGTCACCGACAGCGCGATCAGGGTGCGCTTGCGCTTGACGTGTTCGCTGCGGCTTTCCGTGTCCGAGTTCAACGCCAGCAAGCGCCAGGCGCTGACGCCTTGTTCGCCCAGCGCGCCGCCCAGATCGACGCTGCCGCGCAGTTGACGTGGCGCACCGACAGTCAATTCGATATTGCGCTGATCGACGCGGGTAGGGCGCTTGCTGACCATATTGACCATGCCGCCAGGCACGACCTGCCCATAGACCACCGACGCCGGGCCCTTGAGCACTTCAATCCGTTCCAGCATGAAAGGATCGACCTGCGGCAAGGTCCAGTTATTGCCCGCCCCACTGCCGCCAGCCAGTTTTATCCCATCGAGCCAGACCACCGAATCGGCATTGAATCCCCGAAACGACATGGTATCGAAGCGCGAATCCACGCCATCAAACTCCACGGCCACGCCCGGCACATACCGCAAGGCCTCGCCCCCCGTACGCGTGGCCTGCGATTCAATCTGCTGCTGCGTGACCACGGCGACCGAGGCCGGTGTATCCATAATGGCCACATCGCTCTTGGTGGCCGTGGCGCTGCGCGTGGCCAGCAAGCCATTGGCCGGCCCGGTGGCGGTTTCCCGATTGGCCTGGACACGCACTGCCTCCAGTTCCTCGTAGCTGCGGCTGCTGCGTGCCGGAACCGGGCGCAAGCGAAAACCGTCGCCCTGGGCCACCGCCTCCAGCCCGCTGCCGCGCAAAATACGCGTCAGCCCCTGCTGCGGCGTGTAGCGACCGCTCAAACCCGCACTGGACTTGCCCGCCGTCAAGGCACCATCAATCGCCAGCATAAAACCACCCTGGGCGGCAAAACGATTCAGCACCTGATCCAGCGTACCAGCCGCAATCTGGACCTGTACCTGCGCAGCAGCCTGGGGCTGGGCCTGAACCGGTGCCAAGGTGCCACTGCACAACAGACTGGCCGCAAACACCCAATGCCCCAAGGCTGGGCGGCTGACCGCCAAGTAAGTAGACCTAACTCGCATCACGTATCTTCCCTGTTCTTCGACAAATCGGCCTACATAAAAATCGAGGCCCTTACCTGTATCCCGAACGAAACAGAAAAAGTGCTACGGCTGCGCCGACACGGTCACCCAGTATGGCGTCACCCGGCTGATCCGCACCGGCAGCGCCTGGGCCAGCGACTGCAAAATGGCATCGGTGTCCCGCAAGGGATACACACCCGACACAATCAGATCCGCCACCGCCGGATCGCAACGCAGCACACCCGAGCGGTAACGGGCCAGCTCCCGCAAAAAATCGGCCAGCCGCCAGCGTTCGGCCACCAGCAGCCCGCGCTGCCAGGCCAATGCCTGCACATCGGCCGCTGCCAGTCCATCGAATTCAATCTGGTTGAAGAATGCCTGCTGCCCGGCATCCAGACGCAGACGGCGGCCGCTATGGCCCGCCTGCAATTGAACGGCCCCGTCATACACCTGAACCGACACCCGCGGCAACGCCCCGTCGGGGTACTGGCGCACCAGAAAACGCGTACCCAACGCCTGCACCGTGCCTTGCGCGGTATGCACCACCAAAGGACGCGCCCGAGACTGCGTGTCCGGCGACGTGGTCACCAGCACTTCGCCGGCCAACAGCACCAAACGACGTTCCGCCATGTCGTACTGCACATCCAGGGCACTGTCCGTATTCAGGGCAAGCTGCGTGCCATCGGGCAAGGTCCATTCTGCGCGCTGCCCCCGCCCGGTACGATAATCGGCATTCCAGTGCGCCCAATGCGGGGTTCTACCCACGCCATAGGCCGTCAAGCCGCCACCGGCCACCAACAACAGGCCCCGCAAAATGCTGCGCCGCCGCTGCACGGCCTGCGGCGACAGACCCGCCCGCAGCACATGGGCCGCGACATCCTGGGGGGCCGCCTGCATCTGTCTGCCAAAGCGCTCCACGCGCTCCCAGGCCGCCTGATGCTCTGGATCGGCCTGCAGCCAGTCCCGGAACGCCTGCAGCTCGTGCTCTTGCACCTCGCCCGACCACAACGCGACCTGCCATTGCAGTGCCTGTGTCTCGATCCGGCTGTCCTGTGGAGTGGCCGCCCAGGCACGGCTCACAGCGGTAACTCCACATCGCCAAGCCCATCGGCCATCACCGCAAAGCAGGCCTGTGCCCCTTGCAACATGTACTTGCGCACCGTCGCCACGGCAATACCCTGACGCTGTGCAATGACCGAATAGGTCAGGCCATCAAAACGGGACAGCAAAAACACCTCCCGGACACGGGACGGCAAACCATCGAGCGCAGCACAAATGCGCAGCAACAGCTCCAGCGTGATGGCCTGTTCTTCGGGAGAGGCCACACATGGCTCGGGCAACTGCGCCAGAGCGTGCAGATACGCCTGTTCAACCTGCTGACGGCGATACCGGTCAATGACCAGCCCCTTGGCGATTTGCATCAAATGCGGACGCGCCCGCTCGGGCATGGGAATCCGCCCCGACACAATGACGCGCACATACGCATCCTGCACCAGATCGGCGGCATGATGCGAACAGCCCAGCCGGCGGCGCAGCCAATCATGCAGCCAGGCACGATGATCGCAATACAGAACATGCAGCTTTTGCTGCATGTCGGACGCAGACAGCACGTCCCCGGAAGAATGGTCGTTCACGGAAGGCTGGCCATAGAGACTTAAATAATAATGAGTCTCATTATATATCAAGCCGCTTTCTGACCTCGCAGAAGATAGACATGAATAGGGATGAATTCGTCCAGACGGGCCACCAGGCAGACCCCGCGCTACGACGAATAGGCAGGACTCAAAACAGGCTGTCCAGCGTCAATTGACGCGGCTGCTGGGCGGGTAATTCGTCGATAGGCAGCAGGGCGCTGGCCTTGACCCCCAATAAACGCAAACGCCGATCCAGCACCGCGCGCTTCAGGTTCTGACGCGCGGCGGCCAAAATCGCGTCGGCCTGCAACACCGGCGCCGGCAAGGACACATCGCGGGTCACGATCTGGAAATCCTCGAACTTGAGCTTGATGCCTATGGTCTGCGCGCACATGCCACACTTGCGCAGATCCTGCTCCAGCTGTTCGCACAAGGACTGCAATACCGCCGACAGACGGGCACGATCCTGACGCACATGCAGGTCGCGCTCAAATGTCGTTTCGCGGCTGGTGGATTTGGGCGTGCGCTCGGTGGACAGGGGCCTGTCGTCCTGTCCACGGGAAACCGCCATCAACCATTGGGCATAGCGCAGCCCGAAATGCTCCTGCAGCAATTCGGCCGGAGCCGCCGCCAGTTCGCCAATCAAATGGATGCCCAGACCCGCCAGCTTCTGGAAGGACTTGGGGCCTATACCGTTGATCTTGCCCACCGATAAAGGCCAGATGCGCGCTGGCACATCGTCCATGGTCAGCACGCAGGCACCATTGGGCTTGTTCAGCTCCGAGGCGATCTTGGATAACAATTTGTTAGGGGTAATGCCGACCGAACAGCTCAAGCCAGTGGCCTGCCTGACGGCGCTGCGTATCTGCTCGGCCAGCATCAGGCTATCTTGGGTACAGTGGCTAAGATCAACATAGATCTCATCGATGCCACGGTCTTCGATATGCTCGGACACCGTGGCCACGGCCTGCTTGAACAAGCGCGAATAATGCCGATAGGCCTGGAAATCGGCGGGCAGCAAAATGGCCTGGGGTGCCAGCTGGGCGGCTTTCATCAGGCCCATCGCCGAAAACACCCCCAATTGACGCGCCTCGTAGGTGGATGTGGTCGCCACCCCGCGCCCCACATAGTCGGCCAGCCGCGCCAGTTGCCAGCTGCCATCCGGCAATTGGCGTGGTGCCTGCGTGCTGCGCCCACCGATCACCACCGGCAGGCCGCGCAAGTGCGGATAGCGCAGCAGTTCCACGGACGCGTAGAACGCGTCCATATCCACATGCGCAATGCGTCGCTCTGTCCCGTGCTGCACGGCTGTTGTCGCCCCGTTACTGTATATATAAACACTATTGTAGCGCTGCCGCCGTCTTGCTTGGGCACTTGCATGCGGCGCACATCAAACCCAGGGATGATATACATCACTCAAATGCCAATCACTGACGAGAGGCTGAAAGTACTTATTGAGGCCGCTTGCAGCGCTCATGTACTATGCAGCCACCCATCAGCGATACCAAACATCCCAACAGGAGGTTTTCATGAAAAAAACGTTGTTGGCCGCCACCCTGGCGGCCCTGGTCGCCGTGCCATTGGCCGGCCATGCCAAAACGCTGAAATGGTCCAGTCAAGGCGACTTCATGACCATGGACCCGCACGCACAGAACGAAAACCTCATCATTACCGCCAGTTCATACGTCTATGAACCTCTGGTGGATTACGACAAAGACTTCAAGATCGTGCCTTCGCTGGCCACCGCCTGGGAGCAACGCGAACCCACCGTCTGGCGCTTTACCCTGCGTGACGGCGTGAAGTTCCACAATGGCGAACCCTTTACCGCCGACGACGTGGTGTTCTCCATCCAACGTGCCCTGGCCCCGACCTCCAACTTCAAAGCCTATGTCAATGGCGTCGAAAAAGCCGTGAAGGTGGACGAGAAAACGGTGGACATCATCACCAGCGCCCCCAACCCTGTGCTGCTGCGCCAGTTGACCAATGTGTTCATCATGAACAAAGACTGGTCGGAAAAAAACAAGGCCACCCAGCCGCAGGACTTCAACAAAAACGAAGAAACCTACTCCTCGCGCAATACCAACGGCACCGGCCCCTACAAGCTGAAGTCTCGTGAGGTGGACGTGCGCACCGTGTTCGTGGAAAACGAGCAGTGGTGGAACAAGGACAAGAAAATCGGCAACGTCACCGAAGTGATCTACACCCCCATCAAGCAAAACGCCACCCGCACGGCGGCCCTGCTGTCGGGCGAAGTCGATCTGGTGCTGGACCCGCCCGCCCAGGATCTGCAGCGCCTGCGCCAGCAAGCAAAGATCGTGGAAGGCAACGAATACCGCACCATCTTCCTGGGCCTGGACCAGAAAAGCCCCGAACTGAAATACAGCAGCATCAAAGGCAAAAACCCCTTTGCCGATCAGCGCGTGCGCGAAGCCCTGTACCTGGCCATCGACACCGAAGCCATCAAAAAAGCCGTAATGCGCGGTTCGTCGGCCCCCACTGGCACCATGGTGGCACCGCAGGTCCACGGCTGGACCAAGGAACTGGCCCAGCGCGTGCCTTACAACCTGGACAAAGCCAAACAGTTGCTGAAGGACGCGGGCTACGACAACTCCCTGTCCTTTACGCTGGATTGCCCGAACAACCGCTACATCAACGATGAGGCCATCTGCCAGGCCATCGTGGGCATGTGGGCCAAGGCCGGCGTCAAGGCGACGTTAAACGCCATGCCGCGCGCCACGTACTTTCCGAAAGTGCAGAACTACGACACCAGCGCCTATATGTTCGGCTGGGGCGTGCCCACCTTCGATGCGCTGTACACCCTGCAAAGCCTGATGCACAGCAAGGGCCAGGGTGCCGACGGCTCCTTTAACTTCGGCAACTACAACAATGCCGAAGTGGATACGCTGATCGACCAGATCAAAACCGAGACCGACACCGCCAAGCGCGATGCCGCCATCCACAAGGTCCTGGAAATCCATGCCAAGGAATTTGGCCACATTCCCCTGCATGACCAGATCATTCCCTGGGCCATGGCCAAGAATGTCGACGTGATCCATCGCGCCGACAACCGCATGGCCGCCCAGTGGGTGACTGTCAAGTAAGCCCGCTGGCACGCCGCCCCGGACATGTCCGGGGCGGCGTGCCTGTCTTTTCAATACAGAAAATCATGGTCCAGCCAACTGGTCATGGACAAACCCAAACAATAAGGACGACACTGGTCGCGAGTGATCCTCGCGCTTAACCAGGAGCATTCCTATGCTTGTATTCATTATCCGCCGCCTGATCCAGGCGGTGCTTGTCATGCTGACGGTCAGCCTGCTGGCTTTCGTGCTGTTTCGCTACATAGGCGATCCGGTCACCATCATGCTGGGCCAGGACGCCACCGAGCAAGATCGCGTCCAACTGCGCGCCAGTCTTGGCCTGGACCAACCCGCACCCGTCCAATTTACGCGCTTTGTCGGCCAGGCCGTGCAGGGCGAATTCGGCCTGTCGCTACGCCAGGCCCAACCTGTATCCACGCTGCTCAAGGAACGGCTGCCGGCTACGGTAGAGCTATCGGTGGTGGCGGCCTGTCTGGCGCTGCTTGTCGGCCTGCCGCTGGGCGTCTACACCGCACTGAAACGCAATGGCTTCCTGGCCCAGAGCGTGCTGGCTTTTTCCCTGCTCGGCATTTCGCTGCCCACCTTCCTGATCGGTATCCTGCTGATCCTGATCTTCTCGGTGCAATTGGGCTGGCTGCCCAGCTACGGGCGCGGCGAAGTCGTGCGTCTGGGCTGGTGGAGCACGGGCCTGCTGACCTGGGACGGCATCAAGCACCTGATTCTGCCCGCCATCACCCTTTGTCTGTTCCAGCTCACCCTGATCCTGCGTCTGGTGCGCTCGGAAATGCTGGAAGTGCTGCGCGCCGACTACATCAAATTTGCCCGTGCCCGCGGCCTGTCGCGGCGCGCTATCCACTTTGGCCACGCCTTGAAAAACACCATGGTGCCGGTCATCACCATCACCGGCCTGCAACTGGGCGGCATCATTGCCTTTGCCATCGTGACCGAAACCGTGTTCCAGTGGCCGGGCATGGGCCTGCTGTTCATCCAGGCTGTGCAATTTGCCGACATTCCTGTCATGGCAGCCTATCTGTGCCTGATCGCCCTGGTATTTGTCATCATCAACCTGCTGGTCGACCTGCTGTACTTCCTGGTCGATCCACGTCTGCGCTCTCAATTGTCGGGCGCCAAGGGGCACTGACATGAACGCAAGCCTGAAACGCGCCTGGAACAGCGACCTGGTCTGGTCGTGGCGTCATTCCCCCGTGGCCATCGTCGCCACTGTTCTTGCACTGCTGCTGTTCATCGGTGCCTTGGGTGCTCGTTGGGTAGCTCCATTCGACCCCTTCGACCTCGCCTCCATCGACCTGCTGGACGCCTTGAAGCCACCCGCCTGGTCTGCCGACGGCGATGCCCGCTACCTGCTGGGCACCGACAGCCAGGGCCGCGATCTGTACTCGGCCCTGCTGTACGGCACGCGCACCTCTTTGCTGATCGGTCTGGCTTCCGTTGTGCTGTCCATGGTGGTCGGTATCGTACTGGGCCTGATGGCTGGTTATGGCGGCGGACGTGTGGATGCCTTCATCATGCGTGTGGCCGATGTGCAGTTGTCCTTTCCCGCCATCCTGATCGCCCTGCTGATCGACGGCGTGGCACGCGCGGTTTTCCCGCTGGACATGCACGACACCGTCGCCTTTCCGGTGCTGATCGGTGCCATCGCCTTGGCAGGCTGGCCGCAATACGCACGCACCGTGCGCGGCTCCACGCTGGTAGAAAAAAACCGCGAATACGTACAGGCCGCCCGCGTAATCGGCGTGTCGGCACCACGCATCATGTTCAGCCACGTGTTGCCCAACGTGATGGGTCCGGTCCTGGTGCTGGCCACCGTACACCTGGCCACCGCCATCATCACCGAAGCCACTCTGTCCTTTCTGGGCGTGGGCGTGCCGGCCACCTCGCCGTCTCTTGGCACGCTGATCCGCATCGGCAACGACTTCCTGTTTTCGGGCGAATGGTGGATCACTATCTTCCCCGGTGCCATGCTGGTGCTGCTGGTGCTGTCGGTCAACCTGCTGGGCGACTGGCTGCGCGATGCCCTGAACCCCAAACTGAACTGAACCATGACTGCCTTATTAACTGTCCAAGACCTGTGTGTCGAGTTTCCGACCCGGCATGGCGTGCTACATGCGCTCGATCATGTGTCGTTCTCCATTGCCGCCGGCGAAGTGCTGGGCGTGGTGGGGGAATCGGGTGCCGGCAAATCCCTGACCGGTTCGTCCATCATCGGCCTGCTCGATGCGCCCGGGCGCATCAGCGGCGGGCAAATCCTGCTCGATGGCCAGCGCATCGACAATCTGGACGAAGACCAGATGCGCAAAGTGCGCGGCCGTCAGATCGGGGCCATCTTCCAGGACCCGCTGACCTCGCTCAACCCGCTGTACACCGTCGGCCAGCAACTGGCCGAAACCATCGTGACGCACCTGTCGCTGTCCTGGAAACAGGCACGCGAACGCGCCATCGAACTGCTGGAGGCCACCGGCATTCCGGCCGCGCGCGAACGCATCGACCATTACCCGCATCAGTTCTCCGGCGGCATGCGTCAACGGGTAGTCATCGCCCTGGCCTTGGCGGCCGAGCCCAAGCTGATCGTAGCCGACGAACCCACCACCGCGCTGGATGTCTCCATCCAGGCGCAGATCATCGACCTGCTCAAAACGCTGTGCCGCTCGCAAGGCACGGCCGTCATGCTGATCACCCACGATATGGGCGTGATTGCGGAAACAGCGGATCGCGTGGCCGTCATGTATGCCGGACGCATCATCGAGATCGGCCCGGTGCAGGATGTCATCCAGCATCCCAGCCACCCTTACACAACCGGTCTGATGCGCTCCATCCCCAGTCTGCACGCCGGGTTGGAACGTCTGGAACAAATCCCCGGCAGCATGCCGCGCCTGAACGCCATCCCGCCGGGCTGTGCCTTTAACCCGCGTTGCAGCCAGCGCATGGACCGCTGCCTGAGCCAGCGTCCCGAACTGATGCCCGTTCCCCCCAAGACGCTGGCAGCCTGTTGGCTGCATGAACAGGAGGCCGTATGAGCTCCGCCACCACTACACCCCTGGTTCAGGTACAGGACGCTGCCTGTTGGTTTGATGTTTCGCCGCCGCTGCTCGAACGGTTGGTCTATCGCAAACCCAAGGTCAATCTGCGCGCCGTGGACGGCGTCAGCTTCACCCTGAACAAAGGCGAAACCCTGGCTCTGGTGGGCGAGTCCGGCTGCGGCAAATCCACCGTCGCCCGCCTGCTGACCGGCCTATATTCGCTGACACGCGGCGACATCGTATTTGATGGCCAATCCATCCAATCCATGAGCAAGGCCGAACAACAGGCCATGCGCAAGCGCCGTCAAATGATTTTCCAGGACCCCTACGCCAGCCTGAACCCGCGCTGGCGCGTAGGACGCATCATTGCCGAACCGCTGGTCACGCACACCAGTCTGAGCGCCGCCGAACAGACTCAAAAAGTAGGCGAACTGCTGACCCAGGTCGGCCTGAATCCGACTGACGCCCAGCGCTACCCGCATCAGTTCTCGGGCGGCCAGCGCCAGCGCATCTCGATTGCGCGCGCCCTGGCCATGCAACCCGAGTTCATCGTCTGCGACGAACCGACCTCGGCATTGGATGTGTCCGTGCAGGCCCAGGTTCTGAACCTGATGAAAGACCTGCAGCGCGAACTGGGTCTGACCTATCTGTTCATCTCGCACAATCTGGCCGTCGTCCACCATGTGGCTGACCGCGTGGGCGTCATGTACCTGGGTCGCATCGTCGAAATCGCGGGCCGCGACCCGCTGTTCGCGCAGCCCCGCCACCCCTACACGCGCATGCTGCTGGGGGCCATTCCCGACATGAGCGGAGCCGGCAAAAGCCGCATTCCCGTCGCCGGCAAAGTACCCAACCCGCTCAATCCGCCATCGGGCTGCACCTTCCACCCCCGCTGCCCTCTGGCTAACGAGCGTTGCCGCAACGAAGCTCCAGCACTGCTGGAGACGGCAGGCCATCAGGTCGCCTGCCACGCCGTGCAGGAAGGCCGCGACCAGGCCTAAGTCCTTCTGCACCTGCCCGGCTCCCAAAAAGCCGGGCAGGCCCGCTTTGAAACACGCTACGCCTGCCTGATAAACACTATAAGCGGCACGCTGCGCCAAATCCCGCGATCCCCCCTACAATCTGTCCCGCTTCAATCCCGCAAGGGCCGGCATCACGGCATCTTGCGCCTCTCTCCGTCTATTCGACTTTCAGGAAGTTCATCATGTTGGTTATCGCTTTTCTAGCGTTCGCAGGCCTGTGCCTGTTCGTCAACGGTGTTCGGCTGTATTACTCGCAAGGCCATGCGCCTACCCGCATCGTGGACGCCAAAGACGCCGCGATCGTGAACCTGTTCACGGCGGCGCTGGGGCTGATCTGCATGGCGCATATCCTGAATCCGGCCAACAGCGCCACGTACTCGCCCCTGTCGGCGATTTACCTGGGTTTGTTCGCCTTAACCTACTTCTGGGTCGGCATCAGCGCCTTCACGGGCAGCGATGGCCGCGCCCTGGGCTGGTACTCGCTGCTCGTGGCCTGCATTGCCGTGCCTGCCGCCATCACCAGCCTGCTGACCGCCCGCACGGTCTTTGACTATTGGCAAGTAGTCAGCTGGCTGTCCTGGGCTGTCCTGTGGTTTATGTTTTTTCTGCTGCTGGTGCTGGACAAGCCCATTGCGCGCGTAACGGGCCTGGTGTCCGCCGTCCAGGGTGTGCTGACGGCACTGCTGCCCGCGCTACTGTATTTCTGGGGCCTGATTTAACCCTGCCTGCACTGCCAAAAAAATGGCCGGCATCACGTTTGATGCCGGCCATTTTCCATGCGGATCGCAATCAGTCCTGACGAGCCGGCGCAAAATCGGCCAGATGGCACGACAAAATATCGGCAATGGCTCTGTCGTCCAGCCCACGCTGACGCAGATCGGCCGACAGGGCGGCCACGTCCACACGGGCCAGTTCGCGTTCGTCGCCGCGCGGGCGAGCATCGCGCACCACGCGAAAATCAAAATCGCGCTGCGCGGTCTTGCGCACTTCGTAGTGCATGACCTCGTCGATCTCGTTCTCAGGCGTAAAGGTCAGCACGGTCGGGCGCATGTTATACAGATCCGCCGTCTGTACGTACTCGGATGCGCAAATAATGACCGTATCGCCTTTCTGACAGGTACGGGCGGCCGCGCCGTTCAGCACCACGCAACGCGAACCAGGCTCGCCAAAAATCACATAGGTGGAAATGCGGGCACCGCTGTCCTTGTTCCAGATCTCGACGAACTCCATCGGCAAAATGCCGGCCTGTTCGCAGATTTCCGGGTCCAACGTAATGGACCCATGGTAGTTCAAGTCGGCACCGGTGACCTTGATGCCATGCAGCTTCGCACGGACCACTTTTTTCATGACAACACTCTCTAGAATCGGTTCCGCAAAAGCGGACATATGCACAGGCGCAAGCACTGGTGGCGCAAGCCCGGCAGCCCCGTCAGGGTTGGGAGGGAGACTGCATCATAAACCCAGAAGCCCCGCAAAATACGTATATATCCACAAATGTTTACGGGAAAACCACAACCCCGATGATTTTCCTGGGGCGCACTCTGTGATGTAATCCCCACTGCCGCACATCGCGTGCGACCGCTTTTTTCATTTTCGACAAATTACACTCTCCATGCCCAACCTGCTCATCGAAAACATTCACAAACGCTACGGTTCCCTGGAAGTGCTCAAGGGAGTCTCGCTGAGCGCCGAGCCTGGAGACGTCATCAGCCTGATCGGCTCCAGCGGTTCAGGCAAAAGCACCTTTCTGCGCTGCATCAACTTTCTGGAAACACCCAGCTCGGGACGCATCATCATCAAAGGTGAAGAGCTCAAGACCCGACTGGACCCCAAAACCGGCGAACTGGCCGTGCAAGACAAACAACAGCTGATGCGCCTGCGCACCAGTCTGGCAATGGTGTTCCAACACTTCAATCTGTGGTCGCACATGACCGTGCTGGAAAACATCATTGCCACGCCCGTCTATGTACAAGGCGTAGACAAAGCCCAAGCCATCGCCAAGGCCGAACATTATCTGGACAAAGTAGGCCTGTCGCGCGATCTGGCCAAGCAGTACCCCGCCTTTCTGTCCGGCGGTCAACAACAACGCGTAGCGATTGCCCGCGCCCTGGCGCTGGAGCCGGAAGTCATGCTGTTTGACGAACCCACCTCCGCCCTGGACCCGGAACGGGTGGGCGAAGTGCTGCGAGTCATGCAGGATCTGGCCGAAGAAGGGCGCACCATGGTGGTGGTCACCCACGAGATGAGCTTTGCGCGCAATGTATCGACTAAAGTCGTCTATCTGCACGAAGGCATCGTCGAGGAAGAGGGCGCGCCCGAGCAGGTGCTGGTCGCGCCGCGCAGCCCCCGCCTGGCCCAATTTCTGGCGGCCGGCGGACACTCGCGCTAAAACAGGCTTATTTAGGTCGACGCATATCGAACAGCGTCGTGTCCGAAACCTCGAAGTAATCGCCGGGGCCGCCACCGCGCAGGATAGGACGCGGCAGGGCGGTCTGGTAGATGCCGTCCACAATGCACTCGGGCGACACATGCACGCCCACCACCTCGCCCAAAACCATCCAGGTATCCAGGTCCTGACCCTGGGCATCCTGCAGGCGGAAATGATGCGTGACTTTGCATTCCAGCGAGGCCGGGCTCTCGCCCACGCGCGGGGCATTTACAAAACGGGATTCCACCGGCGTCAGGCCCGCAAGTTCGAACTCGCGCACATCCTGCTCCAGGCTGGTCTGATTCATGCGTTCAGCCAAATCGCGCGTAGCCAGATTCCAGGTAAACACCCCGGTCTGGATGGCATTGCGCACGCTGTCCTTATAGCCCACGCTGGAAAACGCAATAACAGGCGGACGATAGTTGAACACATTGCAGAAACTGTAAGGGGCCAGGTTCAGTACCCCTTGCTCGCTTTTGGTGCCTATCCAGCCTATGACGCGCGGACCGACGATGGAGCTGATGGGGTCATGACGCAATCCATGGCCTTGCGTTGGCTCGTAGAAATGATAATTTTCCTGCACGGTTCTCTCTGCTGTTCAACAAGAAACACACCTCGGGAAATCCCGATAGCCCACGATATACTTTACAACTAAAATA